>Ga0209292_1006302_pt1 | contig 11710 bp, 9 predicted proteins | sample GOMGulsemesocosm_2_FD_184634 | JGI IMG/M metagenome (GOLD analysis project Ga0209292, IMG submission 184634) | Methane-oxidizing microbial communities from mesocosms in the Gulf of Mexico - GOM9C Gulf of Mexico (SPAdes) (version 2) | ecosystem: Environmental > Aquatic > Marine > Cold seeps...
CCTTATCGAGTAGACAAACCGATGACGAGATAATTAAAACATTAAAAACAATGGGCGGGATAGCAGATGAAGTGTTGGCTCACACTGAATTAATGGCATTAATGTTGCCTATAATCAGAGCCGATTTGAAACTCAATGAAGAATACAGCTGCAGCGATACATCCGCAATATCAGTACCAATCACAGCGATATATGGCAGTCATGACCCTGTCGTCGAAAAGCGTAATGTCGAGCAATGGTATTCATTCACAGAGTCAGAGTTTGAATTAATAGAAATGCCAGGTGACCATTTCTATTTCAATCAGAATTTACAACTATTCTTAACCAGAATTGCTCAACAACTCCGCAACAAAATAACGATTATTTAGTAAACAAAGGGGTTGGCGTCACGCCTAACCCCTGCCATTCAAAACAATACCGTTCTGGCGACTGCCGTTTAATCTTCTTCACAAAATGAGGTTTCGGAGTACCGACAGCGATAGCAGCCACGACCTGATCATCAGGTTTCATGCCAAACATAGGTTTAGTAGTATCATTAGCCAAAAATGTATACCAAAGACCGCCATAACCCATTAAATGCAGACCATTCATGATATTCTGAGCAGCGGCTCCGACGCACAAGCGTTGGTCCCACAATGATACTTTATGCTCAGGATCAAGATCCGTTACCACCATAATCATCATAGGGACTTCTGCAATTTCTCTTGCAGAACGGTACGCTTTATCTTTAAGCTCACCACTATCACTTTGGCGTTTGTATAACTCCAACGTCAAATCACCTAGTTTTTGCATGTTATCACCACGGGCAACAATAAAACGCCAAGGTTTCACATTACCGTGATCTGGTGTTGTCATCACTAAGTCAAATAGATTTCGCAGCTCTTCTTCAGATGGCGCAGGATGGCCTAACTTAGATAAGCTATATGAACGGCGATCAAGCAACGATTCCAATGGATTCATAATTAAATTCCTTTTCTTGTTTATCATATATATTTTCAGCTGACAGCCAATGACCAACAGACTGACACTGTATCTGTCTACCCTGCTCTAATATCAATACTTGATGGCATAGTGCTTGAAGTAAGGTTAAGTCATGGGTAATCAATACTAGGTTGATTTGACGTTTTTCCTGAATCGACTTCAGTAACGTTATCATTCGGTATCGATTTTCCTGATCTAACGCTGTAGTGGGTTCGTCTAAAATTAATAACTTAGGTGACAAAATTAAGGCTCTCGCGATCATAATACGCTGACGTTGTCCGCCTGATAATTGATGTGGATAACGGTTTAAAAACGCTGTAGGTAAACCCACATCTGCCATGATCGTATCGAGTCTAGATGATATATTTTCTGTTTGTAATTGAGCCAAACATCCTTCTGTGAGTGTCTGGGCAATCGTTAGCCTAGGATTTAAGCTAGAGGCGGTATCTTGAAATACGAATTGTATTTTATGCCGATGGAGCCGTAACATTCGACGTTTTTCATTAAGCCAATCATGACCATCAAAATGGATAGAGCCTGTCGCATGGATAAGTCTTAATAACGCTTTCGCTAACGTGGACTTTCCTGAACCACTCTGACCTATAATTCCAATACTTTCGCCTTCATTCAACGAAAAATTAATGTTATCCAATAACCTCTGCGGTGCACTCCACCAGCCTGTAGACTTAACATCAACAGTTAAGTTATTTACATTAAGCAAGGTTCGTTTACTCGGAGAAACAGGGGGATCAAAATGCATAGGCCTCAACAAGGCTTGCGTATATTCATGCTTAGGCGTGTTGAATAAAAGTAAGGCTTGGTTATGCTCAATCACCTTACCATGTTGTAATACCATCACTTGATCTGCAACTTGTCTTACCATGTGTAAATCATGCGAGATTAGAACGATAGCCATGCCTGTTCGAGCTTGGATCTGCTTTAGCAACAGCAAAATTTGCTGACGCACCTCGGGATCAAGTGCCGTCGACGGCTCATCTGCAACAAGTAACGTAGGATTATTCACAATCGCCAGCGCAATAAGCAATCTTTGCCTCTGCCCTCCAGACAGTTGATGTGGGTAACGTGTTTTTAAGTCTGAAGATAAACCGACTTGTTCAAGCAAATCATCAATACGTTGATTTAATAACGCAGTATTACCCGCTCTAAATAACGTACCTGATTTATGATGTAATACAATTGCTCGTTTAAGCAGCCAATCGACACGTTTCACTGGGTTGAGTGCCGATAAGGGTTCTTGCGACACCATTCCAATCAGCTTTCCTCTCACCTTCTGCCACTGCAGTTCAGAAAAAGTGCGGCTATTATGCCCATTGATATTAACAGAACCACTCGCCACTCCCGCTGTAGGTTCAATACCAAGTAATAACTTGGCTAATAGGGTTTTTCCAGCACCACTTTCGCCAACCACAGCTAAAGTTTGTCCCCTATCAACTTGAAAACTAATGTTATCTAGCAGCTTAGCTTTTCCAATAGAATAACTTAGTCCTTCAACCTTCAGCATGATCTTTATCCTTATAAGGGCTCAACCATTCTTGTATTGCTTCACTCATCAGCACGACTAATGTCACAATGAGTAAAATAGCACCACAGCCCGTTAACCCTAACCAAGGGGCGTGCAAGTTGTTTTTACCTTGCGAAATCAACTCCCCCAAAGAAGGGTAGCCGACAGGTAATCCGAACCCCAAAAAATCTAACGTAATTAGCGAACCTAAAGCCCCAGAAAATACAAACGGCAAACTACTTAATGTAGCAATAAGTGCATTTGGCATAATGTGTCGCCAAATTACTCGCCAATCAGGAACACCAACAATAAACGCCGACTGGATATATTCCAGCTGACGTGTTCTTAATACTTCAGCTCGAACTAACTGCGCTAAATAATGCCAACCAAACAAGGCAAGAATCATACTTAAGGTGAAGAAATTAGGCTGAATAAGACTCGATACAATCATCACAACAAACATCACGGGAACCGAGCCCCAAATTTCGCTAACACGCTGACCAAACAGATCGACTACCCCACCAAAATACCCTTGCAACGTACCTGCAACTAACGCTAACAAGGCAATATTGACAGTAATAAAGAAGGAGAAACCAAGGCTAATACGTATACCATAAAGAAGCCGAGCAAAAACATCTCGCCCCTGATCATCCAATCCTAACCAGTTTTCGGATGTTGGAGGTGACGGATAACTAAGCTCATAATTAATGGTACTGTAGCTGTAATGCACAAATGGCCATAACGCCCAGCCTTGCTTTGCAATCTGTTCACTCAAAAAAGGAGCGGTATAGTCTGCTTCTGAATCAAAATCGCCACCAAACTTAGTTTCGGGATAACTGACTAAAATAGGAAAAAACAACTCTCCTTTATAGCTAATAAGTAGCGGTTTATCATTCGCGATTAATTCTGCAAACAGACTAACAAAGAACAATATTAAAAAGATAATCGCTGCGTATTTACCTCGTTTTAGTGTACTCAATCGACGGCTGTTCTTCTTTGAATTATCAGGTAAATTTACATCATCTTGGCTAATATCCATCATCCGTTCACCTCAGAAAAATCAACGCGAGGATCAACCCAACGATATATCAAATCACCAACCAAATTCAAAACAAGACCCAGTAACGAATAACAATATAGAATACCTAATACAACTGGGTAATCTCGTTCCAATAACGCCTCAAAACCTAACAATGCAACACCATCTAATGAAAATACGATTTCAACGAGCAAGGTGCCACCAATAAAAATAGACAGTAAATCTGAAGGTAAGCGAGCTACGATCACTAACATACTATTAGGTAATACATGATTGAAAATTGCGCTTGTCCGACATTCCCCCATGCAAATAGCCGTATCTAAATAAGGTTGAGCCATTTGGTCAATAATAGAATTACGTGTTAAGACAGTTAACGAAGCCAATCCACTGGCAACACAGGCTGCAACAGGTAAACATAAATGCCAAAAGTAATCGAGAAGCTGCCCTGTAACGGATAAATCAGCATGATTTGCAGAAACCAGTCCCCGCAGCGGAAACCAGCTAAAAACACCACCAGCAAATAAAATCAATAACATAATAGCGATAATAAAAGTCGGCACTGCATAAGCGATAAACAGCAGTAAGCTTGATGTCGAATCAAACATACCACCTTGTTTATTCGCCTTCATCACCCCTAATGGTATTGCGATTAAATAGGTTAGGAACAAAGTCCAAAACCCCAAGGATAAAGAAACTGGAAGCTTAGAAAAAATTAATTCAGTAACAGGGCGCTTACTAAAATAACTGTTTCCTAATTCGAATGATAAATAACGACTGAGCGTTTCAGTATAGCGTTGCCATATAGGCTTATCAAAACCATATTCTCGCGCAATTTTGTCTCGCAACTGGTCATCAATAAGCTGACCATTCGTTATTTGGTCAGTCTCATCGAAAAGCGCGTTTGCCGAGCTATCAATACCTTGCTGCTTGGCGAAGGCAGCCTCTACAGGCCCACCAGGCAACCACTGAAGCAAGAAAAAATTTAACGAGATAATAATAAACAGCGTCGGAAATACTAACAGCAAACGACGAATAAAATAAAAATTAAGCATATTACTTCGAGCGCTCATCCCACCAGAATTCAACTTCATAACCATATTTTGGTGCTTGTAACGGTTTTTCAATATAGTTCTGATAAGCAACTAACTGAAAGTTACGCGCCCATAATGGTAAATAGTAATAATTCCATTTCAATACCCGATCTAATGCGCGTCCGTATGCTTGCGTATCCACATAACGGTCTGACTGAACAAGTCCTTCAACAAGGTTATCAATAGCAGGATCTTTAATACCACTGATATTATAACTTGAAGCAACACCCGCAAATTCAGATTTAAGTGATGAACGTAACTCAGTATTTGGCGGAATTCGAACCTTATATTGACTTGGGGTCATATCAAACTGACGTTGCATTAATAATTTGTAATATTCAGTACCTGTTTTAACTGTTATGTTTGAGCTAATACCCAATTTTTTCAGTGTTTGAATATAAGCGCCAATAACAGGTTTCATGGTTGGCGATGGCAATAAGAAGTTAATTTTCATCACCTCGCCCGTCACACTATGGACCAACTTATTATTTTTAACTTTCCAACCAGCCTCTTTTAATAAGGCTTGTGCTTTTAATAAATTCTTACGGTTACGACCTGAACCATCTGTGCTTGGTAGTGTAAATTCACTTGATAATACCTGTTCCGGCAATTGCGCAGACAATGGTATTAATATCGCTTTTTCCTGTGCAGAGGGTAATCCCTCTGCAGCCAAAAAGCTATTGTTAAACAGGCTTGTAGCGCGAGTGTATTGATTATTAAATGCTTTTTTATTTAACCACTCAAAATCAAATGCGGTGACCAAGGCTTCTCGCGTTCTGCGGTCATCAAATTTAGCCTGTCTTAAATTAAATACCATCGCCGTAACAAAAGAAGGTGCGTCATAATTAATCTTATCTTTAACAACCGTTCCAGCGCTAAACACGTCACCTTGATATAACTTATTCCAGCGTAATAAATTCGTTTCAGCAATATAATTTACATCATTGGTTTTAAGCGCTTGCACTGCTGCATTACGATCGCGGAAATATTCTACTTTGATATTCTTAAAGTTATATTTACCCTTATTAACAGGTAAGTTTTTACCCCAGTAATCATCTCTTAGTTCATACACAATCCCGCGACCAGGATCCACCGAGGTTACTTTATAAGGGCCTGAACCAATAGGTATATCAAGCGATGGCTGCGTAAAGTCTTTATGTTGCCAGATATGCTTTGGCAATACAGGTAAGTTACCCGAGTTTAAGATTTGTAAACGGCTACCATCACCACCAAAATTAATCTTTACCGTCAAAGGATCAATAACTTCAACCGACTTAACCATTTTAAAACGTGATTTAATATTACTTAAACCACTTTCACGATACAGGTTTAACGAGTACGCCACGTCTTCAGCAGTCACAGGATAACCGTCACTAAACTTAGCTTCTTTTCTTAAAGAGTAAATAACCGAAGAATAATCATCTGCAATGGTCATCTTTTCAGCTAACCAACCATAACGTGTTTTGATCTCATCTTTATCGTGACCACGAACAGTTAAGCGATCATAAAGCCAGAATAAGCCTCTCGGTTTTTTACCTAAATCGATAAATTGATGTAAAGAATCAAAGCTTCCCATTTCTGCCATTACCAACTCACCTTGTTTAGGTGCATTAGGATTCGCGTAATAAAAGTTACTAAAATTCTCGGTATACTTTGGTTCACCATACAAGCTGATACCATGACTGGTATATTCCGCCAACACAGGGTGACTAAACGCTGCGATTGAAACTAACGCGCCCCCTAATAACCCTCGAATAGATTGCTGTATATCCATTAGCTAGCTTGCTCCATAGCTAGTTCATTCACATCATTTTTAATGAGGGATAGTTGCCCAGTATCAATACGGTATAATTTATCAGCAAGATGGAAATAATGATCGTCATGTGTAATGGCGATAATCGTTTTACCGCGCGCTTTAAGCTCTGGTAGTAACTCGGTATAAAAAATACGTCGGAAGGTTGGATCCTGATCGGCTGCCCATTCATCAAGAACGATGATGCTGCGGTCTTCAAGGTATGCCAATAATAATGCTAAGCGCTTGCGTTGCCCTTGAGATAACTCTGTTGTACTAAGGCGACCATCTACCACTTCAACTTTATTATTTAAAGCGAGTTTTGTTAGGTAGTATTCAACCAGTTCTGGATCAGGCTTAACCCCATTTTCATTAATAATATTCTTAAATAAATAAAAATCAGCGAATACCACAGAAAAATGATTACGGTACCAATCAATATTATGCTCATTAATCACAGTATCAGAAAATGTAATTGTTCCACGGTGAGCACGATATAAACCAGTAAGCAGGCGTGCGCAAGTTGACTTCCCACTACCATTCCCACCGACCCAGAAAATCAATTCTCCTTGATTAATCGTTAAATTAATTGGTCCAACAGAAAACCCTGATTCGCCATCTTCACTCGGATAATCATATTCAATTTGGTTTAGCTGAAGTGTTTTCCATGAAGCCTGAAGTGCAGGCAATGAATTCAGTTCATTTTTGTCTTCAGCTAAATCTAACGATGATACTTTGGCATAAGCGACAGAACCAATAATAAGTGCAGGTAATGAACCAACAAATCCCGCTAAAGGCGAACGCAAGAACAGAATTGCCAGTGCGTAACCAGTCACTTGTTCCGATGTCCCAATCTGGAATTGGGTATGCATAAGTAAAACAAGTGCAATCAAGAGTAATACCGATGTATTTATCCAACTGCCATTTAGAACATTAAGTCGATCTGCTTTTGTATCCAAGACTCTCGCTTGTTCTGCTGAAGGCTCTAATTGAGAATGATAAAAAGACGTACGGCGTTCTTGACTTAATTTAAGCTCATTACGGCCTCGCAGCATAGCATCATAACTGTCAAATAATACGTCATCATTTTCTCGTACTCGTTTTTTATAATCACGAGATGCGATCATTAATCGGCGACCGAAAATAATCGATACCGTACTCATCACAAGCGTCGCGATAAAAAATGTCGCAGACAACCAAAACAAATACGCATACGTAAATAGTACAACCGATGCGCCAAAAACAACAAAAGGTAAACTATTAAACGCTTGGCTGATAGCGGTTATGTCTTTGGTTAAAGTCGCAAGAATAGTCGGCTGGCCTAACTGATCAATCCGCTCAACAGACATATTCATTAATCGGCGGCTAATACTTAGCCTTAGCTCATATACAACACGATGACCTAACCGAGTAATTTGAGATTGAGAGATGTAACTCAATCCAAATAATAGGAATATGAGAGCAAAAAATAAAGTGATTGGAAAATCAGCACCTACACTTAATCGACTAATCGCTTCATTAATAAATGCGATAACTGATACGCCTGCTGCAGCACTTAAAGCACTGAGAAATATGGCGACGATAAATTTTATATAGTCACGTTTTAATAAAGACAGAATTAACTTCGCGTTCATGATAAACAACACTGCTTGTTAGAGTTATGATAACAACACATTAGAATATTGTTGTCTTACAAAAGTATTAGGATGTTAACACTAATCATTCTTATTTGCATAAGAGTTTTTTTATAAATGAATCAGTACTCTCTTAATAGCGCATTAAGAATAAGTATTAATGTCTGTGGATGCTGAATTCTATTATGTGTAAAATGTTAAACTTAGATTATTTAAAAAATAAATCATGAGGAATAAAGATGTAATCGTTAAACCATAGGTCCCTGAAATACAGTTATGAAGGCTGCTGAGCGATGTCTTTTGGGCGCTGAACAGCCTACCGTAATCTGAACTGGGTCCATAATCCTATGTGTTATTCAGCAAGTGCCCTAATTTCTCTGCCTTAGTGGTCAGATAACCTTCATTGTGGGGGTTCTTTCCCACTTGAATCGATACACGCTCAACAATTTCAATACCAAACTCACTTAAAGCTTCAACTTTTCTAGGATTGTTAGTCATGAGTTTTAACTTTGAGATATTTAGATGGCTTAATATTCCCTGACATATACCATAATCTCGAAGGTCAGCAGAAAAACCCAGTCGCTCATTGGCTTCAACGGTATCTGCACCCTGATCTTGTAGGCTATAAGCTCGGATTTTATTCAATAAGCCTATCCCACGCCCTTCCTGCCTAAGGTAAAGTAAAATACCGCGGCCCTCTTCAGCAATCATCCTCATGGCTTCATTCAGCTGATATCCACAGTCGCAACGCATACTAAATAGCGCATCCCCAGTGAGGCACTCTGAATGAACTCTCGCTAAAACAGGTTTGCAATCAGAAAAATCACCGAGTGTTAGGGCCACGTGCTCCTGTCCAGTGTCTAAATCTTCAAAGCCATGCATATCAAAAGTAACAAATGGGGTTGGTAAACGACAGGTTTCAATAAAACGAACAGGCATATACTCAATGTCCTTGTGTAATATGGTTAAGAAATAATTAAATATTAGTTTTTAATTGACATGTTCTTAATATAAATCCCGACGGTAATGCCCAGTGTCAGTGAGTTGATTAATATAGCTCTGAGCTTGATCAAATGATAATTTACCGTGCTGTTGTGCTACTTCAATAAGTGCATTATCTATGGCTTTTGCTAAATTATCTTTACTACCACAAAGGTATAGTGTTGCATCACGCTGGAGTAGGGACCAAACCAAAGCACCTTGTTCTATTATCGCATGTTGCACATAGCGCTTTTGTTCTTGATCTCGTGAAAATACTGTAACCAGTTGACTTAAAACACCTTCGCTTAACCAATGTTCAAGCTCAGATTTATATAAAAAATCCTTCTTGGAATATCGTTCTCCAAATATAAGTAATGTTTCTGATTTTATTTGTAATTCAGTTTGAGCTTTCTGTTGTCGCTCTAATTGCTGTAAAAAACCAACATAAGGTGCTATCCCAGTACCTGCACCGATCATTATGACGGGTGTATCTATTTCATCAGCTAAGTGAAATTCTTTATTAGACCGAGTGAATATATCAACGATATCACCAGGTTCACAACGACTCAACCAGTTGCTCATCGTACCAAAATGCATTCTATTTTCATGTTCATAAGCGATATCTCTTACACATAAACTGACTTTCGAAGCACTTTTACCGTCACTATTTTGATCGCTGGATGCTATGGAATAAGCGCGTGCCGTTTGCTCTGATAATGCATCACATAATTCGCTTAATGTGATATACCCTACTTCTCCGCAATCCTGTAATACATCTAAAACATCACGACCGTAAAGGTAATCGGCAAGTGCTTTTTTGTTACGGATCTTTAATTTTTCTTTTAAGTTAGCATTATTTGATTTATTGGCTAGTGTGCGTAGTAAGCTTTTGCTTAACAAACGTAATTCTTTGCCCTGTAATTGTTGTGACGTCTGTTCATCACCAAACCAGTCTGTAATATCTTGTAGTAACTCAGATTTATGATTTGGTACTACATATAATAAATCACCGGCCCGATAATTCATTCCACTGCCATCAATATCGAGATCTATCTTATAGACACCGGCAGAACTGGAATTTAAGCGAGTGACATTAATTATTTTAGCTTGATGTGGCTTAGTTTCACTATAAGGCTCGACTCTGAGCATTAACTGATGACCAATCGTATCGTCACCTGCCACCACTGCATTGACTGTATCGACCCATTGTGTGAAAAAATTACGATAATCCAAGTCAGCGTCTACTCTATTAATAGCTCGGATAGCACCTTTATCGTGTAACTGCGCATCGAGTTGTTGGCCGAATTGACAAAAATTGGTATATGCTACATCACCTAAAGCAAAAATAGCATATTGAAAGGGAGCCAAAGTGTTAAGGCTTGCCAACTGTAACGCAAAGTCATCGGCATTGCCTGGAGGCTCCCCATCACCAAAGGTACTGGTGATCACCAGTAACAAATCTTTGGTGGATAAATCATTTATCACTAAATTGTTGAGAGTAACTAATTCCAATTTAACGGAAGATAGAAAGGGTAGCTCGCAAAACTGTCTGGCCAAGCGCTCTGCATTACCAGATTCAGAGCCATAGCTTATAATAATCCGTTCGAAATTAGTTTTCATCATTACTCTCCGTAGAAGTCGTCAAATACTTCTTTAGATAATTCAACGCTGTCAAAATCACTCATTAGATCATTAATAACTCGACGAATGCTGATATATTCTGTGATGTTACCTGCATCATCAAAGATAGGTTGTACTGTTGTATCTACAACATACAAGCTGCCACCTTTACCTACGTTTGGTATAATACCCGTCCAGATTTCACCATTTTTGATAGTATCCCACATATCTTTATAGACACTTTTTTCGATTGATTTATGGCGTACTAAATTATGTGGAGCACCTACTAACTCTTCTCTGCTATAACCAGTTAACTGACAAAATAAATCATTAACATAAGTAATGTTGCCTTGAAGATCTGTTTTAGATACGACTAAAACCTTATCGAGGGCGGTTAAAACTTGTTCTGAAATTGAAGTTTGCATCTATAAATACCTTTTTGTAAATAGGAATCTTGTGAATTCGTCATCACTATATTATTGATGCATTTAGAATGCAACAATAATATAATTCGTTAATCAAAAAGATTTTTATGTAAGCATTTAAGAGTTAAATAGAATTAATAGTTGTGACTTCAAGGTGCACAATCAGCAAACCGTATGAAGAGTATCTTCAAGACGTCATAACGCCTTCGTCGGCTTGTCCTTCTCGTCTCTGATATCGCATCGGTATAGACATCATTTTTATTTAGGCGTACTTATGGATATAAATCCCTATTCGTTCAACGATTTCAGTTGCAAAACCATCAATACTTTGCTGATTTTTTTAACCCTGTATTTTTCGAGCAGCCACACTTTGTGGGAATAGCGCGCAGTATTTATCCCATTCAGGATTTTTTTGATGGATTACTTTGGCATTGCCATATCGCTTATTTCTATGCTTTAGTAATTGATAGGGTCCATACTGCAATAGCCGTGTATTTAATTGCTTAAACCACCAGCGTTTATTACCAATTGCATTAAATAAATGGTCAATTGAACAAGTCGGCTCGTTGCTAGGCCCAAGTAATTATGTTTAACACTCGAAAAGCTGTCATACTAGCGCCATAAA
>Ga0209292_1006313_pt1 | contig 11695 bp, 8 predicted proteins | sample GOMGulsemesocosm_2_FD_184634 | JGI IMG/M metagenome (GOLD analysis project Ga0209292, IMG submission 184634) | Methane-oxidizing microbial communities from mesocosms in the Gulf of Mexico - GOM9C Gulf of Mexico (SPAdes) (version 2) | ecosystem: Environmental > Aquatic > Marine > Cold seeps...
TGTGCTTCGTTTGGATTAAAATGCTGCCTGTGAATAGTTTGCGCTTCAAACATTAAATCGTTAAAAGGCAGAGCAAATAAGGCTTCTACTTCAGCGACTGTCCAATTATGGCGAACAGGTGATTTTTCATTAACGGTACTGTTTACAGCTGATTTTTCTACAGATAAGGACATAATTACTCGTTTGCATCGAACTAAATTAACGGGTAGTCTAGCCGCAACAAGGGTATTGTCAACAATAATAGAGGCTTTAAGTTTACATATGAACAAAAAACAAGCTAACCAACTTGAGTTTGATAAAAATCACGTTTGGCATCCTTATACGTCAATGTCATCTCCTTTACCTTCATATATGGTTGAAAGTGCCCATGGCGTAACCATACAGTTAGCCAGTGGTGAAACACTAATTGATGGTATGTCTTCATGGTGGTCAGTACTACATGGATATAATCATCCGAAATTAAATGCCGCGTTAATCGAGCAATCAACCAAAATGTCTCATGTGATGTTTGGTGGTTTAACTCACCCAAGCGCCATTGAACTATGTAAAAAACTCGTTTCGTTAACGCCAACTGGCTTAGAAAAAGTATTTTTATCCGACTCTGGTTCCGTTGCTGTAGAAGTTGCGATGAAAATGGCGTTGCAATATTGGCAAAGTAAATCAGCAGAGCATAAAACTAAAACGAAATTATTGACGGTCCGTAATGGTTATCATGGTGATACCTTTGCGGCGATGTCGGTTTGCGATCCTGTTACCGGTATGCATCAGTTATTTGAACAGGTACTGATGAAAAGCCATTTTGCCCCTGCCCCTACTATTGGGTTTTATCAACCGTGGGATGAAAGCGACACCCAAGCACTCGCAGAGCTGTTTGCACAGTATCATAGTGAAATTGCCGCCTTTATTATTGAACCGATAGTGCAAGGTACCGGCGGCATGCGCTTTTATCACCCTAATTATTTAAAAGCCTGTCGTACATTATGCGATCAATATCAGGTGTTACTTATTGCTGATGAAATTGCCACGGGCTTTGGTCGCACCGGAAAATTGTTTGCCTGTGAATGGGCACAAATTAGCCCCGACATTATGTGTTTGGGCAAAACCCTAACTGGCGGCTATATTACGTTAGCGGCAACGCTGTGCACTGAAGAAATAGCACGAACGATCAGTGACGGTGAAGCCGGTTGTTTTATGCATGGCCCTACCTTTATGGGCAATGCTTTAGCGTGTGCTGTTGCCAATGCCAGTATTGAGTTACTCAGTGAAAATAATTGGCAACAACAAGTAGCCACCATTGAAACCAGTCTTAAGTGTTTGTTTACACCACTTAATCAACATAGCAGAGTAAAAGATGCACGGGTATTAGGCACAATCGGCGCAGTGGAATGTACGCAAAGTGTTAATGTCGCAACAATTCAACAGCGATTTGTTGAGCTAGGCGTGTGGATCCGCCCATTTGGTAAGCTTATTTACATTATTCCACCGCTCATTATTAACCATGCGCAGTTACAAACATTAACCAATGCTATTACCACAGTTCTGGATGAGGATGATTGCTTTAATTAGCACTTAGACTATTAAGGTACTTTGTAAAATGATCAGCAGCCAAATCAAGTTGATAGCCAATAAAAATTGTAAGTGATAAAAGGGATTATCACTTTTTCTGCGACTGCGATATTTGTCGATGAGTAGTGAGGCATAACTGCCAACGGCACTTAACCAAATAGTAATATACAAATAACCGGTTAATGGTGTTAACCAAAATTGCCTAATTTCAATATTGTAATAGCGAATTACACCATAGCTTTGCTCTGGCGCGGCATAAAAAGACATCACTAACGCAAAAAGAAAGCTCAACCAGCTAAAAATACTGAGTGCTGTAGCCAGATAAAACCAAAAATCGATTTTACCTCGACGATTAACAATCGGTTTTAATTTAGTCACACTCGTTAACTTCTTTGTGGTAAACATGAGTCTTTAACATAGTTTTTTGACCTTAATGATTATTTTTTGATGATTGTGAGCTAAATTACGTAAATATTACTTGTTAAACAGAACAGTCACGGTAACATATCACCCCATTTTCTGCATAATACCCATTAAGCTTAATCAAAAGCTTGGTATAAACGCAACTTTCAGAAGAACTACACAAAATAAGAGGTCATTAAATGTCAGTTATAGCAATTACTGATGTATTAGCAGGTAACTATCCTGTTGATGAAACTATAACCCTACATGGTTGGATCAGAACACGCCGCGACTCAAAAGCAGGCATTTCTTTTCTAGCGATACACGATGGCTCATGTTTTGATGCCATTCAAGCGATAGTGCCTAATGATCTAGATAATTATCAAGAAGACGTACTTAAGCTTACAACGGGCAGTTCAGTTAAAATTACCGGGATCTTAGTTGAATCGCCTGGTAAAGGTCAGTCTTTTGAAATTCAAGCAACGCAAGTTGAAGTACTTGGTTTAGTTGAAGATCCTGACACTTATCCAATGGCAGCTAAACGTCATAGTATTGAGTTTTTACGTGAGCACGCGCATTTACGTGCTCGTACTAATATTGGCGGTGCAGTAACACGAGTGCGTAACTGTTTAGCGCAAGCGATTCACCGTTTCTTACATTCAAAGGGTTACTTTTGGATCAGCACACCATTAATCACCGGTAGTGATTGTGAAGGTGCTGGTGAGATGTTCCGCGTTAGTACCTTAGACATGGAAAACTTACCACAAGATGACCAAGGTAAAGTAGATTACAGTAAAGACTTTTTCGGTAAAGAAACCTTTTTAACGGTATCTGGTCAGTTAAATGTTGAGACTTACTGTAACGCGTTATCAAAAGTATACACGTTCGGCCCTACTTTTAGAGCTGAAAACTCTAATACTTCTAGACACTTAGCTGAATTTTGGATGGTAGAACCAGAAATTGCTTTTGCTAATTTATCTGACGCGGCTGATTTAGCAGAAGAAATGCTTAAATATGTATTAAAGGCTGTTTTAGAAGAGCGTGCCGATGATATTGCTTTCTTCCAACAGCGTGTTGATAAAACAGTTGTTGACCGTTTAACCTCGGTTATCGAAACTGACTTTGTACGTTTAGATTACACCGATGCCATTACCATTTTAGAAAACTGTGGTAAGAAATTTGAAAACCCGGTGTCTTGGGGCGTTGACTTAAACTCTGAACACGAACGTTTCTTAGCAGAAGAACATTTTAACGGCCCGGTAGTGTTACAAAACTACCCGAAAGATATTAAATCTTTCTACATGCGTTTAAATGACGATGGCAAAACCGTTGCCGCTATGGATATTCTAGCTCCTGGTATTGGTGAAATTATTGGTGGTAGCCAACGTGAAGAGCGTCTTGATGTGCTTGATAGCCGTTTAGAAGAAATGGGCTTAGACGTTGCTGATTACAGCTGGTATCGTGATTTACGTCGTTACGGCACCGTACCTCACTCAGGTTTTGGTTTAGGTTTCGAACGTTTAGTGGCTTATGCCACGGGTATGCAAAATGTTCGCGACGTGATCCCATTCCCAAGAACGCCAAATAACGCCGCATTCTAAGTATTATCGAATATTTTTAAAATACAGTGTTATTGTCAAAAAAGCCTCAATTGAGGCTTTTTTTATGCTTATAATTATTTGCTACGACTGCTTAATATTGTCTATTGCCAATAACTCACACTACTCTCAATTACTTTCGTTGGTTTGACCACCGCTGCTCTGGTGGGAGTACCAATATATAAAAAACCAACCAGCTGATCGTGTTGTTCAATACCTAAACCTTGCTTTACCTTAGCGTTATAAGCCAAATCCCCTGTTCTCCACATAGCACCATACCCTAAAGCAACGCAGGCCATCTGCATTGCGTGTGCGCAGCACCCACTGGTAATGAGTTGCTCTTGCTTAGGAATTTTTGCATGCGCTTTAAGTACAGTACTCACCACAATTATCATCGGCGCACGAAATGGCATTTTAGTTATTTTTTCAATATTGGCGGTGTCAGCATCACTGCTGCTGACAAATAATTCACTTAAACGCACTAAGCCCTGACCGGTAATCACGGTAAAGTGCCACGGTTTTAACGCACCATGGTCCGGTACGCGCATACCTGCTGCGAGAATATTGTCTAAATCTGCGCTATTAGGTGCTGGCTCAGAGAGTAAGCTGGTTGATTGTCGCTGTAGTAAAAATTCGATATTGGTCATGAAAAACACTATTAATTTAACAATATCCTTATTGTATAGGTAAATTGTTTATCGGACACAACATTTTTATTCACCTCATTTGAGCTAAGACTATTGACATAACTCTGCTGCCAGTTAAGATGAATTATTAATGAATATAAAACTAAGCAACTTACCGTAATGAAACCAATGTTTACCCACACACTCAATCATCTCTTGATTCTCGTCTCACGACGTTGGCTGAATCAGGTCATGCTGTGTGGCCAATTACTGCGGAAACATCATTTATATCGCTAATTTTTTACATTAAGCCAATATAATTAAAAGCCGCAGAACCTATGTTTTGCGGCTTTTATCTTTGTCTACTATAAAACCCCGCTTAACACACTGCAGCAACAATCATCTGACCACCAATTTTTACCATTTAGACAAGGAGAACAGCAATGCACGTGTCAATAGCTTACTTAGCAGTACTATTAATCTGGTCTACTACCCCATTAGGGATAGTATGGAGTAGTGAATCCATCAATCCAACCATGGCCGTACTCCTACGCATGTGTATAGCGGTATTCCTTGGTTTTATAGTGATCAAAGTAAAGCGTATTGACTTGCCTTGGCACCAACAAGCTATACGTTTATATAGCTACTCTGCCTTAGGTATTTTTGGCGGCATGCTGTTTTCGTACTTAGCGGCGAGATATTTAGCTTCTGGGGTATTGTCGTTAGTATTTGGTTTAGCGCCAGTATTATCTTCTATTTTTGCACAGCGAATACTGTCTGAACCAAAAATAAGTGCACCAAAAAAATTAGCGATGGCCTTATCATTTATCGGCTTAGCCTTAGTGTGCTCTAAACACTTTTCATTGCAGGGTGACAGTATTTACGGTTTGCTCTATGTTTTTATCGCGGTAACCTTGTTTAGCTTAAGCGGCGTATTAGTGAAAAGTATTTCATTGGCGATACATCCAATGGCAACCACGGTAGGTGCACTTTCTTTTGCAACACCGTTATTTTTTATTACTTGGCTGGTATTTGATGGCTCGGTTGATGTTAGTCAATGGCAGATAAAATCTATTTTAGCTACGTTATATTTAGGGGTGTTTGGCTCGTTATTAGGATTTTTTGCCTACTTTTATATCTTACAGCGGTTAAAAACCAGTACCGTCGCCTTGATTACCTTAGTAACGCCAGTTGTTTCGTTAACTTTGGGCAGTGTGCTAAATAATGAAGAACTAACGATAAGAATATTGATGGGTGCAGCTCTGATTATTACTGGGTTAGCTATTTATCATTGGGGAGAGTCGGTTTATAACAAAATCACCCACAAAGCCTCGGTTACTCGACCTAGTTAATCTAGTGACCATCATTAGAGTTATTGACAAACGCCATAAAAAAAAGCAGTGATGAACACTGCTTTTTTTTACTATTTTTAGCGCCAGACACTGCTAGTTGGCTGTGCTATCAATAGGAATTCTTTTACGTAACTGCTGCCACAGATAATAATCAACACTGGTGTAACGCCCTGCACCAATAAAAAACAATGCCAGTAACATAATAAAATACGTTGCTGAAAATTCAATACCATTATTAAGTACCACAATACTGCCATTTTCATAGAGCCACTCGGTATTACCATTTTCCTCTAGAATATTACGCATTATCGATAACTTATTAGCGGTTTCAGCACTGTTGTCAAGGCTGGCCTGTGCTTGCTCAATACCAACCCAATCAAGCACGTTGGCTGCACTAATCTCTGCATTGGTAGGCGTAATGGCAAACCAGCCATTATCTGCATGTACTGTGGTTGCGGCAACGAGCATAGTAAACATTAAAGGGATTGAAATAAGGCGCGTTAATGCGCCCAGCAACAATAACCAACCACCGAAAAATTCAACGAGAATAACCAAATTGGCTAATAAACTCGGGAACGGTAAACCTAATCCCCAATCAGCATTACCAAACCAAGCAACAATGTTGGGATCAGCCATCAAAGCAGCAATACCCTGAACATCATCATTGAGCAGCTGCGTTTTACTAAAACCGGCCATGATAAAAATAGGACCAAGGTATAAACGCAATAACAACGCCGGTATCCCATCAAAGCTAGGCAGTTTATGAAGGAATTTTTGGTAATACGTTAGCAATATCGTCATAGTGATTGTTCTCAACAGTGTGCAAAAGAATAAGTAATTACAGCATTAGAACTAACAATCGTTAAAATACTTTCAAAAAATAGCGTTGAGTGCTGATATCGCATACAAATACTTATTTATTTACAATCTTATAGTCAAATTTTACGGGGTTTAAGGTAAGATAATAGTACGATTTAAATTAAATATAGATAATATTGATGAGTGCTGTAACAAATTTAATAAAACGCATTTTGGCCGGTTGCTGGTGGTTGTTTACTACTACCCGTGCCATTATTTTGAACGTCATGTTTGTTGTCCTCTTTATTGGTTTTATTGTTGTGATCAGTGGTGACAAAGAAGCCGTGATAGTGCCAGAAAAATCAGCGTTGGTGCTGAACTTAGTTGGTGATATTGTTGAGCAGAAATATGAAATAAACCCGGTTGATGCTTTTATCAATGAAGCATTAGGCCAAGAAGAAGACAAACCTGAAGTGTTATTAGCGGATGTTATCAAGGTTATTAACCAGGCTAAAAATGATGATCGGGTAGAAATATTGTTGCTGCAACTGCAAGGCCTCAATAATACTGGTCTAACTAAATTACAAGATGTCGGCAAAGCCCTAACCGATTTTAAAACCTCTGGTAAACAAGTTATCGCACTTGGCGATCAATACAGCCAAGATCAATACTACCTTGCTAGTTACGCGGATGATATTTGGTTGAACCCACAAGGCTTTATGATCTTAGACGGCTATGGTCGATATAAATTGTTTTTTAAATCTGCACTAGAGAAACTTGAAATTAAACAGCATATTTTCCGTGTTGGCACCTTCAAATCGGCAGTTGAACCTTTTTTACGTGATGACATGTCTGATGCGGCAAAAGAAGCCAATAAATTATGGTTAAATGATTTATGGGGACAATATAAACACGATGTTGCTAGCCAACGTGAATTTAGCGTTGATAATTTTGATGAAAGTATTAATGATTTACTTGATAAATTTACCCTATCAAGCAGTAGTTTTGCGCAATATGCGTTAGCGAATCATTGGGTCGATAAATTAATGTCTCGCGAAAAAATGCGCACTAAACTGATTGAAATGGTTGGTAAAAATGAAAAAGGCGATAGTTTTAGTCATATCGGTTATAAAAATTACCTTGCAGTAAGTACTCCCCTGTCAGCAATCAATAATAAATCAACCAGCAAAGTTGCGATTGTTGTTGCCAAAGGTACTATTTTAAATGGCAACCAAGAGCCAGGAAAAATTGGAGGTGATTCCACCGCAAAATTATTACGCAAAGCGCGTTTAGATGAACAAGTAAAATCAGTGGTGTTACGCGTTGATAGTCCCGGCGGCAGTGCATTTGCTTCAGAAATAATTCGTCAAGAAATCGAGTTATTAAAAACAGCCGGAAAACCTGTTATTGCCTCTATGGGCACTTATGCCGCGTCAGGTGGCTATTGGATTTCTGCCCCTGCGGATAAAATTTATGCTGCGCCTTCAACCATCACTGGATCAATTGGTATTTTCGGCATGATGATGACTTTTGAAGACTCCTTAAGTAACTTAGGTATTTACACTGATGGTGTTGGTACTACGGATATCGCAGGATTTGGTCCTACACAGCCACTTACTGATGGTATGTCGAAATTGTTTCAATTAAGTATCAATAAAGGTTATCAAGACTTTATTGGTTTAGTGGCGGCTAACCGAAACATGACTATAGAAGAAGTGGATGCCGTTGCCCAAGGGCGCGTATGGTCAGGTACAAAAGCAAAAGAATTAGGGTTAGTTGATGAGTTAGGCGATTTAGATGATGCGATAGCGGCCGCTGCTACATTAGCTGATTTAGAAGACTACGATACTTGGCTAGTAGAAAAAGAACCATCGTCACGTAATAAGTTTTTACAACAATTGTTAGGTGAAGCACAAACACTACTTTCTTGGTCATCACTTACTGCAGGGCATGATATTATGCTCGGCACTAAAGCAGGTAATCAAGGTGTTAGCCAGTTGATGGGCACCATACAAACTGAACTTAGTAAAATGAACCAATTTAATGATCCACAAGGGAAATACACCTTGTGCTTAGCTTGTAGTGAATAAAACGTAATGACAAATCGTAAAAATATCTATGTCGCCTATACTGGCGGCACTATCGGAATGAAAAAAAGCGACGCAGGTTACGTGCCTAACAAAGGTCACTTAACCGCTTCGATAAAAGCATTACCTGAATTTCATCGTGAGGAAATGCCATACTTTACCATTAATGAATATCAACCATTAATTGACTCATCGAACATGACGCCCAGTGATTGGCAACGTATCGCAGATGATATAAAAGCAAACTATGACGACTATGATGGTTTCGTGGTGTTACATGGTACCGACACCATGGCGTATACCAGCTCTGCCCTGTCATTTATGTTTGAAAATTTAACGAAGCCTATTATTGTTACTGGTTCACAAATACCACTGAGTCAATTGCGCTCTGATGGACAAGTGAATGTGTTAAATTCATTATTTATTGCCGCGAGTTACCCAATTAACGAAGTAGGTTTGTTTTTTAATAATAAACTTTTTCGTGGTAATCGCTCCATCAAAGCCTATGCCGATGGTTTTAATGCTTTTGATTCTCCTAATATGCCACCGTTACTTGAAGCGGGTATCAACATAAATGTTATCGCAGGGGAAATATCACCAGCAGTAACTACTGACAAACCCGTTACTGTTCGAGCTATTACGCCGCAACCTATCGGTGTAGTACACCTTTATCCAGGTATCAGTGCTGAAGTCATTGAAAATGTCATTAGACAGCCGGTAAAAGCGTTGATCATACGCAGCTATGGGGTGGGTAATGCGCCACAAGATAGTGCCCTGCTTGCTTGCTTATCTAAAGCAAAAGAGCAAGAGATTATTGTGATTAATTGCAGTCAATGTGTGAAAGGCACAGTGAATATGGCAGGTTATGCAACCGGAAATGCACTTAGTTTAGCCGGTGTGATCAGTGGCCATGATATGACCTTAGAAGCAACACTGACTAAATTACATTATTTACTAAGCCAAAATTTGAGCTACCAAGATACTTGTCGGCTAATGGAAGAGAGCCTACGCGGCGAGTTAACGACACTTGGCTAAATAAAACTAGCCATATAAATATTAGTAAAATAAATAATGAAGAGTGAACATAGCACACATAGTTGCTATGTTTACTCTACAATTGGCGACATCAAAGGGGGTCGCCAACACTAGCTGTTACAACCAAATCACAAAATTAGTAATTACAAGCGCAAGCTAATTGTCCATCATCCTGCTCCCATTGTTCATAATGTCCATTTACCCCACAATTATTTTTAATGGTCGGACACTGCATTCCTTGATGGCTAATTTGTGTATCAGCTAATACTTCAACAGCCACTTCAGCAAGCGCTCGATTATTTTTAGGGGGGATTACCCTTCTACTGAAGAGCAACCGCCGACAAAAGATAACGTAGTGGCAATTAACGCTAGCGTAAGTTTACATTTGAACTCTCTCATTATATTCATTACTAGAGGTTCATTCCTTAATAACTCAGTCGTTCAAAGGTCATTTCTCAAACTCCCTTGTTTACCGTAATCTAGAAAAGGTACGTTTGAACTCGCTATTTGACTATAAACTGCCTTTAAACGCGTTAGTAAGCTACCATCTGCTGCAGTAAGTTTACCTAACTGTAGCCATTCAACCAGCTGACTCGATAAATCGATTTGATTAGCCGATTGCATTTGCTCTTGCATTAGCGCAACTTGTACTGCTAGTCGTTGTTGAGAATATTCAGCAGGAGAGTCAACTTGAGCCAGTATTTCTATTGCTAAGGTTTTATTTTGACGTGCTTCACTAGCTGTCTTTATTGCTGTATTAGTCACTGAATTAGTAGATACAGCAACTAATTCACGGACACGTTTTTGCCAAAAAGTCGTTAATTGAGCAAAGAGTGCTGAGCTTAATATTTGCTCATAGCTAACGGCTTGTTCACCACTATCACTGTCTGTACATTGTGCCAAGTTATCAAGCATATCAAAAAGAGCTAACCAACCTTTGCGTTCGACTAGCTCAGCATTTTGTTTAACTTGTGCGGTTAAGCTATCAATAAATACTTCAATAGCACTCGCTAGCGGTTTATTCACCGGTTTATTATCAACAATAGTGACTAATAACTGCAATGCTTCCGTTTTAATTGCTGATAATTCAGCACCACTAGACTCAAGCGTAACACGCCCTTTAAGTATATTTAAGCACAGCTGGTGTTGCGCAATTAATTCGGATTGTGCATGCTGTTGTGCATTTTTTAACTGCGCACGTTTTTCGAATATTTTATCATTAATCGCTCTAAACGTTTGCCAAAGTTGGTTTTCATGCTTGGAGCCCGCAAAGCCAATATCACGCCATTGTTGCTGTAATTTTTTCACCTGCTCTATCGCTTGATAGATATCTTCAACAGTAAGCTGTTGCTCAGCTTGAGCAATTAACACTTGTTTTTTAAGGGTGTTTTCTTCGTGAAAGCTTTTTATTTTTTCCTTGATAGGCTGCAGTGTTTGTTTGAATTGTTGTTGTAATACTTGATATTGTTTACGATCCACTTCACCCGTTTGATTCCACGTTTGTTGTAGTTTAGTTAATTGACCATCAAGGCGCTTAAATATCGCATTTATGACTTGTTCAGTATTATCATTAGCTAATTGCGTACTATAATTACTCGCTAATTGCTCTGCTTGGGCAATAACTTTTTGTCTTTTTACGACGTGTGCAGCGCGTAGTTGTTCTTGCTCGGCATAAAATTGTCGACATGGCGCAAACGCTTGTTCACAGGCAAGATTAAATTGTTCATTTAAGTCTTTATCGAGCGCTTCATCAGCATGGCCTAATGAATTCCAGAGTTTTCGATACTGCTTTACCTTATCAGCCTGTTCATTGGGATTATCTAGTGGCGTTTTAACTAATGTAGAGATCTCGCTAAGTAACTGTTGTTTTCTTGGGGTAGCAATATAATGCTCCCAGTCACTTACTTCAGCCATTTTAACCGCCACTTCATCAAAATCTCGCTGTAATTGTTGTTGCTGAGATTGAGAGAATAGTGGCAAACTCTGTTTAACCCCTTTAAATAAACCAAAACAAACTTTATATTTACCATTGATTAATAGCCGTTTTATATCAATAAGCTTTTTCTTGGTTAAATTGAATGCTTTCTTTTGCTCAGCTTGCAGTGGTTTTAACCCCTTACTCCACATACGAGTAATTTCTTGATGGGCACTCTTAATAGACTCAGGTAAAACGCCTGCGGCATTCTGCTCTACTGTTTTCCATTGACTTAACCATTGTTGATAGGTTATTT
>Ga0209292_1006316_pt1 | contig 11692 bp, 10 predicted proteins | sample GOMGulsemesocosm_2_FD_184634 | JGI IMG/M metagenome (GOLD analysis project Ga0209292, IMG submission 184634) | Methane-oxidizing microbial communities from mesocosms in the Gulf of Mexico - GOM9C Gulf of Mexico (SPAdes) (version 2) | ecosystem: Environmental > Aquatic > Marine > Cold seeps...
AGTTTGTACTCTTCAATATACCCTTTATTGTTAAATCGAACTTCTTCAGATAATACCTCATTCATTAACCTCATAGAGCCAACATCACCACTTCTATAGAAATCTATTTCTTGACCTACCCAACCATCTTTATAATCAGCTTCTTGATGGCAAAACCCCTCATCAATATAATAACTTATTCCACTAAAAGGCTTACCTTCAAAAAAAGCTTGCTGAAGCTCCCCATCGCCATCAAGCTCTTCCATCTCAACCTTTAATATAGTTTTATCGTTATTTAGCCATTTACTAGTATACGGACCAATAAGTTTGCCCTGCGAATACTCATACACTTTTTCAATTAAAGGGGTGTTTACAAAGAAAGCTATACCTGTAAATAATACTTCTCTATAGTAGTAAAAATCACTTTTTTCTATTAATAATTTGGCATCAATTCTTAACATTAGTTTGCTCGTTTAGTTATTACACTTATGGGAGGACGTAGAATACCTTTACAATTTTTACAGGCTACAAATTCTTTACCTTGTATTTTTGGGGTCGACAATTATTTAGCTAATTTATTGGCCGGGAACGGTGACAGCTATTTTCTTGTTATCCACAACCCATAAGACTTACTGTCACCCTGACAACTTTTACTTTTTTTGTCATTGATAATTTTTATCTATTCTATTTCAGAGAAATACCATTCTAGAAATATAAAAAAAGTAGGGAATAGTGAAGGCAATTCACCTTTAATAAAACTATTCATATCAATCCAATCGACACCATAAACAGCATCTGTTTTCTTATCATAAAAATAACTGAATTCCCCCTCTATTGAGGACAATTGTATATACCTACTATTTATTTCTGTATACCTACCTTCCCAAAACGAATCCTTAAAATCTTCAAAAATTTCACTTAGACCATAAAGTTCCTCACTACGAAAAGCTTCTGGAAGCTCAAAAGCATGTAAATAAAAAAAGCTAAATGTACTATGATGATCAATCCCTAAATGACTTATGACTTTCTTTGCATCCTCTTGGCACCATATTATAGAATCAACATAATCATCTCCATACACCCCCCTAAACTCCTTGATATTTTCAACCAACGTTTTGTTATCTTTATTTTTAGGTAAAATGTTAATATGTTTTTTAACATTACTCGGTATTAAGTCGATTTTCATCATGTTCCTTTAATAACTACAATTTTCTTAAGGTGCTTAAGAAGTCTTTAAACCCTTTACTCCAATTATCAACTGTCTTGTTATCGCACATCTATTAAATTTATGATCACTGCTCCTTTAATTACAAACGTTTTAATTTTTCCAATAACGAGAAAAATTTTCAGGTAAACCCTCCCAAGATTTAATTTGGTTAATTATATCAATATCAAGGTCATCATATTCTTGGCTATCAATATCCAAGGATTTATACCAAACAAAATCTGCGTCATATTTGAAATCAACAGAAAAGTTACCATCCGACGTAATTTCAAAACGTGCTTTATTCCAAGGTACATCTTGTTCGTTTTTTTGCATAAAGTGATACAATGCATAAAAAGCTTCATCTATATCCGAAAAATTTACAACTCCATTTTTTTCATCTAGGTCAAAACTGTTTGATATATTGTTTAAAATATAATTTGCTCCTATTGAAATTGCTCTATCAACTCTCTCCATATTGACGTCTAAATAAGCAAAGTCCCATGCTCCTGGAAGCCTTCCATACATTTCTTCTCTAATAAAATTATATATTTGATCTATTTCTTTAAACATTATTACCTCAGTTTTTCCTTCTTGATGCTTCCTTGGGTTAATCTTAAATTTATGTTTGGTTTTGTACTTTATTTAGTTAATTTATTGAGAGGTAAATTGACTAAATAACACGCCTGCTCATTTGATTGTTAATTCAATTCACTCCACTTCTCTCATTCAAAATTAAAGGGGCGGTAAATTAAAGGTCAGTAAATTAAAGGTATTTGGTAGGTATACATACCATGTGAATTCGCCTTTGCTGTGTTCACCAATCAGTTGATTGTTATCCCATATAAAGTCGGTTCTACTCTGCTCGGTAATTTTGGCACTTCTACGCCCCACAGCATCGTATTGGTAATGGGTTAATACAACATTAATGTTTATGGATTTTAGCTGGTTTAAGCCATTGAAGCTTCGTTGTTGTTTTTCGCCTTTTGCAAAGATGGTGATTTGGTTACCACTGTTATCGTAGCGATAGTCAATGCCCGAAAAGCTCAATAACCTGTCATCTTTAACGTTTATTGATGACGCTAACGTGGTTGATTTCGCTTGTGACTTATCCGCCGTCGCGAGTATTTCAGCATGAGGCCTTAGTGGTTCATCAGCTGCAATTGTGTTTTGTACTTCAGGCGCTAACGGATTACCAAAAGAGTCCCATTGGTAGTGCTGTGTTTGTGATTTTTTTGTGAGGGGATATCAATGTTAACTCACTTCAAGTGATATACATTGGCGTTAAATTTGTTGAGAAACCTAACGCCCAAAACAAGTGGCACCTAAGTGTTTTTCTAGGTAATAATACATACGTAATTGATCCGATATAGAATCAATTACGTAGTATTTAAACCATTAAAGGGCGTCTTCTACTGCTTTTTTAATGTTATTAGCTCGGCGATCAACTTCTGTTTCGGCATTGTATAAAGGTGAATGATTAAGAACTAAAGTCCCTTTTTTATACTCTGCAAAATTGTTTGAGTTAGACGAATCACCATAATTTTGAATAACAACTTTTTTAAGATCGCCTTCAATAGCTTCTCTGGTAAAATCGTCAGCGCACATATCTTTAAACGCATTAATCGTTGGTTGAAAATATACTAAAGGCCAAGCTATATCATAGGCATGCGCATAATTATCTACTGCGATAGTATCCCAGTTAACTTCTATTTCAAATTCAAATTTCGCAGCTTCAAAAATTTGTTTTTTCAGAGAATCTAATCTATTTTGTTCAAATTCTCTAGCAGCTCTTTTTTCTTTAAGTCCCATTTTAGTTCCTTTTATGGTTTGGTTATTACGATAATTTTACTGATTAAATTTTATATTCTATTAAAGTACTTTGTTGAATCCGTTATCAATTAAAGAGGTTATTTTTAAGGGTAACTGTGCACTGAAATCTAATCCGATATGTATAACGGTGCTGTCTCTTTTGAATGAAAAAGCTTTATCTTCAATATCTGTTAACTCAAAAGAAGATAAGCTTGATAGCATTTCCAATCCAAAGTCATCTTTTGCTGTTTGCACAATAAAGTCACCCATTTGTTGCAATACAGACTTTATATTTTGAAGAGTTAATGCTTGATTTAAACGAGTCGAATTAAGTTTGAATGTATATTCTAGATCACAGTTTTCTTTCAACATTTCCTGTAAGCTTTCTATATAAGCATCAATGTCAAAAGCACTGTCTTCTTCTGTAATTTGGGTATTCATCCGTCCGGTTAATGCTTGTATATGATCAATACATTTAAACAGTTGGAGTGAAATAATGTGTTCTATTGATACAAAGAACAGCGAATTTTCGTTGTTATTGTCCAATAATTGGAGAATACCAATTTTTGTATCAAAATTAATCACCTGACCCGAATAAGTATTTCCGAATTTGTCATTAACAGAGATTGAAAGCTCAGTATTGTCTACTGAACTTCTTTTGAAGAGTCTTTCAAGCAATAATGTAGGAGAAGCAAGTATTGTAGCTTCAAATTGGTTTTTCATTAATATTTTCCCTGAGCTTTTTTAACTAAAGCAACGAACAAATGTTCGGCAAACATCCAAAATATAACTTATTATCTATTAAGTTATATCGCTTGTTTTATTGACTAATTTATACCATAAGTTTTTCTCTACTGCTATCTAAAATATACTTTTTAAATAAATATTAGCGGCAAAGAAAAAATCTATCCTTCTTCAATATTCTGAAAGATTAACGCTGCGGTATACCGAGAACTGTACATTAAAAATGTACCAAAAATTTCTTCCTCACTTTTACAAAAACTATTAACATGAAAAAATATACGACGGCTTTCACCAGGGAAATCTGGATTTTCTTTCATTTTAAAAGACATGCGTTTTTTACGGAAAAGTGGTTTATGAACATGGTACGACTCAACTTCGTCATAGCCTATCTCCCTGCCCCACGTTGAATACTTAAAAGTTTTACAATTATAAACCAACGTTTCTTTTTCATTTTTTGAATTAATATTTACTGGAGGAAAATACCTTTCAACTAACTCAGTCTCATCTCTAGTTGAAGGAAGAAATTGATAGGCTAGGTTTTCTTCATGCACCTCTAGAAATTCATTTTCAAAACTTTGCATCAGCTCTGCCTCCATGGCCTGTGCATTATTTATCTCGTTATACCAACTATCTTCTTCATTAGTTAACACATCTTCTCTGATATTTTCTATTTGTAAGGTGTGATTTACTGCGGCAATTCTTTTGGATATGGGGGGATGAGAATCGAAGGGATGAGAAATTTCTTGCTCTAAAATCCCTTCATTAAAATTAAAGTTCTTTGCAAACTTTTTAACCCCTTCATCAATTTCCGTTAAGAAACTTATATCTGCAATTTGCTCACTTTTCGCTAATATAGTGTCTTCTAGGTTCGCTCTGTACTCTGAATAAAAAACAAATTTAACTAAACCATTAGACAAAGCTTCAGCACCAACATGCTCTACTGCCATAAAGTCTGCACGGTATTCTCGTTTTCGACTAATTTTTCCAAAGCTTATTTCAAATATACTCCTAAAAAACAAAAGGAAATAAAAAGCAGGTAAGGTAATAAAATTTTCATATAAAATAGTAAAATAAGCATCACAAGTAGCCAGCATGGGCATTGTTTTCTTGGAGAAAAAAGTATCTTCCCCACTAAAGTGTGCCATCTCATGAGCTAAAATTGCAGAAGCCTCTTGTTTGTCTAGTTTTTTTAAATGAAAAAGACTGGCATAAAGGGTTTTACCTGTTAACTTTTCTTCCTCATTGAGCAGCAATTCATTTTCAGTAACAAAAAAACTATCTTCTATTCCTAGTACTATATTGTCAGGGAGATCTGTTTTAAACTTTTTACAGATAGTCTTTAATTCATCATAAAGCAGAGGTGAATCTTCTTGTTTGAGTAATTTTCCACTGATGTGGTTTGGGGTCTTAATATTTTTAACCAAAACCGCAATCATTTGAAAACAAGATAAGGCAATTGGTATTGCTACAATAAACAGTACTTGTGGGTAAAAAGTACTCCAAAGAAGAATCGGGCCAAAATAAATAATAGCCATTAATAACCCCCCCTGAACCAAAACTTGTACAATGCAAAACAGTTTAGATATATTCCAGGCTACCACAAATGTTAAATATTGAATGGTCTGCGATTTAAAAGAAAGAATAAAAAGCCCCACTAAACAAACAATTAAGGCGATAGATAAAAATATACTATGCCCACTAATTTCAATGGCAATATTATAGTATTCAAAATCATTACATGTTTCTCCTAAACTCGTTTTAAAGATTTCAAAATCAATATTAGTCCCATTACATATAGCCGCATAATCCAAATTTTTAAAAGACTCAGGCACAATTACATTTGTAGTTCCCTTTATTGCGGCATCACTTTCAATTGAATTAAGCACAAATTCATTTATTTGATCATTTCGTTCTTGTACTGCGTAATTAAAAAATAAATAGCTAGATAAAGGTATTAAAAATATCCAAAATATTGGTAGAATATAGGTTTTTATTATATTGTCTTTCACTGTATTCTCTTCATTTTTATAGTTATTTGGATAGGTTTTATGTTTACTGGCCTGCTATTAATGGCTATGTGTAACCAAAATTTTAGTGATATTTGAGGAGAGTGGTTTTTCATATTTCGTCCTTGATCAGTTTTTTGGAGTAATCTTAAATTTAATTTGCTTTCACAGCTAAATAGCTCATTTAGACTGTTAGTCTTCTCTTGATATTTAGATTTTTCATTTACCGTGCATCACAAGCAATTCTTTTAATCTGTTTAAATCCCCTTGAGACGCCTTTTCTTTATCAACTATAAAAAACAATCTTGGCACCATCATAGTTTGTAAATAGATATCGTTCTTATCAACACCTTTAATAATCCAGTCCCAAGGTTTTATCTCTACAGTTCCGTCTGCCCAGCTATGAGGCTTGTTTCTTTACCACTTGAGAGGTGTAGTGTCCTTTTCTCCGGTGAAGCATTTTCCATGGTCATCCTTGTCGGCTTTATTAAACTTGTTTTGCATATTATTTTGCCTAATAAATTCATCAGGCATTAACTCTGGCCCACTTATCCTTTAAGTTATAGATACATTATTAGTTTCAGTGCGTTCACTTAGCAATACTTGTGATTGTGCCACTCGAACACCAAAAAAATCATTACCGTTGCGTTGATCAAAACCACGTGTATTAACCATCAATTTTTGTTTGAAATAATCAGCTAAAACCTGTGTTTTATAAACTCCCGTACTTGAATAGCAAGAGAAGCTTTCTGGTAAATTGAGTGTAACTTCTTCTTGTTCTGCGGCTGCTGCTATAAATAGCAACATAGCACCCAATTCAAATTCATATAAACTCCAATGACATAACGCATCTTGCCACCAATGAATATGACCTTGAAAACGTGAAATGCCAAGTGCTAATAAACCGTTCAGAGCACAATACTGTAATTGCATGCCCATTTGCGGAAGATAAACTGGATTAGAGGCGATAAGTTGGTAGCCCTTGGTTAAACATTTCTGTGCCAATTGTTCATCACCCAAACGGGTACAGCTTGGTAGCAATTCAGAATAAGTCAGGTGAGGCACTTCTGCACAATGATTAACTCCTGAGATTAACACCTGAGATTGAGAGACCGCATCTTCATCTTTAGCATTGGCAACCAACAAAGAGACTTTTAGGTTCAATTCACATGCCACACAATCAGCGTAATAATCTCGTTGATACCCTAGGCTTTGTAGAAAAAGCGATAAACCTTCAGTCGCTTCTCCTTTAAAATAAGTAGAACTAGCTAAGGTGACTTTTACGGGCCTTATACTACAACCAGCTTGACGATAATGCCGTTCCATATTCTCTTCCAAGGTATTTATCTTGTCTAAACTAATCGTATGGAATTTAGGCGCAATAGACATTATATATTTATACTTCCACAACAACGACTTTAATGGAAATATTAAAGGGTCGTTGTCATGCTGGCTAACACACCAGCCAAAATGCATTAATGCTTTTTCAAGCTTTCCTGAAAAACTAGCCACTTCAACAATCTTCAACCGCGTATCATACTGCTTTAATAAATCGTTTTGAGTCACTGCACTATTTAATGCTTGTTCCAGCAAGTGTAGTTTTTGCGGGTTTTCATCCTGAAGAACGGATGCTTCCTTTAAAAAAGTTTCCATCGATTTTATAGCCACATTAAATCTCCTTTTATGTTAATGGCACGTATTATTATTTGATATTAAAGAGTTTAAACCTGTATTCATCAAGTACAATAATCCTTGATTAAGTAATGAAAGTTCTTTGTCTCCTACCGCAAAATTCCCCATTAATAATGACTGAACATAAAGCACCTGCAAATAGGTTTTAAGTAACTCAGCATCATCCAACTGAGACAATTGTAAAACTAATTCATTGCTAGCATTTAAACATAGCTCATTGCTTTGATAAGTTTTTGATGTATCTGTTACTCCGTCAATAATTCCTCCCCAAAAGTCGTCAGTTTGTTCCTGAATTTTCTTCGCCGTAGATATAAACATTTGCTTTTCACTACTGACGAAGAGTGCTGCCACCTCCACAGGTTCAAAATGTTTTAAAGTCACCAATACATCTTCAGAATTTAGCATAGTGTTAATTCGCTTTAAAAAGGTTAACAACCCTTGCTGAGTTACATCTTGTAGCTGACTGACAGTACTTTGAGGATCTACAACCTTAACTTCTAGCCCCTCTAGTTGCGCATATTTATAAATAATTTCTTGATCAAACGCAAAGCCCGTACAAAGTACACATTGACTTTTCGAGTTTGATATTTGTGATATTTGACGAAACTCATCAATATTATTAATAATACTTAAGATGGCATTTTGAGCAATATAGTCAATTAGCTTCATCCGCCCTTTACTCGTAAGAAAGGAAAGATGGGGAGTTATCTTTTTACAAAAGTAGTCATTTTTTGCAGCTAACGATTTCAACGACAGCTGATGGATTTCGACAAAATGGCTAAACTTCTGTTCAGAATATGTGGACATGTCGATCAAATATTCTATCAACTGCTCCCCTAACTCCTCGCAACACTGAGCCAAGGTTTCATCTTGATACAAGCTCTCACGAGATGCTGTAGGACTTAGGTCTTCAGCGTTAATAATGGTATTCACAAAAAATGCCCATTCAGGCAAAATATTATGAGCAGTATCACTTAACCGCATTCCTTTTAAAAATATCTGATGATGCTGTTGACCATTAAGTGCGCCGGGCTGAGCACTTATATACGCAATACCTTTAACTTTCCCCTTCAAGGTTTGAAAGGGAATAATGTCAAAGAACGGGCCGTTAAAATAGTCTTGTGCGGCCGTTAATGCTTTATCATTAAAATTCGATTTATTGGTAGATTCATAATCCCAAGGTATTGATAACGCGCTGATTCGTTGATGCTGTTTTCCGTTTATAAAATTAATTTCATAGGGAAGGTATTTACCATAATAGTTAAGCCAGTGTAGTAACTCCTTGGCCTCTAAATATTGCTTACCTTGGTTATTAGCGTTTAATATAACTCGAGTGCCAATTGGCATATCAAGGTCTATTTGCTCAACCGAATAGGTGCCATCGGGCTTACCTGTCCATTGCCAACTTTGAAGTGGCGAGTTTGCACTTTTAGTTTGTAATGTAATTTCGTCACTAACCATAAAACAGGCGAGTAAACCTATGCCAAATTGACCAATATAATCAAGCTGCTTTCCCATTAAATCACGTTTAGACGATTGGCCAATCACCGAAAGAAAGCGATGAATCTCTTCCTCGGTAAGTCCAATACCACTATCGGTGACCTCTAACCTATTAGATAAAATTTCAACTGTCAGTCGTTTTTCACAATTTGGCTCATCATGAGCGCGTGCTGTTATAGCATCTACTCCATTTTGTAACAATTCACGTACAAAAACTTGAGGGCCACTGTATAAATGCTGAGATAATAAGTCGATTATCCCCGAAAGGTTAACTTGAAAACGTTGTTCTAATATATCCATAAAGATACCATTGATTAATGGTTTAGATTAATTGTTTTATTCACGCTTTGAAGTGCCAAAACAAACTAAACCGTTGTCCATTATTAATCCCAGCTTTATTTACTTCAATAAACACCTTTAAAGATATCTATTTTTATGCTGAAAATTCCTTTTTACATTTTTATCTTTTACAAAAATCATATACGTAACAAAATATAACCTATATTCAATGCTATTATTGATGCGAATTTTTCGCGGTATGATTTAACAACAATAAATTAGAGGTTCATTTAATAATAAATATGATTCAAAAGCTAAAGACCCATATAAAAGCTTTACATATAATACTTACGCCTAACGCCATTATAAAATGAAACGAATAACCAAAAACTTCGTTACTTGCGACAGGGTATTTAACTTTAAACGTAACAATATTCCCTCCTATAAAAGCCAAAATTAGAAAATTAAAAATTAAGCTCGAAAAATAATATTCACTTAATAAAGGCAATAGTGCTGCTGCAAGACATAAAATAAGATAAAAATTGGCTGCTACCACCTTTTTAGTTGATGAAATAATTTCATATGCACGCATAAAAAATAACAACACCATTGAGGATAAAAAACCGAGCGTATGTAAGTAATATGAATATAATGGTTCTTTGGGCAGTATTAGTAACTCACTGTTATCTTTAGGTATACCTTCTACCTGTTCTGTAGAATATTGAACCGTTGAAGTATTAAATAAATTTGTTAAAAAATCCCAAAGATTAACCACACCATAACCAATACTAAAAAGACCAAACCATACAATTAAAAAGTAATAGAGCTCCTTCAACGGTAAACTATACTTAGCTTTTTTTTCAAACAACTTAACTAATAAACCACCTAATATGCTTACCCCCCCCAATGAAAGTAGTGCATACCAAAATATTTCTAGATAAAAGAAAATAAAACAAGGCGCTATTATCACAAAGGATAATTCATATTCAATGTCACTTTTCTTTTTTTCTTTTTTACTAAACATCACTTTATAAATGACTAAAGGTTGAATACAAAGCAGTAAAATACAGAGAGTTATAAGTGACATTCACATAAATCCTTTTATGAGATAGGTAGGTTAATTGACGTTTAACTCCGCCAATAATACTTTTATTTAACTCACCGAACAAGACTATCAAATAAATATATTAAAAAATATACGAATACGCATAGCTCTTATTGATATTACGAAAATATGTTCGACATTGTTCACAAAACAATCGACCAATTAAATATAGCTAAACTAAAAGCTCCCTTTATTTCAAATTTAATAATTGAATCCAACTTTCAAAACATATGACACAATAACCTCCACCTAAAAAGCTTGAGCCTAACAATATATTTAGTTTATTTTCGTCTTCGTCTGTGTAAATTTTTATAGGATTACTTGTTATAGCTTCTTGTGGTAATTCTTCCTTCATTAGGTAATATTTATCTTTACCTAAAATTTCATCATCATCATAGAAAATAACATGCAAAATAGAAAAATCTTTAATGTTGACAATATTCCCAAGACTAATTTCGTTTGATAATTTTTTTGATACGAACGGAACCACACCTGATTGACCATGTTTACCACACAGAATTAAACCCATTTGATATTACACCTTAATATTTAACTAAGTTAGTTGAAGCTATAAACATACATTTTTTAGTAATAAACAATTGCGATCCTACGTTTCCGAAATGCTTCGGCAAACTTGATCGACGTTTTTTAATAAATATGGATTACGATGTTTTCCATGCATATTTGCTATGTGCGACATTGCTAAGGGTTGTTCAATACCCTCCGACGTTACAAAAAGTGCTTTTTGGCTATCGCCACGTAATAATGCATAGTTATCAGAAATACTCGCAAAAGAACGTTTTGCTACCCCTACGACTGGTATTTTTTGCTCTAATACATCATATAGGTACTTTCCTAAACCGGGTTTTTCTTTACCGTCTAAAAAAACATAACCATCAACCACAATACAGGTTGGCGGCTGCTCTAATTCATCAAGTAATTTTAAAATACATGGCAACTCTCTTTTATAAAAAGCTCCCGTTTCATATTCACATATATCATTTACCTGAGTAACAACTACATTAGTCGCCTCACTGTCTTCCCAATCATTAAAAAGCACGCCTGCCACGGTTGCACTAGTTTCTTGATAATCAACATCTACCGCTAAAATCATTTTATCATTCTCTACAATATTTTTTCATTATTAAGCCTAATCTCACAAATTGGATTATTAATTTTTAATTCTTGAAGTATTGGTGGCAAATTAGTTTTCATATCCACTCGTGAGTCATCAATCCATAAACGAATCAATTTGGTATTATTAATGATTTTTACAAAAGAATTTAATGTCAGCGAGGTATTTGAAATAATAATATCATTGGTATTTTTAAGTTCTTCGTTCAACATAATTGCTTCGATAAACTTATCATC
>Ga0209292_1006317_pt1 | contig 11691 bp, 11 predicted proteins | sample GOMGulsemesocosm_2_FD_184634 | JGI IMG/M metagenome (GOLD analysis project Ga0209292, IMG submission 184634) | Methane-oxidizing microbial communities from mesocosms in the Gulf of Mexico - GOM9C Gulf of Mexico (SPAdes) (version 2) | ecosystem: Environmental > Aquatic > Marine > Cold seeps...
AGACCAATTGTTGTAATCTTCATTATACCCACTCCGCTCTTGTTAAATGGTATGTCTACGCTTCCATTTTGGCCCATTGCGAGGCCGTTAGGAAGTGGAGTGGGTTCATACCATTATCCATGTAGCGTCCTTATCAAAATCAATAACACCGCGTGTAAGCCTTTACCTTTTATTAGGTACTCGCCCTTGGGAGCTTACTCGATGCTCACTATCCTCGTTAAATTCATTTGATTTAGAATGACTAAACCTAAACAAATTCGCCTTGTTATTGAACATCGAGCATAGCTCTGAGTTTGGAAGAAATTTAATCAAATGGGTATTACTCTAGCCCTTCACTTTATATTTACCCGTTGCCATTCAAGATGCTTGTTTCAGAGTGCTTGATCAATTTCAATTCAAGGCGCTGTGATGTTGTTCAAGCGCTTCTTCGATGTGGTTAAAAGCGATTTACGCGGCGTTATTCATTTGAACAAGGGAGTAACCATTGTTTAAAATGAATGCCTTGCCTAAAGCACTTTTATCTCCCACTGAAATCACGCACTTTGAATGGTAACGGGTATAAGTTTATTAAATTTGCGGCTAACATCATGATGCCACCGACCAATAACGACAATTCGAAAGTTTCAGCATAAAAAACAACACCTATAAGTGCAATTAACGGTAATCTAAAAAAGTCTAAGGTTACTATGTTAGTAACGTCAGCGTATTGCATGCTTTTAGCCAAACAAAAATGTGCTGACAAAGCACTCAAACCGATCAGAATCAACCAAAACCATTGTGCAATATCAGGCCATACCCAAGAGGTTATGGATAATGCAAGTCCTATAGGGAACTGTATTGCACACATAAATACCAAAATTGAAAAAGGTGACTCTGTTAATGACAGCCTTTTAGTCAAGCTATGAGAAACAGCAAAAAAAATAGCTGAAGCTAAGACGACTAAAGAGGCGGTATCAACCAAAGCGTAGCCAGGTTTAACAATAACTATGACAGCCAAAGTACCTATAAATATAGAAATGAGCTTAGTTCTGGTGACTTTTTCCCCTAAAAATATTGCCGCTATAATCAAAGTCCAAATGGGTACGGTAAATTCAAGGGCAAATACTTCCGCAAGTGGCAGTAAACCAATACCAAAGAACCAACCATACTGTGCCGCATAGTGAAAAACATTGCGAAAGAAATGTAATTTCACCCCATTAAAAGCTTTTGATTTTTTACGATTTTTACTTGAGTTGTTTATTTTTCTGTAATTCAGCACATAGATAAAAAATAAAAAAATGAGGCCTATAGCGCTACGAATACATAATGATTGAGAAATAGGTATTCCGCCACTTAATTCCCTTGCACCAACCGCTAACAAACAAAATGAGGTTAAAGCACCGATCATCCAAACAGCAAGTTGCATAATAGTCTACTACTCAATAGGTTAGCTTAAAATAGGATGACAGTGTAACCTGCAGCCATATAACTGACAAATAAAAGCCGTTAATGGCGATTATCATGCTGCCATATTTTGTACCCAAACCAGCACAAACAATGATAAACTACGCAATATTATCGGTTAATTAACTTGACCATTGACCAGCAAAGATCGATTACGCTCTATTTAAGGTATCAAAGTCCATGAAAAAAACATTTTCATTAAGTCACGAAAAAATCAAAACACCACGACTTGTCGACTCAATCAAACATGAAGTAAAAAAATATATTCGTCGAGAAAGAAAAAAGCAATTACCTGAAGATGCAGATTTTTTAGATTTTGACTGTAAATATGGTCAAACAGAAGAGTCTGCTGAAGTAGTACATCTATCAACAATTAACAAACATATTGATGAAGCTGAAAAACTTGAGTTATCAAGCTTTTACTTAGAAATCATAGCAAAGTCTGGCTATAGAACTAAAAAACCATTAGTTGAAGAAGAAGACGAAGAGTAGTTACTTTTAACTATTAATAAGAAAGGAGCATTAATGCTCCTTTTTTATTTAAAAAAATAAAAGCAAAATCAAGCAAATACCTTAGTAAGATAATTAACTACACCTCTAAACACCCTATTTTAGTGCTTAAAAATAATACAGTAACTATACTGTAGATGGGTCAACTATAACGTGGAGGTTTTTATGACTATTTCTAACCGACTTGACTCTTACTTAAACACACACAACATTCCCTTTCAAGTCATTGTTCATGATCACAGCTCAAGCTCTATTGGCACGGCTTTTACTGCAAATATTCCACCAAGCCAAATAGCTAAAGCTGTTATTTTAAAGAACCATGAAGATAGAAAACTCATGGCAGTATTACCCGCAAAAAACAAAATTAGTTTGTCTGTGATTAATGATGAATTAATGGGTAGCTATAAACTACTTAAAGAAAATGAAGTTTATGACTTATTCAATGGCTGCGAACATGGCGCTATTCCACCTGTGGGTGATATTTTTAATATGAGAATGATATGTGATGCGTTATTAGATCAATTAGATTATGTCTACATTGAGTCTGGTGATCATCGACAATTATTACGCATTAATCATGAAGATTTTGAAACCATAACAGCAAAGAGCAAACATCTTCGATTCAGTCGTGAGATCATTCATTAACCGTGTTGGTAATATTTACTTCTTATATACCCGTTACCATTCAAAGTGCAGGATTTCAGTGGGAATTAAAATGACTTTAGGCAAGGAAAATAATTTAAGCATAGTCATTCTATGGTTTGATTATTTAACGCAGTATAAAGTCATTTTAAGCCTATCAAAGAAGGGCTTGAGCAACATCACTTCATCGTTGCTGTGATTCATAATGGAAAAACCATTTTTTCATCACAGCGCCTTGAATTGAAATTGCTCAAGCACTCTGAAACCTGTATCTTGATTGGTAACGGGTATTAAGGCCTCTGCTGAGGCCTTTAGTCTTTATCAACCTTACTTAATTATAACCAAGCACATAAACTTTACTCTCTTCATTTTCATCTTTTAAATCATCATTAACCTGTTTACTAGTACAGACTTTTGTTTGTTGAAACAAATATAACTGCTTAGCTGAAAGCACTAATCGTCTACTTATCACTTTTCGATTATCTAACATATCACTACCCTCGTTTTTTATTTGCCTAGAACAAATACTGCATCAATAATGCCAAAAAAATTGGATAATCTAACGCATTGATTTAAAATCATTTAGCTGGATATACATAATCATAACGCCTCCACTGCCCCAGCACTGTCGCAAAATGCTAATAAACTAACGCAAATTGCATTATTAATATTTTATCAGCTAAGATAAACCAAAAAAAAAGGGAAAATGACTGAAATATACTGTAGATTACTCGGGTCATCTAACCAGTGCTAGCATGGTAAATACACATTAAATTAAATTATTGGGATCACCATGAATATAGTTTGCTCAAATTGTTTTACGACTAATCGTATCCCAAAAGAGAAAAAGCATAATCAAGCCAAATGTGGTAAATGCCAAGAGCCTGTCTACTCATTACTTCCTACCGTACTTACCAATAATACTTTTTCCCCCTTTATTGAACGTAATGACTTGCCTATTGTTGTCGACTTTTGGGCAAGCTGGTGTAGCCCCTGTCAAAACATGGCAGCCATTTTTGATAAAGTAGCGCAAGGATCGCCCTACCTATTATTCGCTAAAGTTAATACCGAGCAAATTCAGAAAGTAGCAACGGAGGCAAGAATACGGAGTTTGCCTACGTTAGTATTTTTTCACCAAGGAGAGGAGATTGATAGAATTTCAGGTGGTTTGAATGAAGTACAAATGAAACAGTGGATCATGGCTTGTATGAACAAAATAGCTTAATGATAGGTAAAAAATACGATTCTTCTATTAAAACAATAAATAATTAATGATAGTTGAAGTTAATACTACGATTTTCTTCTCTATTGCCACCTTTATCTTCCTGCTATCTTAACAACTTATATAAACAATACTCACCAACCAACAAATGGTAACTAAATTACATAAAGTTAAAAAGTATTCCTAAAACAACCATTAAACACAAATAAAGGCCATGTAAACGGCAATAAATGTAATTAAATTACGAAATATATTTACATTAGAGTTTTAGCTCTATATACTTCTTAACAATTAAAACGTTCCACGAAATTATTAGTTAAGCGCGGTCAGCGCTAATCGATAAGCCTTTTTTGAACTTTTTTTGACACGTTAGTTTAATTGATTCCCCAACCAGTTAAGCATTTTAGCCTCACACTTGTGAGGCTTTTTTTTATTTATTTTTTGCTCCCCACCAGCCTTATTACTCTTAATGTTATAATGAAACTTAAGCTGATTACTTTATCCTTTAATAAGTTATTATCCAAGGTTATCAACTGAGTAACACTAAAGTAGCTTATATATATCCTATTGAATTCAACGTGCAGGAACACGTCTCTTGATTGATAAGCGGTATATATGGAAGGCAGACTAAAATACTATATACTGGCAAGGTGAAAACCACTTGAATTAGCGTATTACTATCTGACAGTAAACTGACCTTAGATAGCAGTAAATTAAAACTAAAATTAAAACTAAAATTAAAACTAAAATTAAAATACTAAAGTTAACATACTAAGGTTATAAATATAGTGCGATTTCATCGAATATTAACACTAAAGAAAATTTTAACTTCCTCTTTATTATGTTCAACCTTACTACTTGTATTTAGCTGCACATCACTTGATCAACAACACTTAGTAAAAGCAATAATTAGTAAAGATCCTGAGAAAGCATTTAAAAAATATGCAAAAAACAAATCTCATCAGTACCAAAAATCACCTGATAAGGTCATTAAAGATCTTGAGCAACTGGATATCACCTTAAAAAATTTATCCCAAATCGTGCAATCTTTATGGGGAAAAAGAAATGCGCAGATTGCCAGCAGAAAAAAATATGTTAAATATACCAATCATTATAAATCAAAGGCCCAAGTAGACTTTGATCTTGGCATCATAAAAATAGAAACCATTGCCAAAAATAAACCACTAACCTATCTAAAAAAAGCCATCGTCATGGCATTATTGACCTCTGACAACCCAGCAAATACGGATATATTTAGTGATAAATCTCCAATACTAACCGGTGAACCGTATTTATTAGGCCAAGTGCTTGATCAAGACCAACAAGCAATTGCTTATGAATGGCGAGCTAAGCGGTTTGCTGATCACTTAATTAAAACACAATTAAAAAAACAACGAATGCATAAAGAAATGATTCATTACGTTGAAATTGATATGGTCAGTAAACATAACCAACTACGTAAAAACAAATATTCATCTTATGTCTTAGCAGCTGCAAATCGTTACCAGATCAAGCCCGAACTTATTTATGCCATTATAGAAACTGAAAGTAGCTTCAACCCTTTTGCCGTTAGCCACGCGAATGCTTACGGTTTAATGCAAGTCATTCCTGCAACAGCGGGCAAGGACGTTTATCAAAGAATACTTAAGAAGCCAGGAATACCAAGTAAAAAAACACTGTTCACGGCAAAAGATAACATAGAAATTGGCACGGCTTATTTGCACATACTACAACAGCAATACCTTAAAAAAATTAACAATGCACAAAGTCGCCATTATTCGGTTATATCTGCCTACAATGGTGGTGCGGGCAATGTTTTTAAAACATTTAGCACCAAAAGAGAACAAGCGCCTAAGGTGATTAACTCCCTCTCTGCAACGCAAGTTTATCAAAAACTCACAAAACAACATCCAAAAGCAGAAAGCAGACGATATTTGTACAAAGTTGTTGTTGCTGAAAAAAAATACAGTCATTAATAACTTAAGCCTCATTGCCGTTTTATTATTACCGCTAGTTCTTAGGCAATAGGCTGCCGCTTAGGTGGCAAAATTGGTACTTTTCCTTGCTCAATGAATATCTACAGCAAAAAAGCACGATAGCATTATGACTAATGACTTTACTGTCAGACGTTTTCCTTAATTTTACTTTATTTTTTATACATTCAGCGTAATGGCACATAGCATGCTATGTAGTCGTTTGTGAAAACAAAACATAAAGTAAAGGATGTTCATTATGATGATTAACAGCAATTATGCTCTACAAATAGAGCAAGCCAAAAATAATAATGCTTCGGTGGTAAATTTTAGTAATGATGTTTCCCCTATTCAGCCGATTCCCGGTGAAAAAGATACGGTAACATTTTCAGATAAAGCCTTGGCTATGATGAACGGTAAAGAACTAAAAGAACAAGCTCCGACCTATGTTAGACCCGTCACAGCAAGAGCATTATTGGCTGAAAGTGAAGCATCAAACACAACACAAACCGTGAGTGAAAATGACAAGGTTATTGCTGATAATCGCTTTTCTGAAATGATGCAAAATATCATAGACCAAAGATTAGGTGTCGATCGTAAAAAACTTGAAGAGCTCGAAGCCTTGATGGAAGAAATTGCCAATAATGAAAACATGAGCCCCGAAGAAAAAGAAGCAGCATTAGAGCAACTGGCTGAGATGCGAGAGAAGATAATTGAGGAAAGTAGAGAGATTAGAGAAGTAGCCAAACAAACGGATTAGCATTGACAGTTAAATCAGTTATTGTCGCGTTATTCTATTGCTCTGGGATGATAACAATCGATAGTTCTTCGGTTAGGCGATACATATGATTTTTGGTCAAAACTTAAAGTAATACAACCAGAAGTGCTGTTTATTTTTTAAACATAATAAAAGGCTATATTCACCTGTGTTCATTAGGGATGTTGAGCAACGTAATGTTGAATAAAGCAATGTAGGACATCACGGAAGAGGAGGTTTTAATAAATGCAGCATCACTGTATATTAACCAGCATAATGTTGAATAAAGCAATGTAGGACATCACGGAAGAGGAGGTTTTAATAAATGCAGCATCACTGTATATTAACCAGCGTAATGTTGAATAAAGCAATGTAGGACATCACGGAAGAGGAGGTTTTAATAAATGCAGCATCACTGTATATTAACCAGCATAATGTTGAATAAAGCAATGTAGGACATCACGGAAGAGGAGGTTTTAATAAATGCAGCATCACTGTATATTAACCAGCGTAAAGATAACAAATTAAAATAAGGACATTTAATTAATGGCTCAATCGCAATGCTCATCTTGTAATCACATCGTAAAAGCAAACATTCGTAACTGCCCTATGTGTAATGGTGGCATGAAGATATTACAAGAAGATAAAGACAAAAAATGCCCCCGCTGTACAGTGCCATTAGAAATACATCATTACCGTAATTACGAATTAGACCAATGTAATCAATGCGACGGCATCTGGTTGCAACCTGACGAATTCTCGGTGTTAACCTCTGAATTTGATGTCTACCGTGATGATGACAGTAACCCGCTATTTTTACGACCTGGCCTACCTAAATCAGAAAATTATTTGCCTTGTGCAAACTGTCAAAAGATGATGTCTCGACGTAATTTCAAATCGATTTCAGGGGTATTAATCGACTCTTGCCTACATTGTGGTGTTTGGCTCGACAAAGGTGAGCTACAAAGTATCAGAAACTTTGTGGCCAGTGGCGGATTAGATAAGTCACAGGATAGTAAATTAGTGAAACATGAATTACAGATGGAAGCATTGGATGACCGGGTTTCTGATTTAGAGTTAATGAACAAATTACTTAATAAATATGATGCTAAGCGGATATTTTTTAAAGGGTTTTAACTTTTTTTAATAAAACGATCGGTTAGAGTTTGTCTTCTTGCTTGACGTCGCGGTGGCGCCCCTCCAAAAAAAGGGACACTGCCTCCGGCGTCCCATTGGAACTCCACGGAGTCCCTACCCAGTGAAAACATTTAATAACCAACTAGCGCAAGCCACGCCCCCTGCCACTTACGTTTATAAAAAGTTCGTCCATGAAAAGCGGCAGTCTTCGACATTAGCGCTGTTACGTCGAAGATATTGCCTAAAATGAGGATTATACCTAATTAGCAACTCACGTTATTTCTACCATTTTTCTTTGCTTTATATAATGCTTGATCAGAGCATTTCAGTACTTGCTCAAAATTTTGTTTCTTATAACGAATAGCTGCACCGATAGAAATAGTAACATTGACCGTTTTAAAGTCATTATTTTTTTTGTTCGTTTTGTTATTTCTGTCTTGCTTCGTTTTTCGTTGTGGTTGACGAATAACAATTTTATAATCTTCAATCGCTTGACGTACTGTTTCTAATTCAGGTAATGCTTGTTCAAGGGTTTTACGAGGAAATACGATAGTAAACTCTTCACCACCATATCGAAATGCTTTACCACCACCTCTAACAGCGCCAATTTTTGCAGCAACTAATTTTAGGACTTGATCACCGACATCATGGCCATAAGTATCATTAAATTTTTTAAAGTGATCAATATCAAGCATGGCCACCACATATTTACGACCTAACGACAGCGCTAATTGATTCAAGGCTCGACGTGATGGCAAACTGGTTAAATCATCTCGATAGGCAAGAAAATAGGCGTCAATTATAATGACGAATAAATAATATAGAGTGACCAGTATTAGCGTTAAACTTAACGGCAACATCGTCAATTGATACTGTTCAGCTATCCAAAGTAATAATGAGATAAAAATAGCGGCACTGACTAAATCAGCCGCTTTAACAGTACGCAGGAGAATAATAAGCACACACAAGGTAACAACCAACTCATTGCCAATATAAGCTTGAAAGTCCGCTAACGTTGGTCTTTCTTGCATATAAGCAAGTATTAATTCACTGCCCCATAGCCATATATACGCACTAGCCCCCGCCAAACCGACAAGCACTATTCGATAAAAGCCATGAATTGAGACCACACCACGATCTTTTATCAATGAAAATAATAACAAAGAAAAACAGCCAAATATCATTAGCCATTCGCCTTGTTTGATTAACCAGTTAGACCATGGCGGAGCATAAGATAAGCTAACAAAGTATAACAACCACAATGCAGATAAAAATGCTAAACGACTACGATTAAAATAACTGGCAAAAATAATAACTACCGCTATAAAAGCAGGCAATACCTGCTCAACAATTACAATTTGCTTTAACCAAAACCCTTGGCTTTGAAGGATTAAAAAATAAACGAGGGTAAAAGCCAATAAACTAACAGATACGTTTTTTAGTCCTTTGATCATTTGAGACAACATTAACTCCAAATGGTTAGGTTATAATTTCTTAATTATAAAATGGGTATTACTTCAGCATAAGTCACTGTAAATCTCATACAGTGTATGTATTGAATTATGTTTTTTTAGTATAGTTTTTCACTGAGTTGATATTAGCATTAAGGTTATAACTGATGCTAACCAATTTCCTGCTTGTTTATCAAGTTCATAAACACCTTCTGCCATCCTCGTGATGACTTAATCGAGGATCCAGACCTTAGTGCACTGGATTCCCGATCAGAAACCTCGGGAATGACGGCTTCAAATAGAAGTGAAGTAAAATAAAGAAGTAATTATCTAACCTCTCAACAAGCTACCAGTCTGCTTTAATCAAGTGCCGTAATGAATGAAGCAGTGAATTTCTGATTAGCTCATTAGCTTGGTGTATGATTCCCTGTTTGACGTCGCGGTGGCGACTGCACCCAAGGGGCGACGTACCGCCGCGCCTCCCCTTGGAACCCCTGCGGCGCCCAACTCAGCAGAGCATTCAATAACAAACTAGCGCAAACCACGATTCCTGCCGATTTATCTTCCCTGAACAACGGCAGCCCTCGACGTCCTGTCTCGGGTCGAGGCTTGCCATTGCTAGTTAGTCATTTCATTGCTGAGATGGGAGTTAGGTATTTGGTGCGGCTAGATTGCTTATCTAGTGTCATCCTCGTGGTGTCTTAATCGATGATCCAATTCTTAGATACGATCCCCTATCAACAAGCAGCGAGTCTGCGTATACAAGCGCTGGAATGAGTGAAAGTGTTCACGTATGTTCATCATGGATGATGAACAAAGCGATGTCGGCACATGGATGTGCCACCATCGCTGTTACGTCGAAAACACTTTTATGAATGTAAGATCACGTTTGGGTCGCAGCTCCGAGGGAGTCCAGAGGGATGCCGGAGGCAGTATCCCTCTGGGTGTAGTCGCCACCGCGACATTTCCCAAAGACTAGAATATTGAAACAAAAAATAGGATACTAATGCTATAACATTCTTTTAAATTAGTTACTTACTATTTATGTCATTTCCTTATACTGTTAAATACCCCATCAAAGTTCAACTATTTAATGATAAATACAGTTTTACTTGTGTTGACTATCCACAATGTAAAGTAGAGTCTGAAAATTTTCACCAAGGGCTTAATTTAGTACAAGAAAATGTAGAAAAGTGGGTATGTAAATTAAGCCAAGACAATAAATCCATTATTCCACCATTAGATTTGAATCAAATAAAAAATCAGATTGTAATGCTGACTTTTATTGTGAAGCTACCATACAAAAATATTATAGTGCTGTTCCCAAAACCCTGTATTACTACCTACCCATTTCTGAAATACTTTTCAAGATGCTCATGAATCCATACATCTGGTTCTCAGACCCAAAAGAATTTAATGACCCATTCGAACTGCCAGATGTATTTGAACGACAATGGACACCAAAAGAAGAATGGGAAGATTTTTTATTTGTATATAACAAACAAACTAAACTAGATATCTTTAACAGATTTAGGACTGCTCAAGAAGCGTATATAAATATAAAAGCAAATTCAGAAGCCCTATTAAAAGAGATTTTAAACTTTAAACTTGAATGTCTTGCTCAAACAATAGGCAAAACACGGGTAGCATGTTTTTCAAGATATTTTGACAATATACTTATGTGGTCTCATTATTCAAAAAAGCATACAGGAATAGTAATCGGTTACGACTATGCCAGCATTGTAACGGAAAAAAGTAATATATTTGGCGGTGATGTAGATTATAAGCTGCATCAAGATAAACTCAGGGCTGGGAATTATGCTGGTGATATCAAAAACGTAGCCTCCAAAGAGTTCATAACTAGAGCATTGCTTACTAAGCACCCCTCTTGGTCGTACGAGCAAGAATATAGGCTGGTGAGTTCTGAAGAATCAAATGGAAAGTATTCTATAAGTAAAGAAAGCATCAAGGAAGTATATTTCGGTTGTGAAATAGATCCTGATATTAAGAAATCAATTGTGACCTTATTACTAAACCAAAAAACAGCTCTTTACGACATGAAAAAATCTCATGATATAAATCTAACTCGAGTAAAACTTTAAAAACAAAAAACCCGCTAGATAGCGGGTTTTTATTAAGAATTCAGTAGCTTAATTGTTAAAGATCCTGACCTTCGTCAGGATGACGATAACAAATTACCAACCTGTTTTCTCTTTAAGTGCAGAGCCAATGTCAGCTAAAGAACGAACAGTTTTAACACCAGCCGCTTCTAATGCTGCAAATTTCTCATCAGCTGTACCTTTACCACCGGCGATAATCGCGCCAGCGTGACCCATACGCTTACCTTCTGGTGCAGTAACACCAGCAATGTAAGATACAACAGGTTTAGTAACATTAGCTTTGATATATTCCGCAGCTTCTTCTTCAGCCGTTCCGCCAATTTCACCAATCATTACGATTGCTTCAGTTTGAGGATCGTTTTGGAACATTTCCAATACGTCGATGAAGTTAGTACCTGGGATAGGGTCGCCACCAATACCTACACAAGTAGATTGG
>Ga0209292_1006323_pt1 | contig 11682 bp, 12 predicted proteins | sample GOMGulsemesocosm_2_FD_184634 | JGI IMG/M metagenome (GOLD analysis project Ga0209292, IMG submission 184634) | Methane-oxidizing microbial communities from mesocosms in the Gulf of Mexico - GOM9C Gulf of Mexico (SPAdes) (version 2) | ecosystem: Environmental > Aquatic > Marine > Cold seeps...
GAAAGTGTAACGCCGCATAAATAAATTCATTTTGAGTCAGCATGCTAAAATACATGGCAGCAAATACAAGTAGGCTCAATGTAAACACAACTAAAGTAACCTTACCCGCATGCATTAGAAAATTGGCAGCCATATTACCCGAAGTATAATTAAAATTTGCCGTACGCGTATCTGCAACATCCCAAGACGCTGCTTGGTATTTATCTTGATACGGGTTAGCTAAAAACAAATCTAATTCTTCTGATGCCATCTCAACATGTGTCATTGCTGGCAAACAAATAGCAAAACCTTCTTCAGTTTGAGCTACTTTTGCATCTATTTTTTTTACTGCTAAATAATCCACAAACGCTTGAGCCATACGCGGATTATTAATTACGCCTATTTCTATCATGCTATTACCTATTTTGTTACAAACGCATATTCTCTGCGCCACGCTTCAAAACCGCCATCCATGCTATATACATTTTCAAAACCTTGTTCCACTAGGTATTGTGCCGCGCCTTGGCTACTACGGCCATGATAGCAAACCACAACAACTGGCGTCTCAAAATCAGTTTCCTGCATAAACAGCCCTAAAGTTGAATCCGTTAAATGTAATGAATCTTCTATATGGGCATCAGTGAATGATTGTGGATCACGGATATCGACAATTTTAGCGCCAGTGCTATCACTGACTAATTGTTGAACTTCGTTAATTGAAATATGTCTAAATTGCATTGTTGAATTATCCTTACATATTCATAAAATATTGCATTATCTCTGAGCATAGTTAAAGCATAAAACTACTTTAACCCTTAGTGAGCCATACAGAAACTTATGATAAGATAATAACATATTAATCACTTAAGTACTCCGCCTCACAAAGAGCGTAAATAAAGAGAGAATTGAACATGATAGTAGTCACTGGTGGTGCAGGTTTTATTGGTAGTAACATAGTTAAATCACTTAATGAGAAAGGTAGAACAGATATCCTTGTTGTTGATGATCTTTCTGATGGCACTAAATTCGTTAATATTGTTGATCTCGATATTGCCGACTATTTAGATAAAGATGAATTCCGCTCACGTATTAACGCTGGTGATGATTTCGCTCTTTTAGGTGGTATTGATGCAATTTTCCATGAAGGCGCTATCTCTGCAACAACAGAGTGGGATGGTAAATTGATGATGGAAAATAATTATGAGTACTCTAAAGACCTTTTACATTATTGCTTAAAACGTAAGATCCCTTTCCTATATGCATCATCTGCTGCAACTTATGGCGGCCGTAATGCTAACTTCATTGAAAACCCTGAATTTGAAAAGCCATTAAACGTATATGGTTACTCAAAACTACAATTTGATAACTACGTTCGCCGTTTACTACCACAAGCACAATCACAAATTGTTGGTTTCCGTTATTTCAATGTATACGGTCCAAGAGAGCAACACAAAGGCTCTATGGCAAGTGTTGCATTCCACCTAAATACACAAATGAACAAAGGTGAAAATCCAAAATTATTTGCTGGTTGTGATGGCTATGGTGATGGCGGACAAATGCGTGATTTTGTTTATGTTGGTGATGTTTGTAAAGTTAACCTATGGTTCTTAGACAATCCGAATATATCAGGTATCTTTAATCTAGGTACAGGTCGCTCAGAACCTTTCCAAGCTGTAGCAGATGCTGCAATTAAGCATCACGGTAAAGGGACTTCTGAATATATTCCGTTCCCTGAACATTTGAAAGGTCGCTACCAGAGTTTCACTCAAGCTGATTTAACTAACTTACGCAAAGCTGGTTACAGCGATGAATTTAAAACTGTTGCTGAAGGTACTGCCGAATATTTAGAATGGTTAAATAATTAGTATGAAAATATTAGTGATCGGCCCGTCATGGGTCGGTGACATGGTCATGTCACAAAGTTTATACATATCTTTAAAACAGCAGTATCCAGACGCTATTATTGATGTAATGGCGCCAGACTGGTGCCGACCGCTATTATCTCGTATGCCAGAGGTAAATAAGGCAATAAAAATGCCGCTAGGTCACGGTGATTTTGAATTTTTCAAGCGTCGTGCGATTGGCAAATCACTCGCGGCTGAGAATTATGATTGGGCAATTATTCAACCTAATTCTTATAAATCAGCGCTTATTCCTTGGTTTGCAGGTATTCCTAAACGCACCGCGTGGAAAGGAGAAAGTCGTTACGGGATTATCAATGATATCCGCACGAATAAAAAAGACTTTCCATTAATGGTAGAGCGTTACGACGCACTCGCTTATGCAAAGGAATTAATGTCTGATCACAAACAAATTCCTAATTTACCTAACCCTGTCTTTAAAATAAACGTTAGTGATCAAGTTGATGCATTACAAAAAATGCAGCTAAATACCGAACGTAAAGTGTTAGCTTTATCACCAGGCGCTGAATTTGGACCAACAAAAAAATGGCCAGCTGCATCCTATGCACAAGTCACAGAGCATATGATTCAATTGGGGTGGCAAGTCTGGATATTTGGTTCTAACAAAGATACTGCAGTTGGTGATGACATCATCAATAAGCTTTCAACTGAGACAAAACAACATTGTCATAATTTAGCAGGCACAACATCGCTATCTGAAGCGATTGATTTAATGGCTTATGCAGAGAAAACAATTAGTAATGATTCAGGCCTAATGCACGTAGCAGCAGCTCTAGGTAATGAAGTAATTGGTGTTTATACCTCAACATCACCACTTTATACGCCACCGTTAACGGATAAAGCCACTGCGTTACAAGCAGATATAGAGTGTAGTCCTTGTTTCCAAAAACAATGTAAATATGGTCACTTGAACTGTTTAGAGAAAATTACTGCGGATATGGTTATTGATATTATAGATAACAGTAATAATTAAACTCATTTATACACATAAAAAGCATTAGAACATAATGAAAAAACTACACTTAAAAAAAAATAATAAGCTTACATTTTATATAAAAAGCTTAGTTAACGCGGTAGTTCCTCGCGCTTTACATATTGTTCGTAAAAATAAATCGATAAAAAATATCAATGCGGAGCAAGAAAATTACCTACATAGCCGAGTTGATTATTATTTAAAACACAAAACTGCTTTTTCTCTTTCACAAAATGCAGTTCAAATTAAAGACTATAAACTCAAAGGTAATAGCGCTTATTTTTTTGATCTACAAAGAGCTCTGAATTCCTTTTCTTTAACATTAAAGTTTAGTTATTTATTTGGCGATGTAATAACCGTCGAAGATACTGCGACAATAGTAAAATCTAGACCCATTGCGGATAATAATGAAAACTCAGTAATAATGAAGCTAGATAGTGTCAGACACTTTAACTTTATTAACGATAAGCTGTCTTTTTCAGAAAAATCAAATACTGCAGTATGGCGAGGTAAAGTGCATGAAAAGCATCAACTACACCGCGTTACTATGTTTAACGAACTTTACGAAAATAAATTTTGTGACATAGGAAAAACAAATAAAACAGGCTCTATTTCAAAGTGGGAAAAAAATGAGTTATCTATTGTAGAACAATTACAGCATAAATTTTTATTATGCGTAGAAGGTAATGATGTTGCAACTAACTTAAAATGGGCTATGTCATCAAACTCACTATGTATGATGTGTAAACCTGTTTATGAAACCTGGTTTATGGAAGGTAAATTAGAAGCCGGCGTACACTATGTTGAATTAAAAGATGATTATTCCGATTTTAACGAAAAGGTCGAATACTACATCGCACATCCTGATCAAGCCCAAAAAATTATAGATAATGCGCATCAGCATGTCATGCAATTTAAAGATGAAAAACAAGAATTATTAATATCACAGTTAGTATTAGAAAAATATTTTAAATTATCGGGCCAATGTTAGAACGCCTATACCATATAACCAAGTATAGTTTACAATTATACTGAGCCAAAAAAGACGAGACGATGCTAAGCCGAACTCTTTACACCACATTACTTTATGCAACATCACCGTTAATATTTTCTTTATTATTAAAGACAAAGAAAGGTAAACCGCCCGTTGGTAATCGCTGGAAAGAGTTCGCAGGCATAACTCCTGAGTTAACTAATTCAAAAAAACCTATCTGGATCCATGCTGTATCGGTAGGGGAAGTTATTGCTGCAACGCCCATAATTAATGCATTACAGCAACATTATCCAGAGCAGTCATTACTCATCACCACCACCACAAGTACGGGCGCAGAGCGTGTTGAAGCTTTATCTGGCAATATAGAACACAGATACTTCCCCGCCGATTACCCCTGTGCAATAAAACAATTCATTGCTCGTATGCAACCCTCACTTTGCTTGATCATGGAAACAGAACTATGGCCAAATATGCTGACGATTTGTGAGAATAAAAATATTCCTACAATTGTGGTTAATGCGCGATTATCTGAAAAGTCACAACAAAAATATCAACGTTTTCAATCTTTGTTCTCAGCACCATTACAAAAAATAACCCATATCCTATGTCAGGACGAAGACGATCAACATCGCTTTAAAACTCTGGGTTTAACCCCTGATAAGTTATCTGTAACAGGTACAGTTAAATTTGATATTCAATTCTCTGATGACATCGTTAATCAAGGATTATTGCTACGTCAACAACTTGGGCAACAACGCGCAGTAGTAATAGCCTCAAGTACACATAAAGGTGAAGATGAAATCGTATTAGCTGCATTTGAAAAAGTAAAACTGCAACATGCTAACGCGCTATTAATACTCGTACCTCGCCACCCAGAGCGTTTTGACGATGTTACTGAACTTTGCTCAGAGAAGTTCCCTTGCACCCTACGACGTAGTCACACACGCCTTACAGATGACCTAAGCAGCACGGATATTTATGTCGGGGATAGTATGGGCGAAATGCCAATATTACTCGCCGCTAGTGATATTTGTTTTATGGGAGGAAGTTTAATTGGTGATAAAGTCGGTGGACATAATTTATTAGAACCAGCAGCATTATCTAAGCCGTGCATCACGGGACCTAGTTATTATAATTTCGCAGATGTAACAGCACAACTACTCAACAGTAATGGTGCTGCAGTTATAAATAATGAGGTTGAATTAGCGAATAAGATAAATGAGTTAATATCACAACCTGACGTCGCGATAGAAATGGGATTACAAGCCAAGCATGTTGTTGATAAAAACAAAGGCGCTTTAACAAGGATAATGCAAAAATTAACCGACTTAATTGATCAAGAAATTACACCTACACAGTCTAAATAATCCAATGTATTTCAATAATCAATATGGTTTCTGTTCTCACTCTGTCGATAACAGAAATCATATTAAGATTATTCATCGTTATTTGAAAACTTAACTATTTATTTCAGGCGTCACAGTATCCACATTTGCTAAACGTAAATAGTAATCACGCATATGCTGATAATCAACTAATGCTTTTTCTGTAAAATACGGTTTCATCATAAAGATTGACTTCAAAATACCGCGGTAAATATCCGTCTTATATACTTTTGCATCTTTACTAATTGTTGTGCGATAACTAACCCAAGAAACAAGCACAACTTTAATTGAATTAGCTAATTCATCTAAATCTTCTATTGGTACGTTTACCACATTATTTTTCTGTAAAGAGAATAATAAGTCCACTTCTCGTTGTGCAGAAACCTCTTGAAACTTTAAATATTTTTTATGTAAATTAGGATCTCGAGATAACAAAATAGGCAGACTGTAATAAAAAAACCGGAATCGCCACATCGTTTCAAACATAGAATCTAAATAACGCATCATCACTTCTAACGTCACTTCACCTTCTCGATGAGGCTGGAAATTTTCAGCTAGATAATTCACATACTGCTCAAAAATAGAGTCAATAATGTCTTCTTTATTACGAAAATGATAATAAAGATTGCCGGGGCTAATGCCTAAATGCGCGGCAATATGATTAGTGGTAATGTTACGTTCACCACATTCATTAAACAGCTCGAGTGCAGAATGAATGATCTTATCTCTAGTTTTCATTAAAACGACCGCTTTGATTTATACAATTGATTATTCCATACTCGCACACTTATGACTAAATGACACAGTGTAATGTCTAATTATTAGAATGTTAGCTCAATTATCATAACCCGCAAGCAACAAATCCCAATCAGATGACTGCCATTTAAATGCAGAGTCCTTATTTTTCTCTTTCATAAAAGAACGCTGTAAGCGTGCCAGATTTGATTTTTTCCACGAGTCTGCCGCAGGTTTAAATTTACAACGATCAAAATCAATCAACCACCACTTGCCATCACCATCTAAAATAATATTATGGGTATTCAAATCGGCATGCCATAACTCAGCATCATGAAACTGTTTAATCATCGATCCAATTTGCTTATAGTCATTACTCATCAATGCTCGGTCTTTAAGTACCGCAACTAAATCGTTTGCGCCCTCAATTTTTTGAGTAATTAAATCCGCTTGATAAAAAAGCCCTTTTTTAATCACCTGACCTGCAATCGGTTTTGGCGCTGGTAAACCTTTATCGATTAATTGTTGAGTGACGACAAATTCTTGATAAGCCCGTGTACTTTCAAGGCCTGTATAGAAATATGCATCTTTAATTAATTTACCAATCAAACCACCGCGGTGGTAATGCCTTAATACAAATTCATCATGATTTATTTTAAAAAACCATGTAATTCCACGACCAAATGCCGAGCCAATAATGGCATTATTACGTTGCCAATATGCACCGTCAAAGTATTCAGGCGTGATCTCGTCTTTTAATTCATCCTGAAAAAATAGAACCCGCGTGTCTTGTGTTTCTATTAACATGTATTCTCCAAAAAAAACTTCGCCGATAAATTTTACATTACCTCAAACGATTTGCATAATAGCCTTTTACATTCAACAACTAGAAATGATGAATATGACCCCTCCACAGAGTATCTGTATTTTACGTTTTTCCGCTATTGGCGATGTTTGCCATGCTGTCGCAGCAGTCCAAGCAATTCAACGTCACTACCCTTTAGCAAAGATAACCTGGATTATAGGTAAAGTAGAAGCCATGCTAGTCGGGGATATCCCAAATGTTGAATTCATTATTCTTGATAAAAAAGCAGGATTTAACGGCTACCTCTCATTATATAAGCAATTAAATCATCGAAAATTTGATGTATTACTTAATATGCAAGTGTCACTAAGAGCTAATATTAGTAGCTTATGTATCAGAGCAAAACAACGTTGGGGCTTTGATAAATACAGAGCAAGAGAAGGCCAATGGTTAGTGAGTAATCGACAAATACCAGCTCAAGATAAGCCACATGTACTAGATGGTTTTATGGCGTTTGCCGAAGCGATTGGCGTTCCAAAACAAAAGCCGACATGGAATATACCAATTAGTAGAGAAGATAGCTTATGGGCGTTATCACAGATAAGCCATACCCAGAAAAATTTTATTATTTGCCCAGCAGCAAGTAAGGCAAGTAAAAACTGGACAGCCATAGGTTATGCTGAAGTAGCAGATTATATGGAAAAACAAAATTTCCAAGTCAGTATTTGCGGAGGACACTCAGATATAGAGAAAGAGCTCACCGCTGACATTATAAAATTAAGTAATGCGAATATTAATAATTTAGTGGCAAAGACAACACTAAAACAACTGCTAGCTATCATAAAAAATGCAGATTTAGTACTTGCTCCTGATACAGGTCCTACTCATATGAGTACCACCGTAGGGACACTTGTTGTTGGACTTTACGCCCTGCATAACCCGGGGAGAACGGGTCCTTATAATAACCTTGATGATGTCGTTGAGGTATATACTAAACATATGCCAAATGCTAAGTGGGGAACTAAATCAAAAGATAAAGAACTAATGCTAAAAATAACAGTAGAACAGGTAATAAACAAATTAAACCCACTTATAGATAGAATCACAAAATGCTGAATTTAAAAAAAGAACAATTATTAAATTATTGTGCCTTTATAGTCCCAATTACAATGATGATGACAAGTGCCACAATTTCATTAAGTATTGCGATAATGTTTTTCATGTCCTTATATTTATGGAAAACACAAGACGATAATACCTTCAAGTCAAACGATCTAAAATATTTATGTTTTCTTTATATTGCTGTTTTTATATTAACAATACCGCACGTCATTATGGATGATTTCAAGGCTAATGCTCTCGATACACCATCTCGCTATCTCTTAGCGGCTGCTGTTGTATATGGCTTCAGACATTATCAAGTTAAATTCGAAATCTTTCTAAAAGGCTGTATTATTGGCTCCTTTATAGGTTTTTTAATCTATATAGTTTATGGCGATATGTATCTTCATAGTTATAGGTTAGATTTTAAAGGAGGTATGGGGATATTGCATATAGCTTATATTTCATTAGCTATATTTTCTATTACACTTGTTGGTAGTAAATATTTTTTCAATAAGAAAATGTACACTTTATCTTTACTAAGTATAGTTGGTGCTATTTTCACTAGTTATATAATACTACGAACTGGTACTCGAGGAGCATTTGTCGGTTTAATTATATTACCTCTGCTGTTCGCCGTATTAGCAACTGAATTTAAAAAAATAAAGAAAACCCATATAATAATTACTTTAATTTTATTATTTTCCTCTGTCTTTATTATATTTAAGCAACTCCAAGATACTGATTCAGCATTATCTAAGTCTTATATGGTGGAAAGAATGCTCGGTGAAAAAGACATTTTCAACTATACCCCAGGTACAGGAGAAACGTCATTAACCATTCGCTTCGAAATTTGGAGAAGTTCAGTCTATCAATTTATGGATAGTCCTATTTTTGGTCTTGGCTATAAAGAAAGAAAAGTATTTCATAATAATTTAATAAAAGAAGGCGTAATTGAAGACTGGGTATGGTCGCGTAATGGCGAAATATCTGGTCACAATGAAATTTTCAATATTATAGGTACTAAAGGTTTGGTAGGTCTTTCATTTATCCTAGCTTTATATCTATTACCTTTAAGATTTTTTTATCGTCGATTAAAAAATACTAATGAGCAACAATTTATAGCGATGGCAGGTATCATGCTAATCGTCAGTTTCATGATTACAGGGTTAACAGAAGCACCTCTAATGAAACATAAAACCGCCGTATTATATAGCTTATTTATCTTCATACTCTACCGAGCTTGTCTAACTCTAGATAAAAATAAAAAGGATATATCAGAAAATGCATAGTGTAAGTGTAGTCTTAACCAGTTGTGATCGATTTGATTTACTTGAACTCACACTTGAAAGTTTCTTTGAGTTTAATACTTATGCGATTAAACAGTTCATTATCATCGAAGATAGTCCTTACATTGATAAGTTAAAAGACTGTCTAAATAAGTTTGATTATGATTTCACTGTAATTTGGAACAACCCAAGGTTAGGCCAACTAAAATCGATTGATAAGGCTTATTCTGAAGTCACTTCTGACTATATTTTCCATTGTGAAGATGACTGGAAATTTCATAAAAAAGGGTTTATAGAGGCTTGCTTAACCCCTCTTATCAGTAATGATAAAATACTTAACGTATGGCTAAGACATCGAAGTGAACTTAAAGATTCATTATTTGGTGAAAGTGAAGTAACTGTATCAGATACTTCTTATTATCTTGTTAACGATGAGATATTTAGTTTTAATCCGACCATTATCAGAATGAGTGATTATAAAAAAGTAATGCCTTATTTTAACTTTACTAAAACTATGGAGCCAGGTTTGTCTAACTTCTTCATGGAACAAGGATACTTTTCCATTCTAGTAAAAGATGGGTTTGTTGAACACGAAGGTTGGCATCGACATGTACTGAACGAAGAAAAAAAGCATCGTTCTAACATGTCTCATAAATTTCATAATATAAGTAAGAAATATAAATCAAAGGTATATAAATTTTTTAAACTAAAACATTTTAAAAAATAGATACTTCTTTTAATCCATCTTTGCATTCTATTAACTTTAGTTCACTTGCTTCCTGTAAAAGCAAATCATTTTCAGGAAGCATCGTCCGTTCATTTTCTGGATGGTAAAGATGGAAGGCACACCCTCCTAGTTTTAAATTTTTTCGCTTAATACCTAAATTATAGAGTCTGCAAACAAGTTCGCTATCTTCTCTTCCCCAACCTATAAATTTATTATTAAAGCCATTAACTTTTTCTAGATCAGTTTTCCAAAACGCTATATTACAAGTTTTAATACCCCGCATAGAAAAAGACTGACTACGATACAGAGGAGTCAATAAAGGTAAATGTATTGCATTAAATCTATTTTTTATTCCCTTCGAAAAAAAACTAATTTTTTTATTTCTTAAAACTTTTTTACTCTCTTCTTTATCCAAAATAACTCTAGAACCTTGTACAAAAAAACCATCTTCAGCGAATTTATAATGAGATAATAAAAAACCCTGATGTAAAACCATATCACCATCAATCATTACGATATAATCACTACTCGCTTTAGATATAGCTAAGTTCCGACTTCTAGCTGCACGAAAACCATCATCTTTCTGCCAGCTATGAATTAAAGGTACTGGTAGTTTCTTCTGCCACTCTTCAATTAATAAACGAGTCTCATCTGTAGAACCATCATCAGCAATAATAACCTCATGAGGTAACTCAGTTTGTTTAGAAACACTGTCTAAGACTCTACCCAAAGCTTTAGGCCAATTGTACGTCGTAATTATTAGTGATATTTTCATTATGAGCTCAACTTCAAAGTCCAGTGATAAGTTTATAATTCTTGAAAAAAATACATAAAGTAGGTAGTTTAAATTTAATATAAACTTTAAGCAAACTGGTACTTCGAACATGACAGTAAAAGTAATTTATCCAGGCACATTTGATCCAATCACAAATGGTCATACAGATTTAATTGAACGCGCAGCAAAATTATTTGATCACGTTATTGTTGGCGTGGCATTTAACGCAACAAAAAAACCCTTCTTCAGCCTTGAAGAGCGTGTACAACTCGCAAAAGAGGTGACTGCACATTTGGATAATGTCGAAGTGGTTGGGTTTAGCGGCTTGTTGGTTGATTTCGCGAAGGAATATGATGCATCAGTGCTCGTTCGTGGCTTACGTGCTGTATCTGATTTTGAGTACGAATTTCAACTAGCAAATATGAATCGTCGATTAAGCCCAGATCTCGAAAGCGTATTTCTAACCCCATCAGAAGAGAACTCATTTATCTCTTCGACACTGGTTAAAGAAGTCGCAATTCACAACGGTGACGTTGCTCAGTTTGTTGCCCCTATTGTATGCCAGGCTATTTTAGCTAAAATCGCAGAAAAATAACCTATCACATACATCAAGATCGAGTTAGCGTTGACATTGATTACAATAAATCGTGTTGCGCTGACCAATCTTAACCGCTTGTAATTCTTCACCACATTTGGGACATGGCTTTCCACCTTTTCCGTACACCTGTAATTCCTGCACAAAATAACCCGGCTTACCATCTGTCTGTGTAAAGTCTTTCAGCGTCGTTCCACCTTGCTCAATTGCTTTCGCTAATACCGTTTTCACTTCTTCCACGAGTATTTTGTATCGCTGTAAAGACACATTACCCGCAGCACGTTTTGGGCTTATCCCTGCAGAAAACAATGCCTCATTGGCATAAATATTCCCAACACCAACCACATTATGGTTATCCATCAGAAATGATTTCACTGGCGTTTTTCGTGAACGAGAACGATC
>Ga0209292_1006337_pt1 | contig 11668 bp, 5 predicted proteins | sample GOMGulsemesocosm_2_FD_184634 | JGI IMG/M metagenome (GOLD analysis project Ga0209292, IMG submission 184634) | Methane-oxidizing microbial communities from mesocosms in the Gulf of Mexico - GOM9C Gulf of Mexico (SPAdes) (version 2) | ecosystem: Environmental > Aquatic > Marine > Cold seeps...
AGAGTAAAATCTCACTGATAACCAATATTTGGCTGGCTCTGGCGGCTTTTTTGCCTTGCGCGCCACGAGTTCCATCTCGTAGCACCGCATTAAAGTCACCCGACATTGCTCGCCATGCAGGGATAAATCCAGTAATAGCAATCATAAGTAAAACAGCAACAATCAATAACGCAATAGCATCGGCATCTAAACTCACCTGCCACCAAAATGGCTTAGCCTGATTAACCATAAACATTTGTTCGAAAACACTATTACTTAACTCTAAACCCCAACCAGCAAATAAAATCGCTAAGAAGCCACCAACGGTACAAATAAAAATACTCTCGAGTAGCATCTGCAGAATTAACCGCTTACGTGGCACCCCTAAAGCAACACGAATAGCGACTTCTTTAAAGCGCTCATTAACCCGAGCCAAAAGTAAATTGCCAACATTAATACAAGCGAGTAATAAGATAAGTACTACAACTACTGCCATAGTAATAAATATTGAATAAAACTGTGTAATACTGGCTTTTTTATGGGGTACTGCTCTTAAATAGCCTTCAAAATCATCAAGGCGCCAGCGCATATTATCAGGTAAACTTTTTACAACTTTTTTATTAAGTAAAGCCAGTTCTTGGGTGAAATTCTCAAATGACACGCCTTTTTTCAATCGTGCATAGGCAAACAACCAACTGCGTGTTCGGTCGGTCGGCGATAAAAATTCTTGAGGAATAGGAAGCCAAGTTTGCGCTGTCATTGGAAAAGAAAAACCTGCTGGCATAACTCCCACCACTCGGGTAGCAACAGCATCAACTAAAATACTGCTATCAATAATATCTTTATCCGCTAAAAAGTATTGTTGCCAAACGTCATAACCAAGCACGATAACAGGCTCAGCACCTTCAAAATGATCTTCGGCTTTCAGTGCTCGTCCCATAATGGGCTTTACCCCGGCAAATTCAAAGACATTCCATTCTATATCTACTGAATTATACTTTCGCGTTGCCGCGTTATTTTCTAACTTACCTATCAGTGCTGTACCTTCGTCGTAAATGCCAAATTCTGCGATAGCGTCAAGTTCATTTCTTACGGTTAAAAAATCATAGGCATCCACGCCCCTGCGGGATAAATGACTCGGGTCAAACTGTGCTTCAATGGAAAATACCGCGCTGTCTTTATTCAGTAATAGCGGTTTAAAGACTAAGTTACTCAGCAAAGAGTAAGTATATAAAGTTAATCCCAAGCCGATAGCAACAATGAATACGGTAAGTGCTGTAAAAATAGGCTTTTTATGTAGCAGCCTCGCTGCATATTTTATATCAAGAGTTATAGACACTTGAAAATCCTCACTTTAAATGACAACTACACAGCAATAGCTGTAGGTGCTTGGCTTGGTTGATCGGCGACTATCTTGCCATCAAATACCTCGATCATGCGCTCGGCTCTAGCAGCTGAACGTGGATCATGTGTCACCATACAAATGGTCGCGCCTTCTTGATGTAATTGATCAAGTAACGCCATCACTATTTGGGCATTTTTCGAGTCTAAGTTACCTGTCGGTTCATCGGCAAGAATAATGGCTGGTTTAGCCGATATAGCACGTGCTACCGCGACACGCTGTTGTTGACCGCCTGACAGTTGCGAAGGAAAGTGATCAGCTCGGTGTAACATATCTACTTTTTCTAGTGCAGATTTCACCATGGCTGCACGCTCTTTGGCATCAAAGTCACTACGGTAAGTTAGTGGTAATTCAATATTCTCTGCCACGGTCAAATCACTGATCAAATTAAATGCCTGAAAGATGAAACCTATCTCTTTATTTCTTATCGCAGAGCGTTCATCTCTGTTTAAATCAGAAACGTTATGACCTGCTAAGAGGTAACTGCCACCACTTGAAGTGTCCAATAAACCCAATAGCGATAATAACGTCGACTTGCCACACCCTGATGGGCCTGAAATAGATAAGTACTCACCTTTATTAATGCGTAGGTTAATATTATTAATAGCATGTGTTTCTACGTCATCAGTAAAAAACACCTTTTGAATATCTGTCAGTTCCACTAAAGCTTGTGCTGTATTTTTCGTATTATTATTTTGCATCACGTCCTCCTAATTTACGCTAATTGTTTGTTGTTTTTCCCAAGCTGAGACATCTGAAATAATGATATTATTTCCTGTGGCTAAACCTGAAGTTATTTGAATGTATTGGGTAGATGTTTGACCAAATTCAATATTTACTTTTTCAGCTTGGCTTCCATCTTCTGCGAGTACATAAGTAAAAGCCTTACTATTCTCACTAGCAAACATTGGTCGTTTCACAAAAAGAGTATCTTCAATATTGGCAATAGCGATAACGCCATTAACGGTGAGATCTGGACGAGCATCTTTTGGCATGTCGCCAACTAGTTCAATATCCACTTGCACTGAGCCGTTATTAACAATGGGGTCTATGCGCTGCACAATACCTGGAATTTTACTATTACGGGTATCAACAACCACTGTTTGGCCAAGTGCGACATCTTTAATTTGCTTTTCAGGCACACGTAGTTCAGCAATAAACTCTCCGCTGCGCGCTAACCTCGCAAGATTGCTACCCATTTGTACTCTTTGTCCAAGTTCCATTGGCATGGCTTGTACAATACTGTCCATGGTGGCATGTACTTTTAAAGACTCAACTTGTTGCTGCGCTCTTTGATAGATCTTCCTCATGCGATTAAGTCTGGCTTGATATGCTTTTGATTGTGCCGTTAAACTTTCTTGTTTTTTGTTTAAGCGCTTCATTTCTAGTTGCCAGCGCTCTTTATATTGCGCAACATCAATTTTGACTTCTTCATGAGCTATATGTGAAACAGCAACAGTGCCTTTATCGAGTAAGGTTTTTTGAGCGTTATAGGTTAATAGTGCGCGCTCATGGTTAAGCTTTTCATTAATCACAGCCGCTTCTTGATCTAATAGTTCAGAAGCGAGTGATACGTTTAATGCATTTGTTTCCGCAACCATTTCTTCTAATTGCCACTTGGTTTCTTCAAGTTGTTGTACCAGTTGCGGGTTAGATAACTCTAACAACAAGTCCCCCTTCTTTACTTTAGCGCCTGCTTTAATCAAAATACGCTCAACACGCCCCTCAACATTTGTAGCGACCCAGCGGATATCTTTAGGGACGAGCACACCAACACCACGAACACTTATGTTAAGTTGGCCACGTTGGACTTCTGCTATCAGTAACTCCGATTTATCAACATGATATGTTGATGAATTTCCCGACAGATTCACTATCATCGTCAGGGCAATCAAACTGATAGCGGCAATAGAGCCCCAACGCTTCACATTCATTTTTTTCTTCTGCTTAGTGCGCACAATATCCATAAACAAGCCAATTAGTAATTCATAGCCTTGTAACAGCAATCGTTATACCAACAATAAAATACACATAAAATACATAGAGATAATTACAATTAAGTTACATTGATATTTATTCAGTCTCGATATCGAGATGGTACTATTCCTTATAAATTTCGATTTCGAGATTGGCATTGATGCTAGTAAGATCAGTATTTCTAATTAAAATGAAACATAACTCTATGGAAAAGTGATGATGGTCAATATAAGTTGGCCACAAGTATTATTATGAGCTGCTTCTTTTCCCCAAAGATTCTAGTTTGCATAAACAAGCTGGAGGGCAATAGGCATCCTAGGCTATAGATATGTGCTTAATGCTTCGGCATAGTGAAACTTAACAGATAATAAACTTCAATTGTAAGCTGCTCATACCACTATAACTATTTCTTCTACCAGCCATAACTATTGTGAATAGTGCTTATATAATCAAATGATTAGTAGTGTTTCGAAAATCAGGTAAAATAGAGAAAAAATTTGTCCTGATTGCTGATTTCCGATTATTACAAATCAGCAAATGTTATTAGTATATTAAAAGCTAAAAGAGAGTATTAAATGAGTCTTTATTTAGAATATATAGCAGAAATTGAAAGTCGTAAGAATGATCTAGGCCTAGCGCCTAAGCCAATTGATGGCGCTGAGTTATTATCAGAAATCATCACGCAAATTAAAGATCAAGAGAATGCACACCGTGAAGATTCTCTTAACTTCTTTATTTATAACACCTTACCAGGTACTACAAGTGCTGCTGGTGTAAAAGCTGCATTTTTAAAAGAAATCATTTTAGGTGATTCTGTTGTTGCAGAAATTGCACCTGAGTTTGCATTTGAATTACTTTCACATATGAAAGGTGGTCCTTCTATTGAAGTATTGCTTGATCTTGCATTAGGTGATGATGCAGCATTAGCAACTCAAGCCTCGACAGTATTAAAAACACAAGTATTCTTATACGATGCTGATACAGCACGTCTTGAAGCTGCTTTAAAAGCTGGTAACCTTGTTGCTAAAGGTATTTTAGAAAGCTACGCGCAAGCTGAGTTTTTCACTAAACTTCCTGAAATCGCAGAAAAAATTGAATTAGTGACTTACATTGCTGGTGAAGGTGATATCTCTACAGATTTATTATCTCCAGGTCATCAAGCTCACTCACGTGCTGACCGTGAATTACACGGTAAGTGTATGATCACTCCTGAAGCACAAGTAGAAATACAAGCGCTTCAAGCTAAGCACCCTAATGCAAAAGTAATGCTTATTGCAGAAAAAGGCACTATGGGTGTTGGTTCTTCTCGTATGTCGGGTGTGAACAATGTAGCACTTTGGGCAGGTCAACAGGCTAGTCCATACGTACCATTTATTAACATTGCACCTGTTGTTGCTGGTACTAACGGCATCGCGCCTATCTTCCTTACTACTGTTGATGTAACTGGTGGTATTGGTCTTGATCTTAAAAACTGGGTTAAGAAAGTAGATGCAAATGGCAACGCAGTTGTTGATGCTAATGGCGATGCAGTGCTAGAAGAAGCTTACTCAGTAGCGACTGGCACAGTATTAACTATCGATACTAAATCGCAAACGTTATACAGCGGTGATAAAGAACTTGTTGACGTATCTTCAGCATTTACACCACAAAAAGTAGAATTCATGAAAGCTGGTGGTTCTTACGCGGTAACATTTGGTAAGAAACTACAAACATTTGCAGCAGAAATTTTAGGTGTTACAGCACCTGTTGTTTATGCAGCATCTAAAGAAATCTCACATGAAGGCCAAGGTTTAACAGCTGTAGAGAAAATCTTTAACCGTAACGCAGTAGGTGTTGCTTCAGAAACGCCATTACATGCAGGCTCTAACGTGCGTGTTAAAGTGAACATCGTTGGCTCACAAGATACAACAGGTCCTATGACATGTCAGGAATTAGAGGCGATGGCTGCTTCTACTATTTCTCCCATTGTAGATGGTGCATACCAATCAGGTTGTCACACAGCATCAGTATGGGATAGCAAAGCAAAAGCAAACATTCCTAAACTAATGTCATTCATGAACAAGTTTGGCCTTATCACTGCACGTGATCCAAAAGGTGAATATCATGCAATGACTGATGTTATTCATAAAGTATTGAATGACATTACAATTGACGACCGCGCTATCATCATTGGTGGTGATTCACATACGCGTATGTCTAAAGGTGTAGCGTTCGGTGCCGATTCAGGTACTGTTGCTATCGCACTTGCAACGGGTGAGTCGGCAATGCCAATCCCTGAGTCTGTAAAAGTTACCTTTAAAGGCAACATGAAGGGCCACATGGATTTCCGCGATGTTGTTCACTCCACTCAAGCGCAAATGCTTAAGCAATTTGGCGGTGAAAACGTTTTCCAAGGTCGCATCATCGAAGTACACATTGGTACTTTAATGGCTGACCAAGCCTTTACCTTCACTGATTGGTCTGCAGAAATGAAAGCTAAAGCTTCAATCTGTATTTCAAACGATGAAACATTAGTTAAATCTATCGAGCTTGCTAAGAGCCGTATCCAAATTATGATCAACAAGGGTATGGAAAACGAAGCAGGTACATTAGCGGGTTTAATTGCTTTAGCTGATAAACGTATCGAAGAAGTTGAATCAGGTACTCAACCTGCCTTAGCACCAGATGACGCGGCTAAGTACTACGCTGAAGTAATTGTTGATTTAGATGCAATCGAAGAGCCAATGATTGCTGATCCTGATGTAAACAATGACGATGTATCTAAGCGTTATACACATGATGTTATTCGCCCAGTATCATTCTACGCTGATAAATCAGTTGATTTAGGTTTTGTTGGCTCTTGTATGGTTCATAAAGGTGACATGCAAATCGTTGCGCAAATGTTACGTAACCTTGAAAAACAAAACGGTACTGTAGAGTTTAAAGCACCATTGGTTGTTGCAGCACCAACTTACAACATTGTTGATGAGTTAAAAGCTGAAGGCGATTGGGAAATTCTACAAAAATACGCTGGTTTCGAGTTTGATGATGCACACCCTAAAGGTGCTGCACGTACTAAATACGAAAACATCTTATACCTAGAACGCCCAGGCTGTAACTTATGTATGGGTAACCAAGAAAAAGCAGAACCAGGTGATACGGTAATTGCTACTTCTACACGTTTATTCCAAGGCCGTGTTGTTGCCGATACTGCAGAGAAAAAAGGTGAGTCTTTACTTGGCTCATCAGCTTTAGTTGTGCTTTCAACCGTGCTTGGTCGCTTCCCTACAATGGAAGAGTACAAAAGCGCAGTAGAAGGTATCGACTTAACTAAGTTTACTCCTCCTACAGAAGAGATGACCACTAAGTACGCAGCTCAAGCTGTACCAATTAAAGTGGTATAAACTCTACTAAGTGAGTAGAACTCCTACTTTTACTCACTAAATAGCATAAAGCAAAAGGGATGCTTAACTTATTGAAGTTAAACATCCCTTTTTTTGTGCCTATTTTCCTATACAGCTACACTGCCATCGTTCAGGTATTTTCATCCCCCAAAATTCGCTCGGATAAATTAACGGCTATGCCAGCTATTTTTCGATTGCACACTCAAGTTTAGCCGTGAGGTTTGGCATAATTAAATTTGGTGAGGCACGTGGATAATCGAAACGTTCAACACCGGTAATCAACGCTAATTTATAGCCATAAGTACCACAAATTTGATAACCTCGGCGAAGTAGAAATGCCGATAAACGTTCAAAACTAACTTTACTATTAGGGATCACTTCAAGCTGGTAGCTAGAATCAGAAAGCTTGGTTTGTTTGTATTGCAGTTGATGGTCAAAATCCCACTGTGAACCCATCGCTCTTTGCGGGTTGGCACTTGGGTCGTTAGCACAAGCAGATAAAAGCAAACACACTGCAATAAAGTATCTTCTAGCGGGCCAGGTCAACGTTTTAATCTTCACTATTAACATCACAATATCCTGTCTATTTTCACAGCCATTATTCTGATTACATAAGAATTAACTATGTTTTCTAGTATAGCTCACAATAAAAAACCCCAATCATTACGATTGAGGTTTTTAGAAAAATACTTAGCAAGTTATCCTTAAGCTTTATTTGTTTTACGTGCTCTTAAACCCAGTAGCGCTAAGGCAAAAATAGCAATGCTAGAAGGCTCAGGCACTTCTTCTACACTAAACAAAGGATTAATCACATAACCAAGATCAGCAAAAGAATTAATCGTTGCTAAACTAACGTAGATGTCATTATCTAACCATCCCGTCATTAATTCTGGCGAACCACCAAAGTCAGTCTCATCCCAATGAGATAAAGCAGTGCCCTGTCCGCCGCCCTTTTCAACCGGAATAAATTCAGCATTAGCATCATCAATATCAATTCGATGCCCCGCTAAACCAAATACACCTATGTAGTTATCATTATCATCAAGCAGGTTATTAGAATTCCATAACGTACCAAAGCCCATAACATGAGCCATTTCATGCAAAATAACATCAAATAAGCTGCCTGAAGATTCCATTTTACCCATATCGGCACTGTCAAATGTCATCACTCCCTGTGACGCATATACATAATCATCAGTATAATCATAAGGACTCCTAGGACCTGCACTGCCTAATACTCCTCCTACTCCATCAATATAAGAACTTGATGCTGCTATATCTAGGCCTGTACCAATAAATTCATTTCTATAACCAATGATTAAATTTTCCCAAAAATTTTCAGCATCAGTAAAGATCCCTTTTTGAGAATCAGTTAATTCACCATCAAAAGATACCCTAATATCAAAATCATGCATAATGCCTGCTGTGGCATTAACACTAAAAAACAAAAAAATAAAATTTACTGCTAAAATAGACTGTTTCGAAAATATTTTAAAACTCATTCTTCTATTCATTATTACTGTCTACTCTTCTCAATTAAATGATGATTATCAATAACGTAAGCACAATTCACACCAATAAAATTAATTGATAATAAACAACACCTTATTTCTAGTGTATATTTTAGCATTAATAAATATGTAAATAAATCTGACACTTATTTACTTAGTTGAAGCAAACTAGCCATCAAGACTGTAATTTTAATTAAAAAGCTTTTTTTATTAGGCCATCTTTGGGTTCACTACAATTACTTCATTACTAATTTTTCTCAACATTGCTGGCCATATTAACTAGCTCACTTGCATCCGCATCGTGATTAAAGGGCACTAGAGTAAAACCATATTGATAACTCTTAGCGGGAATACGGTACTCTTTATGAACGAGTCGCCCCCAAGAGGTATCACCTCCAACACCCATTTGTTTATTATCAATATTGACAGTCACCAAGTCGCGCATCAATAGCTCTGCACCATGCTTACTCGTTACAGGCACTAAGCCTGAAGCAGAAGCACTGCCATCTCTGCCGGCAATAAAATCAATATCTTGCTGTAAGTAAGGCCATGCACTAACGCTTAATGGCTGGTCGCCGACAACTAATAAACCTGAGCCAGTAGGACTTTTCATTGCTAACCAACGAACATCGGTTTTATTAGCATTCTCTTGAGGTCTCGCATAATGATGTATTTGTGCTTGCACTGTCGACTGATATAAACCAACTGCTGCAGAACTTTTTCTATCAGCATAGTTCTCATGAGGACCTCGCCCAAACCAGCTAATAAACTGATATTCACCTGACATAATCAATTGCATGCCCATACGTGGTATATCTGCTAACGTCTGCCCTTTGGTTAAATTTAGCTCACTAGAAACATGCATACGCCCATCAACTGAAATGTGATATTTGACTTGATAACTGCCTATGAATAGATCACTAGAATATAAGGCAGTAACTAAACTGTTTGAATTTACTGTCTTGCTAGAGAGTTTAACTAATTGCAAACTGCTGGCAGCTTTTTGCCATACTTGCGCTCTTTTTTGGAGTCCGTTACCTAAATCATTATCCGTTGGTGCTCGCCAGAAATTAACGAGAAATGGCTGGGTAACCAATGGCGATAATAAAGACTTCCCTTGATAATCAAACTCAGTTAACCAACCTGTTTTCTGACTAAAGCTAACCAAGATTTTATTATTAGAAACGCTTAACTGACCATTTTTATCAGCCCATATTAAAGGCTCACCTGAAATAGGTGCCACTTTGTTTTTTTGATAGTGAACTGGCATTTTAAATTGTTCAAAAGCAACTTCATGACCTCTTTCTAGCAATGATTGAGGTTCATTAACTGTCATTTTAAGTGTTAAAAAATACTCTTTATTACTTAGTTTAGGTAAATGGGCTAACACCTCTGTCAGGGTAATGATTTCTGTATTCCCCGCCGCTATATCAGCCATAGCTCGGTGACCTTTAGCAACCGACTCTCCATCAGCGGTTAATGACCATTGCAGGTCATATTGCTGTAAATTGCTAAAAGCAAATTTGTTCGTGATTGCAAAACTCGCTTTAGTTAAATCCTGCGCAGCAAACTTAACAGGCTGATACACTTTTTTCACTTCAAATAAATGAGGATGTGGTTCACGGTTTGGATTCACTAAACCGTTATTAAGAAAATTTCCGTCACTCGGCAAATCAGGATGAAAGTCTTTACCGTAAGCCCAGTATTTAACGCCATTACTATTGGTGTACTCTAATGACTGATCAACCCAATCCCAAATAAAACCACCTTGCAAAACATCATAGTTTTCAATTACATCCCAATAATCTTGTAAATTTCCTACTGAATTCCCCATCGCATGGGCATATTCAATCATAATGGAGGGACGATGAGGGTTTGATTTAGCGTATTTTTCTAGACGCTCAATGGATGGATACATAGGAGCAAAAATATCGGTGTAATGTTCTTCGCCTGCAGGCTCGTATTGTACAGGGCGGCTAGTATCATTTTCTTTTAGCCAGGCATAGGTCGCTTCGAAGATTTTACCTTCGCCCGCTTCATTACCTAATGACCATATAATGATAGAAGCATGATTTTTATCTCGCTCAAACATACGCTTAGTACGGTCTAAATGGGCTGGTAACCAGCTCATTTCATTGCCCAACTGAGTGCTTTTATCGATAGCTAATGGGTGAGACTCAATATTGGCTTCATCGATAACATACATGCCATATTTATCGGTTAAGTCATACCAATAAGGATCATTAGGATAGTGACTTGAACGCACTGCATTGATATTAAATTGCTTCATCAATTTAATATCCTGCTCCATCAACTCTTTAGTTACCACATGACCATGCAGTGGTGAAGTCTCATGTCTGTCAACGCCCCGAATGTAAATAGCTTTACCATTAACGGTTAACTGGCTATTGATAATTTCAATATATCGAAAACCTATGTCATCTGTAATAACCTCAATTATTTTTCCGTTTTCATCGGTTAAGGTGATCAATAAGGTATATAAATTAGGTGTTTCTGCATTCCATAAGCTTGGCTTAGCAAACGAGCCTGCCAAGTTAACTTTCTTTGTCTTTGCACTATCAATACTGATTATTTTTTTTCCTGAAATAACAGGGTTTAACTTATTGCGTGGATCGAGTAATTGATAAGCTAAGGTTAACTTACCACTGCTGTGCTTAGCACTATTATTAACATCAACAGCGACGCTAAACTCTGCTTTTTGGAAATCTTTACTTAATTCAGGCTTCGCGTGGAAATCAGCAATATGCTGCTTTTCACGAGCGTACAGGTAAACATCACGCTCTATTCCTGAAATACGCAACATATCTTGGCTTTCTAAGTAACTCGCGTCTGTCCAACGACGTATTTGTAGCGCTAATAAATTCTCATCACTCTCAACATATGGGGTTAAGTCAAATTCTGCCGGTGTTTTAGAGCCTTGACTAAAACCTACTTTTTCACCATTTAACCAAACATCTAATGATGATTTTGCCGCACCTATGTGTAAAAATACTTGCTTATTAGCCCAGCTATTAGGTAACGAGAATTTTTTTCGGTATGAGCCAATAGGATTATAGTCAGTTGGTACATCTGGCCATGTAGTGCTAAAAGGAAAACGTTCATCTAAATAAATAGGAAAACCAAACCCTTCCACTTCCCAGTTTCCTGGTACCGGTATTTGCGACCAGCTAGTATCATCAAAGCTTATTTTTTCAAAACCTTGCGGTTTGTTTTTAGGAGAACGTTGCCAGTTAAATTGCCATAGGCCATTTAATAAAAGGTAGTTATTACTTTGCGCTTTATTATTATTAAGTGCTTCATTGACGCTACTATAAGGAAATAAACTGGCATGCGGTGCAAGTTTATTAATAGCAAATACTTGATGATCTTGCCAAGGTGCTCGCACTTGCTTGGCA
>Ga0209292_1006338_pt1 | contig 11665 bp, 12 predicted proteins | sample GOMGulsemesocosm_2_FD_184634 | JGI IMG/M metagenome (GOLD analysis project Ga0209292, IMG submission 184634) | Methane-oxidizing microbial communities from mesocosms in the Gulf of Mexico - GOM9C Gulf of Mexico (SPAdes) (version 2) | ecosystem: Environmental > Aquatic > Marine > Cold seeps...
TAAACAACAGATGCTCAACGCGCCGGGGAACACAGCAGTTAACGTGCCCGCTGGCAGCGCTATCGCTCCCTTCGATGAGATCGATTTCAGTAAATTCGGTGACATAGAAACCAAGAGCATGTCGGGGATGGCCAGAGCCACCTCAGCGCATATGACCCGCTGCTGGCTAAATATTCCGCATGTAACACTCAGCGATGAAGTAGATATAACAGAGCTGGAAGCATTTCGTGGCTCCTTTAAGCCAGAGGAGTTTGGGTTGCAGAAGAAGCCGACCATACTGCCATTCATCATCATGATAATCGCCAAGGCCCTGCGCAAATTTCCACAGTTCAATTGCTCGATACACCCTGACGGCCAGCAAATCATCTACAAGCAATATATCAATATCGGTATCGCAGTAGACACCCCAGCCGGTCTGTTAGTCCCAGTGATCAAAGATGCCGACAAAAAGTCAATCAGCGAATTAGCGCAGCAGATTAATACCTTGGCTGAAAGGGCCAAAAATAGGAAGCTCAGCGGGGATGAAATGAGCGGTGGCTGCTTTAGCATCTCTAGTTTAGGCCCGATCGGCGGAACCGGTTTCACCCCTATTATCAATGGCCCGGAAGTGGCTATTCTAGGAGTAGCCAGCGCCGAGATGAAACCCGTTTACAATGGCGAGAGTTTTGTTGCGCGTAAAAAACTACCCCTTTGCCTATCTTTTGATCACCGGGTAATCAATGGTGCCGATGCCGGTAAATTTATGGCAATGGTTCGTCAACATATGGAGCAGGTCGGAAAAATTATTCTTTAGGAATATTCCTAAGGGAGGCAAATATAGACTCTCCCTTAGGTAGGTACTTGAAATTCTTTGCACAGATGAGGTCGCAGTATATTCAGCAGTTGCAGGGCTATTTCTCTATTCATGTTAGGCTCAACCTCTACTATTGATTGAGTCTTTAACAGCCGTTAACCTCACTCTCATTTGGCCTGGCTATAAGCTTGTAACATCGAGAGCATTTTCAGCATTTGAACTTTGCTCAACAAGTGCTCCCTTTTCAGCAACGGCCCCTGCCTCTTCAATATTTTCAATTGCTTACTGGCCTTGCTGGCATCTATGGGCGCCTGAGAAACTTCCGATTTTTCCAATAGACGCAGGTATTCGTCCCGCTGCTGTGTATTGATTTTCAAACTGGTTAACATCGCTTTGAATAAGGTATTAGCTCTGACGATCTGTAAGCGCAATGCAGCGTCCGGGACTTGTCCTATTAAGGCGGTATTGCTGTTGTATACAGAAAAACAGTCACTGTTTTGCGGGTAACTCTGCAATAGCAACTCCTCTTCTTTTAACTGCTCGATGTCCAGGCCAATGCGGTTTTCATAATGATCAAAGACGATTTTTGACTCGACCTGCAGCGCCTGTAAGAAACCATCAATCCGTTTTTTTTCGCTGACTTGCACTTGTTTCTGTACAGCTTGATGAGATTGCAGGGCCAACTTGCGACAGTAACGGGCCGCGAATAACGCCCCAATTAACATTCCCAATAATGCACTAATAAAAGGCCAGCTATAGTCGATTGGCTGCTCTACAAATGCTTCTGGCAGCCATTGACTAACAGTTTCCAAAACATTATTGAAAGTCGCAGTTAAATCCATATTGTTCTATTTCCCCTCTTATTATTGACAGGCATGATACAGATATTGCCCACACAGACTAGCTGATTTTTCTGTCAGTAGCGTTCTACTCTATGCCTTTCAGATATTGTTGCCAATCTTGTAAACCATAATTATCCATAATCGGTTGTAATTTTCCGCTGTTTTTCAGTTGTAGCATCTTCTGGTCAAAAAAGTTCGATAAGCGTTTAATTTTATTATGTAATTTAGCTTGCGGGGTAAATGCGAGGAAGACTTTAGCACTATAATCGCAACCAGCCATGCGATAGAAGCCGAATTTTCCTAACTTTTGCAGCTCATATACGGTTGAGTTGTAGGTAAACAGGAAAGCATCTAAACGACCAAGGGCCAACTTGCCTAAGCTCCTATCTATATATTGACCGTTATAGGGCATTGTATGGAATTGCTCACTGTGCTGAAACATATAGGCTGTCAGCTCCTGGGAGACGGAAGTGTCTTGAGCATAGCCTATTCGCATCCCCTTCAGAGAATCAGTTCCAGTATATTGAAAAGTAGAACCGGATTTAGTCACAAAGCACATCCTCTGCATCCCCACTTCTTGTACTGGGTAGAGTAACTCAGGCGCTTCAACCTTAGCCGGGGCCAGCAGCGCATCCACCTCACCGCTTTTTACTAAGGCTATAGCCCTGGACCAGGGATAGGTTTTAATGACTAATGTATAGGGACCATCTTTAAATATATGCTCGATAATATCTCCGATATAACCGCGCTCCTTTTGATCCTGGATTAATTGCGGGGGCCAATCTATCGAAGCTATTTTAATAATTTCAGCATGGCAGTAACTGACGGCGACCAAAAACGGGATACAGCAAAGCCAAGGTATTTTTCTCACTTGATATCTCACAACATTCTTGGAACCTACAGTCGACTTTAAAGCCTATTCTCTTATTACAGAAAAATCTTAAATCGCAGTGTGGAGCTTGGCGATCGCTGTCATTATCACTTAGTACGTTTTACAACATTAACGACTACAGCTTCATCATTCTAAATAGCAACCATTATTAATCTGTAAGATTTTCACCTAATGAGGCTACAGCCAGCCAAGAATAGCAATTAATCTTATAAATGACAGATAGTTAGAGTTAATAAGGGCACAGTATAATTCGCAATAATTATCTTTAACGCTAATCAGAAGAAGATATAACGACTTGAGCTTCTAGCCAAACTAAGGCGGCATCTGTATCGATAAAATAAGCGTGTACAATATTAAACTGTCGGTATAAACGGGTTAGCTGTTGTTCGACAATTGCAGTTCGCGCTGTATCAACAAACACTACGGCGATGGCACAAACTCCGAACTGTTTACGTAACTTGATGGTTTGGTACATTTCCCGCTCCGCTTGCGGAGTAAATATACAATCTTGGTGTAACAGGTTTAACTGCCCCCATTGCCCTTTGATCTCACTTAACACTTCTTGTAATTGGGCCTGGTAATTCTGTACTTGTTGCTCGTTGAAAGGCCCCTTGGCTTCAACAGTCAAAATTTTATCTTTGAATTCGATCCTGTGCACGCCATGTGCTACATCCTTCATCATCTCAACTGCTCTTCTTGAAATTGCTCAAAAACTTAAGTAACAGCTACACCCGAGACCGTTACTGTTTTAATTTTAAAGGCTAGACGCTGGTTATAAAATAGTAAATAAGACTACATTTCAATCTATAGAAGAAGCAGCTAGTGATTAGCGACTTTGACAATTGATACCCCAATGCCTGTTATCTAGAGAGGTTGTCAGACAAGGTTTATATCTATCTGCTAAGGTTGAGTTTATCTGCGCTGAGGATAGAATCGTCCAGGAGCTTTGCATGGGAAGTTATACTGACTACAAACCCAGTGAGAAGTTAATTCGCCTGCTGCATAGCTAATTGAGTGTTTAACCAAATTAAGGCGTCATTTTCTTTGATAAAATAGGCATGGGCAATATTAAAGTGCTGATAGATGCGGGTGAGCTGCTGCTCGGTAATTGAATTAGGGCCCGGGGTGATAAAAACCACAGCGATGGCGCAAACACCGCGCTGCTTGCGAAACTCTATAGTCTGATACATTGCCCGCTCCGCTTGTGGAGTAAATAAACAATCTTGGTGCAGCAGGTTTAACTGCCCCCATGGTCCACAGATATTGCCCAATGTGTGTTGCAGTTGGGCTTGATAATTCTGTACTTGTTCATCGTTAAAGGGGCCCCTGGCTTCAACAGTCAAAATATTATCTTTAAATTCGATCTTGTGTAGACCATGTGCTGGGTACATCTTCAATCCTTAATGATCATTCTACTGCTGATAAAATGCGCTGATGCCAGTAACATCCCGGAGCTACTGCTGAACCAGCCTGAGGTTATATGTTTGTTCTAGAATGTAAAAAAGGCCACATTGTACCTGCACGATGTGAAATGTGGTAATACAATAGAGCCTATTTACAATTCGCAGCCCGACATCTTGAAGCCGTTAATACAACTATCTCTGCGGACACGACCTGCAAACAATTAATCTGTAATTATCAATTGCACAGCTTAACTGCTTTATTTAGCTTTGTGCTGGCATTTAAAATTGCTAAAATCAATTGCGATTCCCCCCAGAGGCTTCAAAAGCATGGCAGATTACCTACATTACTTTTTTGACCTCCACAGCGGTTATAAAGATGCCACCAGGTATAGCCAAGGTTTATTAGCTCTATTAGATGTGTCGGGCACGAGTATTGCGCAGCGACTGATTAACGCCGGCTACGGCAAAAATGATTACCGATATAAGAAAGGGCTATTGCATATCAACAGCTATTCGAAAACCACTGCAGTTACTCATAAACATGCAGTCGTTATCGATGATGGAAGTGAAGTGAGTGTCATTTTTGTCAAAAACACATTGTCAATGCGCGCCTGTATCGCCCGGATAATTTCGGACAATAAAAGCTATTTAAAACACTGACTGGTCGTTAGTGATAATGGCTGTACAGTGATAAGAAGAAAGCAGCGGGGATCGCTATATTGGCTAACACTTTCTGTTTCTCTTGGGTTAAATTAAACAGCTTACTGAGAAAACCGACCAGTAAGGTAGCAGCTGCCGCGACGGCGAAGAATATTAATCCTGTCCAATCATTTGTACTGGTGCCCAGATAGATAACGAAGGCACTAAAAATTCCCAGCTGTAACATATTTTATCTCTATATCTGATGAAGACTACCGAGTATAAAGCCAGACAAGGACAAGTCCAGTTCATTATTTACGCACAGAACTTGTTAGCTACAAGTGGCAGAGACCGTTGCCTATCGCCTAATCATCCGAGCAACTCACTGAACGTTAACGGTATATCATTGTAGACAAGCTTACGCATTTCCAGCCGTTGCTCAGTTGTGCCAGCGATATGATCCGTTTGAGCTCACTTAAGTAGCTTCCTCGCACAGTAAAGTGCCATTGGTTTTTGCTATAGAGCGAATAATACTCGCCCTTGTTCTATTGGCGGGCCATGACCTTTTGGTGTCTAATCCTTGCTGCATAGCTGCCAAGAAATCTTCTTTCATTTGTGGACTTTCGTTAATACTAGAAGGCGCCGCCATCAGCGTTGCCTGGGGGGATGATATTAAGTCATTTGCCTGCAGCTCATCCTCTCATACCCAACGCTCTCGCCCGGAAACATTTGTCAGATCACATTTCGACACTTTCAATATAAGCACTAATTTCGCGGACCAGATTAGCCGCCTTTCAAGCAGCTATAGTCTGTCGCTGTGACGCGTTAATCGCCCGGGTAAACGCTGCTAAAATTGCCACTGATACCGGATCATTTTTCAGAGCATATTCGACATGCCATTGCACCCCAAGAAAAAAATCTTTGCCCGGGTGATGAAATGCCTCCACTATATTATCTGCAGAAGTAGCGTTGACCACTAAATCGCGCCCTAACTCGGCGACAGCCTGTTCATGCAGCGAATTGACGCCAATCACCTCCTGCCCCAGTATCTCTTTTAGCAGACCCTGCCTACTCAAGCTCACATTGTGGCTATGTGCGTAGCGTAAATCCGCAGCTAATCCATAGTCAATTCCACTGTGCTCTGAAAACTGTTCATTATCTACTATGCCTGTTTGCAAGGTTCCGCCTAAAGCGACATTCATTTCTTGCATACCCCGGCAGATACCCAGGATTGGGATATTTTGCTGCAACGCTTGAGTAATCAACCACAGCGCAACGGTGTCTCGTTTTTTATCAAAAGGTCCATGGGATTCAACTGTCCCGCAAGCCCTATAAAGCCCTGGGTCTATATTAGAGGCGTCACCGGTCAAAATAATCCCATCTACCAAATTTATCAGCCTGCTCAGATGTTCTTCAGACAGTAGTGTTGGGATGATGATTGGTGTTGCGCCAGCCCCGGTAATGGCCGCTAACAGATATTTTTCATCAATCGTTTGTGCGGCTATCTCATCTGAATGATCTGTATTAGCGAGCACACCAATCAGAGGTGGCTCGCAACGCGTACCCAAAGTAGGTACGGGGGAATCAATCTTCATTAGATTTGTCCTTGAGGAACGTAGTGAAACAAAAAGTGATATCTAAGCTAAATTAGTCATTCAACTATAGATCAGTGCTTTAAGGATTTTGCATAGTGGCTCTCTATACGATTTTGTAGCACTTCTAATAGCATCGACATCATCCAGTAAATTATAGAAGCGGTAATCAACATCTCCAGAATTTTGAAGTCGGCTCTCCCCTGGGTTCTGGCAATAAACATGATATCCCAAACTCCGACCACAGAAACCAGCGAAGAATCTTTCAGCATGGCGATAAACTGATTACCGGTCGGCGGCACGATCAGGCGCATCGCTTGAGGCAGAATGACCTTTTGAAAAGTTCTCATCCGGGCGAGTCCCAGTGCATCGGCAGCTTCCCATTGGCCCATTGATATCGACTGGATACCGGAGCGGAAAATTTCAGTCATATAGGCGCCGTAAACCAATGACAATGCCGCAATCGCCGCTGGAATTGGGTCAATAACCAGACCGAGTTGAGGTAGTCCTAAATAGATTAAAAAAAGTTGTACTAACAGCGGTACACCGCGAAAATACGAGGTATAAAAATCACCTATACCTTTTAAAATGGAAATACCAGAGAGCTTGGCAGTCGCCCCCAACATTGCGAAAATAAATGCCAGCAAGATAGAAATGGCAGAGACATAAATGGTTGTCACCGCCCCCTGTGAAATAAGAAAGGGGATTTTATTGCCTATAAAAGTAAAGCTGAGATCAAAAGAATAAAAGGCTGACAGTGCTCCTATAGCAAGCAACCCCCAAACCAATCGGGACTGTAGCTTTTCCGGCAGAGCCAACAAAAAGTATGTCAAAATACTGACAACAATACCCATTACAAAAGCGCAAGAAACTCGTCCCCACATACCAGACAGTACTTCTGGGCTCATGGCTGGACGCAACAACTCGGCAATAGCAGTGCTATTGACTGAAACTGAGAAAGCAATAACAAAAGCAATGATTCCCAAAAAAAGTGCCGCTTTAATACGCGCCGTTCCCCTATTCAGGGATATATTTAAAATCGAATTGTTCATTGCAAGCCTCTGCCAGAGGGGTATCAAAACAGCCGGCTAGCCCCGGGACGGAACAATTTCCCAAGCGCTACCGACTATATTCAGATGATCCCTGATTGATTTTTAATCCTTATTTAACAGACACATAATCTGCACCATGCCACTTTAAGGAGAATGCCGTGAGGCTGCCGTCAGCTTTCATGGTTTCAATGATGCCGGCAATTTTGTTACCGAACTGAGCATCGCCTTTATCTATAGCGATAGCTAACGGCTCATAAAATACAGGTGCCCCCAGAGTTTTTACCGGTATGCCTTTGGCAATAGCTTGCTTGATCACAGGCAGCGACTGCATGATCGCATCTAGACGTACACCTTCACCCAGCGCCAGATCATCAAACTCATTCACGTCGCCGTACAAACGAATGTCACCGGGAGTGACTTGATATTCAAAAGGCGGAGTACCTAAAGCATCGATATTCAAGTTTTTTTGCAGATAACGATGATAAGTAGATGTTGAAACGACACCTATTACTTTGCCATTCAGGTCGGAAATACTCTTCGCTTTGGCATCTTTGTGTACTGCAAATCCTGCTGGAGTAAAATAATAAACTGCTGGGAAGTCCAAAACTTCTGCGCGTTTAACGGTGGGGGTCATTGAACCTACTGCCATGTGCCAGCGCCCCATCCAACGGCCCGCTGTCATAATTTCCCAGCCGGGTGTGACAAATTTTACTGCGACACCAAGACGTTTCGCCACTTCTCGGGACACATCTATATCAAAGCCTTCGAGTTCATTTTTATCACCCAAAAAAGAGTTTGGTCGGTAATCTGAATTGGTAGCGACAACTAATAATTTATTGTCGATGACAGTATCAATGACTTTGCCGGCATAACTAGTTGAACTTGCGGAAACGGCCACCAGGGCAGCACTAAGAAGTACCTTTTTGATTATTTTTTTCATTATCTATTTTCCATGTAGTTGAGGAACATGCTTCGGCACGTGCGAGAGCGAACTCTAAGTAGATAACAAGCTAAAAACAAATCAGTTATATTGAACAACACATAGAAAAACTCTATGATTAATAGATGAAAACACCACAACACTTTGTCCCGACACTGCCTGAAATACGCGCCCTTGAAGCGGTAGCCAGACTCGGCTCAGTTTCTGCCGCCGCCGTCGAACTAAATGTATCACAACCAACAATTTCTTATCATATCAAACAATTAGAAGCTCGCTGGGATGCAAAACTGTTTCGAAAAAAAGGCCGGAAGTTAGAGTCTACTGAATTAGTCCACGATACCTATAATCAAATATCTGCTATCACTTCAAGCATAGATAATCTCTCATCTTACTTAAGTCAAAGAACCAGTATCAAACCGCTATCTATTGGAGTGGCAACATCTTTTGCCTCTATCATTCTCATCAAAAGGTTGGAAAAATTCAGTCAACTACACCCTGATGTAGGCATAAAACTCAATGCGTCTAATCGCTATACCGATTTTGCCAAAGAGGGAATTGATGTAACACTGAGGCTGCTGCCAAAGCTTCAGCCAGACAGTGCGATTACAACGCCCAACCCATTAATTCCGGTGCCCAATGAAAGAATCCGGGTGGTCTGCTCACCCGGGTATTTACAGAAACAGTTGGGTAACACAAAGCATACGCAGCCACTAGACCCTGTAATGCTGTTACAGATGCAATTAATCCATGAGGAAGACACCTTTCACTGGCAAAAATATCACACAGCTTACATAGCTGACTTTAAAGGGCCGCTGGCCCAGCAACTCTCTTTTAATAATGCAGATCTAATTCTTAACAGCGCGATAGCGGGCAGTGGGGTAGCCATATTGCGTGACTTATACATTAATAACGCCATTGCAGAGGGGCTTTTGATTGAGCCTTTTGCTAACAGTTTACCTTGCGAACGAATATTTCAATTTGTACTAGCGGATAAAAAAATGCCCACTCAGCATGTGTGGGATTTTATCTCCTGGCTGGGAAATGAAATGTCGAGCATGGCTAAAAATAACAGATGAAAGTGCGCCACTTCAGGCAAGCACCTATATTCATCACCGCTGTGCTACGCGTAGGTGAAAAAAGCAAAGTGCTTACTTTGTGGAACCCCTTTACTATCCAGCAAATACTTTCAGGGATTAAACAAATAAAAGCTGAGCGGTATCGATTGTTTTTCACCCAGCATTAATCGCTTCTTAATAGACTGAGTATTTATTCACAAAAATGAAGGCCACCACTACCCCCTGTGCAAAATATTTCGCAGCCTCATGAAATTAATTCCGCCATTGCTTTAGAAGCTTCACCGGTCTTGCATAACAGCCACCGACCACCTATAAATCATTAAATAATATGAACTTTGTTATTTATAATTCCCCAAAACTAACGAATTCCCCCAAAAAACGTCAGTTCATCAACACGATTCTATAGCACCTGCCATCCATTCATTACCCCACTATCATTGACATTTTTTTTGTCAAATGCATACTTAGCAAACGGTTGCGCAACCGATTGCTATTTGCTTTTATTAAACAATAAAAAGAGATCCGATGAAAAAATCGAGATTAATAAATTCAGAACTAACCGCTGTAATTGCCCGAATGGGGCATTTAGATGAGTTGACCATTTGTGATGCTGGGCTGCCTATTCCTAAGTCCACACCCAGAATAGATTTGGCGATCAGCAGAGGTCTGCCACCACTGCTGTCTGTTGTAGAAGCGGTATTTTCAGAGCTGCAGGTTGAATCCGTGGTTATAGCACAAGAATGCAAAACAGCGAGCCCAGAATTTTACCAGCGACTGATTGATCTTATTAATAAACAAAATCACCCGGTAGCCATTTCTCTGCTCAGCCACAGCGAACTTAAAGCGCAAACAAGTAACAGCCAGGCTATTGTCCGTACAGGCGAATATACATCTTTCGCCAATATAATTTTGAAATCTGGCGTGGTCTTCTGAGGTGATATTGTAATGCAGCCGATTCTGAAACTTCAAAATATTGATAAATCGTTTCCCAGCGTCAAAGCATTAAACCGTGCCAGCTTGAATGTCTATCCCGGAAAAGTCATGGCCTTAGTGGGCGAGAACGGTGCCGGAAAATCCACAATGATGAAAGTGTTAACCGGTATTTATCAACCCGATGCCGGGCTCATCGAATACCAGGGCGCAGCCGTTCAATTTCGTGGCCCTAAGGACTCCCAGGATCAGGGCATAAGCATTATTCATCAGGAACTTAACCTGATTCAGGAATTGAGTATTGCCGAGAATATTTTCCTCGGCCGAGAGCCGACCCGCTACGGAAAAATACAGTGGCAGCAATTGTATGCAAATGTGGAAGAACTATTGCAGCGCTTAAATATTAAGCATCACCCGCGCACCCGGCTCGGCAGCCTGAGTATCGGTGAACAGCAAATGGTGGAAATTGCCAAGGCACTGTCTTTTCAGTCGCAGGTCATCATTATGGATGAGCCTACCGACGCGCTCACAGATACCGAAACAGACAGCTTATTTGAGGTTATCCAACAACTTCGAGATCAAGGCCAGGGGATTGTCTATATATCTCACCGGCTAAAAGAAATTTTTCGGATATGTGACGACGTCACTATTTTTCGAGACGGTGAATTCATCGAACAAAAACCCGTTGCGGATTTAACCGAAGACCTGATTATCGAAAAAATGGTTGGTCGCTCACTAGACGATCAGTTCCCAAAAGCCGATTTAGAGCTCGGTGAAGTTTGCCTACAGGTCAATAATCTTTGTGGCAACGGCGTTGTAGATGCAAGCTTTTCTCTGAGAAGTGGCGAGATTCTCGGCTTTTCCGGGTTGATGGGCGCGGGGCGAACCGAGCTGATGAAATTACTTTATGGCGATGCACAAATACACGCAGGTGAAGTGATACTCAATGGCCGAACTCTTGAGCTGCACTCTCCTAAAGACGCCCTCACGGCCGGTATTGCCTATGTTTCTGAAGACCGCAAAGCCGATGGTTTAGTGCTGAGTATGTCGGTAAAAGAAAATATGAGTTTAAGCAGTCTCGCGGAATATTGTACTTCTTCCGGCCGCATTGAACACCGGGAAGAAAGGCAGGCAGTGCAAAAATTTATTGATCTATTTCGTATTAAAACCCCCGGTCAAAACCAGATAATCAAAAACTTATCCGGGGGGAATCAACAAAAAGTTGCCATTGCTAAAGGGGTGATGAAACAACCCCAAGTATTGATCCTGGATGAGCCAACCCGGGGAGTCGATGTAGGGGCACGACAGGAGATCTATCAACTAATCAATCGCTTCAGACATGATGGCATGGCCATTATTTTAGTTTCTTCTGACATGCCGGAGATTCTTGGCATGAGTGACCGCATTATAGTGATGTGCATGGGTAAATTAAGTGGTGAATTCAGCAGAGAACAAGCCAACCAGGAATTATTGATGGCAGCCGCCGTCGGCAAAAAAGCAGAGGAA
>Ga0209292_1006339_pt1 | contig 11662 bp, 8 predicted proteins | sample GOMGulsemesocosm_2_FD_184634 | JGI IMG/M metagenome (GOLD analysis project Ga0209292, IMG submission 184634) | Methane-oxidizing microbial communities from mesocosms in the Gulf of Mexico - GOM9C Gulf of Mexico (SPAdes) (version 2) | ecosystem: Environmental > Aquatic > Marine > Cold seeps...
TTGGCCTGAATGAACAGGAAGCCACCCATCAAGGCATCGATTTTGAAGTCACTCGATTTGATGTTGCGGAACTGGATCGCGCCATTGCCGACGAAGAAGCCCACGGTTTTGTCAAAGTGCTTACCGTGACCGGTAAAGATAAAATTCTGGGCGTCACCATCGTGGGGGAGCAGGCCGGAGATCTGATTGCCGAATATGTGATGGCAATGAAACATGGCATTGGCCTCAACAAAATACTCGGCACCATTCACATCTACCCGACGCTGTCAGAGATGAACAAGTACGCCGCAGGCGAGTGGAAAAAAGCCCGAAAACCAGAAGGTTTACTACAGTGGGTCGAAGCGTTTTTCAGATGGCGCCGCAAGGATCAGGCGTCTGCAGTCGCCAATGAACCTCGCGCCTATGGATCTTTGGCTGATGTGAACAATACTGCGGTATTCTCCTCTGCAGAAAGCGCTAGGCTCACTCACTGAGTGTGCGGGTATAAAAGTTAAAAAGTATAAGATAAATGGCAACTATAGGTGAGTCACTAGCGACCCACCTATCGTTTTAAAATAGCCATGAAAGCTCAACATCTGCGCTCAATTCTGTCTCATAAATTAATCAAATTAAAATAAAAAAGGACACTCACTCTTACTCCCCGCTAAAAACTCACTCCTTCTTATCAAGCTCTGAGCATCCGATAGTGATTGAGGGACAGGGCACCACCCAGGGGCGCGATCAGCATAATCGTCTATGTCCCTTCTCCTTTGCTGATGATCGTTGCCATCAAGGCCGGCCCCAATCCGCCACCCATGATGATCGACAGCCCATTATAGAGGCTGGCCAGATTTAGTTGAGCAATACAATACTGACACCTCTTATCAAGTGGCCAAATTCACTATGCCACTACATACATTCTCAAAGCTCAAAGTACCGAACGTTGGCAGCCCCGTAAAAAGGTGCACTGTAGTCATTAAACAGCTGATTCATTAACTGCTTATTGAATCGACCCCGCTTTACTAGACACGCATAAGTCATAGAAAAGGGCACGACTAGAGGTGTTTATGAGCAAATAGTGTCATCCAGAAGAGTTCAAAATAGAGGCCGTCAGGCAGGCCATTGATCACGACTACAGCGTTGCCGCGATACTCGATGTCCTCGCAAGACCCCACCTTCAAAGCTCCCATGAACAATGGGCGCCCAACTCGTAAAACAACCTTATAACAAACAACAAGAAATATAATACCTAGTAATATCAATAGGTTAATAACAAAAAAGGTTGATCTGAAGGCAATCTCACCCGCCTTGGTTGGATTTTTTAACCCCATACAAATAAACCAATAATCACTACTGAATGACATTCATCTATGTTAGCATCAACCAACTAACATAATTACACGAGCCACCCAAAAGACGCTGAGGTCTACCTTATGACAGCAACCGCCCCTAGTAACAGCGCCGCCTTGGCAGGGTTTAAAAGCCATTGCCCGGTGAGAGAGCGCAGCTCGAAGCCACTGGTTAAGGTCGAAGGCCTCGCTTATTTTGTGGTGCAGCGCCCTGATATCGAGGCCGCCAGCCAGTTTTTTCTAGACTTCGGTTTGCTGGTCGACCGCCGAGAGGGGGACAGTCTTTACCTGCGCGGGCGCTCCCACCAACACCACGCCCTGGTTATAGAGAAGGGAGACGCCAAGTTTGACCGCCTGGGCCTGACGGCTTCGGCGCTGAGCGTGCAAACACTTGCTGATCATTTTGAGCTGCCGGTACTGCAGCGTGGCGGCCCCATGAGCGGACGTTATATCACCCTGAAAGACCCCAACGGCCTGATGCTGGAAATCAACTGTGAGCTCTCAAGTCTGGCACCCATAGACAAAACCGTGCAGCCTGAGTGGAACACCAGTGACAACAAAAAACGCATCAATGAAACCGTGCGCAAGACCATCGCCCCCCCAGCGGTGAACAAGCTGGGTCACACGGTACACAGTGTAAAAAGCATAAAAGAGTCCGTGCACTGGTATCAGGATACTTTGGGGTTGATCGTCTCTGATTTTCAATTCCTGGCAGACGACAGCTCCCCCATCGTTGCCTTCTTGCGCTGTGACCGAGGCGACACACCCACTGACCACCACACCATTGCCCTGGCCCTTGTGCCTAATCTCGGCCACGAACACACAGCGTTTGAGCTGGACTCCATGGAAGAGATTGCCATAGGCCAGCAGTGCATGGAGAAAAAACAGCACAAGCACGCCTGGGGCATCGGCCGGCACATTCTCGGCAGTCAAATTTTCGATTACTGGCGCGATTCGGCCGGTGACATGTTCGAGCACTACGCCGATGGCGACCTCTTTGTCGCCGATTCGCCCACCGGCTACCACCCGTTTCACAGCGCGGCACAACACCAGTGGGGCCCAGCCATGAGCGCCAGCTTCACCGGCGCAGACAAACCCTGGAATATGATAAAAAGTCTGATCAAACGCCTGCCCAGTGATGACGAGTTGAGTTTTAAAAAACTGAAGAGTTTATCCAAGGCCTTGAAACCTTCAGCAGCAACAACAAGCTGAAGCGTTTCTCCAAGAGCGGTAACCCGTCACGTCAACACACACGATTTCTTTGAGGTTCATTATGATTTGCCACATTGTTCACTACAGTCATCCACAAACCCCCAGTCAAATCGGTTTGTGGGGCGTACTGCTCAACGAACGCGTATACCCCGTAGCAGGCGAGTTCAATAGTACCGCTGAATTTCTCAAGCGCGGTCGCGACAACGCCTATGCCGTACAAGAGCGCGCGCTGCAAGATCAAAGCTCCGAGTCAATCGCGCTGGAAGATGTCGAGTTACTGAGCCCAGTGAAAAACCCCGCTCGAGTCCTCTGCCAAGGCGCCAATTACCGAGAGCATATGCTCGAATCCGGAATGGACCCGGACGCGAAATCCTTCAACATGTTTTTTAACAAATCCAGTGCCAGCATCTGCGCTGGCAGCAGCGATATTTTGCGCCCTGCCCACGTGCAACTACTGGATTACGAAGTGGAACTGGGGTTGGTGATCGGCAGCCGTACTGAGCAGGAAATTGAAATCACCGATGACAATATTCACCAGGTGGTCGCCGGTATTGTCATTGGCAATGATATTTCCGCCCGCGACGTGCAGGTGCCGCAAATGCAGTTTTTTAAGGGCAAGAGCTACCGTACCTTCTGCCCGGTTGGCCCGATACTCTGCTTGCTGGAAAAAGAAGACATGCACTACCTGCATTCACTGGACTTGGAACTCAAGGTTAACGATCAGGTGCGTCAACAGGACTCGACCGAAAATCTGGTTTTCAAACCGGCAGAGTCACTCAGTGAATTCACCCAGGTCAGTGATCTCGATGTGGGCGATCTGGTCATGACAGGCACACCCAGTGGTTGTGCCATGCAAATTCCCCCTGCGCCCATCGTCAAGCTGGTCCAGCTTCTGCCTGAGTCACTCAAGTGGAAGTTTTTTATTAAGGGCCAAAAAAGCAATGGCCGTTACCTGAACCCCGGTGACCGTTTAACCACCACCATTCGCAGTAGCGATGGCCTCATCAATCTTGGTGCCCAGGAAAACTTGATTCGAGAAGCTAGCTAAGGCTCAAACGCGTAAGGCCACTTAATACTTAACGCGTTGCTTACATTCATTCTTTGATCGAAACAGGAAAATATTGATGGGCATTATCATTCCGGAAACCAAAGAAGTCCTTGAATGGAAGGGTTTACACCTGTTTCACGTGGGCATGAGCAACTGCTCACAGCGCGTGCGAATAATGCTGGAAGAGAAGAAATTGCCCTGGACCAGTCACCTGGTGAATATCCCCAAGGGCGAGAACCTAAGCGATTGGTATCAGGGTATTAATCCCAACGGGGTCGTGCCCACCCTGATCCACGACGGCACCGTCATTATTGAGTCCACCGATATTCTGGAGTATTTGGATCAACAATTTCCGGGGCGCGGTTCAGCGCCCAGTTTGATGCAGGGCGACGGTATCGACAGGGAGCGGCGCGATAGGCTTATTGCGCTCGTCAACGAAACACAAATACACATAAAAACCCTGTCATTTGAATACCTGTTCAAACCCATGGCGAAGAAGACTCAGAGGCAGTTGGAACATTTAGATAAAAAACTGCTCAATCGGGACCTACTTAAATTTCATCAACAATTTTCTTCCAAGCAAGGTTTGGGTGATGAAAAGCTACGCCACAGCATCGGCAGTATGCACAAAGCACTCCAACAACTCGAGAAAGGTCTGAAGGATAACGTTTGGCTTGCAGGTGAAGGCTTCAGCATTGCCGATATCGCCTGGACAGTGAACCTGCATCGCCTGCAACTGATGCACTTTCCTTTAGACGATTACCCACAGATAAATCGATGGTTCTCACACATAAAACAGCGCCCCAGCTACCAACGTGCGCTGGTGCAATACGAACCAAAACCCGTCTTGCGCATCGTACGCTTGTACGCATGGTTTCGCGCCCATTTTGGGGCCAGTTCATTTAAGCGCGCCTATTGAGAATTTCAAAATAGTTAAAGCGATCGGCCCAACGGGGCCTCACGCAATAGTGGCTTTTCAACCGTCAGGAGACGATCGATGACGCAGAACCTTCAAAAATTTCACGGTGTTTGGAAACTCACAGAATGGTCCGTGACCCAAAATGCAACCAACACCACTCGGCTTCCATTTGGGGGGCATGTCGACGGCCATATAATCTACTCCCCAGATGGTTGGGTATCGGCCACGCTGATGGAGAAAAGCCGGCCGTTACTGTCACAAGATCGTATGGCAACCGGCCAATTGAAACAACAGATATTAAATAATCCACAGGCGCCACTCTCTCAAGAGGAGGTGAGTAAAGTCGTTCCTTGGTTTCTCGCTGGTTTTGGTTACATCAGCTACTGCGGACCCTTTGAGATTGACGACAAGAGTGTGCACCACCACATTCAAAACAGCATGATGCCGCAGTGGGTAGGCACAACACTGGTGCGCAATTTTAGCTTTGATGAGCAGGCCAACCAACTCACCCTGTCAGCCGAGCAGGAAGACACCACGGACAAGTTGGTATGGCAACGTTTGAATCAGGCCGTGTAGGTTAAAAATCTATGGGATCCGCCGATCTTTAACCATGAATAGCTGCGTTGAGATCACACAGGTGTCATCAGGTTCATAAAGGGTTTTAACATCAAACTTCGGTAGAAGTCGCCGGGAAAAGGCGTAAGGCCCTTATCGCCCGTAAGGAATTTTAGGTCCTGATCGTCCTGGCCGATTATGTTGCAGGCCGTTAGGTAACCGTTGTTATGACTGGGCATAATACCTGAACCATTATACGCCACACTGACATGGATGTTGCCGTCACCGATGGGGCCAGCAATCGGCTGGCTCAAGGGCGTGTGCCCGGTCACGCCATGCCAGCCATGCACCAAACCAATATTGGCAATGCTCGGGTAGCGCTGTTCAAATACCTGCTTGGCAAGCCGCTTGGCGCCTTCTATATCCTGCCACTGGCTCGAATTGTGACTGGCATAACCCAGTACCATGCGCACGAAGAAGTGACCAGAGGGCATAAGACAGAAAGTCACCGGCAGAGTAACCTTCTCGAAACGAACATCCCAACGGTCCAGGCCGAGCCCTTGAATTTCAGCCGTACTCAATTTGCGAGTGGCGAACGTATACTGGTGCACCGGAAACATATTATATTCAAGTAAACCAAGGCGAGGGGTATAGGCATTGGTTGCGATGCATACATGCTTTGCGCTTATATTTCCCCCCGGGGTACTGAGTAATGCTGGCTTGCCACTTTTAATGTCGAGCACAGGGGAATTTTCATATAACTCGACCCCCAACCCCAAGGCCGCCTTTAGGTGTCCCGTTACCAGCTTTGCCGGGTGAACTTTATAGATACCTGAGTACTCAACACCGCCTCCGGCATAATAGGCTGTGCCGGCACGCTCGCGAAGCTCCTCTGGAGAAACCCATTGTCCACCACCCTGAAGCGATGAGCGGGCTTGCTGCCCATCACTCTTGGTTTTCAAAAGACGCAGATTGGTTGCCGGTAAAAAATCGCAATCTATCTCTTCGGTTTCGATAAAGTGTTGAAGCCTTTGCAGCCCTCGCTGAGGCATATCAACATCATCAATGCCGACGTAACGTGGCGACACGGCGCCACTGTTGCGCGAACTGGCACCTGAACCTATCTGGTGAGAATCCAGAACAACGATATTCCAATCTGGGCGAAGGCGTTTAGCGTAGTAAGCGCAAGACAGGCCGGTATACCCCCCGCCAACAATGGCAAGGTCGACATTGCGATCGCCCTGGTATTGCGGCAGCGAAGGCAAGGCCGGGATTTCGGAAGTCCACAAACTTGGCTCTCTTACACCGTCTATTTCGACCCCATCGCGGCCCCGAGCAAGGCCGGCAATGCCTGGCGCTGCCATAGCTGCAGCGCTGCTGCCCAGTAAAAAATTTCGACGTGATATAGCCATTGGAATCCTCCCCATTAATTGAATGTCTTCGTCAGCCTATTGCCCACCTCGGGTTAACGCTTTAATTGTATTTTTTTCTTTATTGAATTAAAAAAAATATCGCGTATTGATTATCCAGGCTGAAGTTCTTCGCTGTGTCTAGGGAATAGATTAACGGATATGCGTGATAAGTGATTTACAGGCTGAGCCTAATGTTTGACATTTCGTGTCAAATTTTAGGTTCATCCTGCCCTTCTGAGCAGTACTCACAGCCAAGAAAAATATGGCACGGAATATCAATTTTTGGACTCAAATTACCAAGCCACTCACGGGGTGAGCCTCTAGAGTATTAACTCTTGGGTAGTCCCGCTGATATAGGGATGAAAAACTAAAGTTAACTACAATAAGTAGAGCGCTTCTGTTTTAAAAGGTGAAGATACCCCTACTCAGGCCCAAACCACAGCTTACTTTCTGGCTCAGCACTTGTTGCCACAGAGCTGTTGTGGAATACCGATAATGATAAGGGGAAAGGAACCATGAGTTTTAGAAACTATCGTCCATTTGTAATCTCAGAGAGAAAAACAGCAAACCATTTAACCACCACCGTCTCACTGCTGGCCGCTGCGATCAGTCTATGTAGCGTTGCTGCTCATGCAGCGGCTCAAGAAGACACCTTCATCCTAGAAGAGATCGTGGTGACCGCGCAGAAGCGCGCACAAAACCTGCAGGACGTGCCGATTGCCATTACCGCGGTTAGCGGTGATCAGATAGTAGAAGCCGCCATCCAGGATATTTTCGATCTACAAACTAACACCCCCGGATTGAGAGTCAAACAACAGAATAACGCCAACGACACCAGCTTCAGTATTCGCGGCATCGGCTCAGAGCAAGCGAACTTTGGCGTAGAATCGTCCGTCGGGCTCTATGTTGACGGTGTTTACCGCTCCCGCCAGAGTTCCATGATCAATGACATGATCGATATGCAAGCGGTAGAGATCCTGCGCGGCCCACAGGGCACACTGTTTGGTAAAAACACCGCGGCGGGCGCTGTGCATTTTCGCACCAAAGCCCCGAGCCACGAGGCCGATAACTTTGCCTCCATTACCGCCGGCAACCAGGGCATGCTCAATACTTCTGCGGCCGGTAACCTGTCAATCATTGATGATACCCTAGCCCTGCGCGGCACCGTATTCAGCAGCCAGCGCGATGGCTACATTGACGCTGTGGGTTTTGGCGATGATGCGATCAATGACCGCGACCGCTGGGGCACACGCCTGCAGGCCCTGATTACACCTACCGATGATCTGAGTATTCGTGTGATTGCCGATTACGCCAAGATCGACGAAGTCTGTTGCGGGGCAGTGGTTGTGAAAGACAACCTAACGGTAGCGAACGGCCTGCCCGGAAGCGATTATCTACTCGAGCTACTGGGTGGTACCATCGTCGCCGGTAACAGCTCTGACAGCTTCAGCACATCACTCAATGCCCTGCCAGAATCAAGCTCAATAGATCGCGGTCTATCGACCGAAGTCAATTGGGACCTGGGCGAGTACGCCTTTACCTCCGTCTCCTCCTATCGCCAATTCGAGAGCTCGACCTACGGCGACTCTGATTTCAGCGATGTGGAGCTGTTCAATACCGGCGCCGATGCCAAGCTGGATTACGTCTCCCAAGAGTTTCGCCTCGATTACAGCACGGACAAGATGAATGCGTTAGTGGGCGCCTATTACTTTCAGCAAGAGCTGGATATGACCTACCAGCTCGATATCGGCGATAAGCTGCAGGACTTCATCCTCATTGGCGAGGGCCTGAGTGAGTTTCAAGGCGGCCTAGATGCTCTTGGCCTGGGCCAGGCCTTTGCCCCCGGTATGCAGGGTACACACAGAGCGCAGCAGGACTCGACCAGCTGGGCACTGTTTGGTCAGCTGGATTACAACCTCTCCGAAGCGCTGGTGCTGACTGCGGGCTTACGCTACACCCATGAAGACAAGGACCTTTCGACGGTCTTCAGCCAAAACATCAATGGCGTGCTCTTGGATGGCCCCGCATACACGACGGCTGACATCAGCCTTGCTGGCGACGAACTGAGCGCGCTGGGGAACGGGGATTTCAGTAACTTCGGCAGCGCTGATTACAATGCAAAAATGGCCCCCTTCGCAAACGACGGCTGGGGTCAGTATTTATTCACCAGCCTCACGCCACGTCCAGACCTGCATGAAAAGCTAAGTGATGAACAGATCAGCGGTACCCTCAAGCTGAGCTGGCTAATGACGGAAGACACTATGGTCTATGGCTCCTACGGCACCGGCTACAAGTCTGGCGGCCTAAACACCGACCGCATTTCGGTGGGTGTTCCGGCCTCTTTTAATGCAGAGACCACCGAGTCACTTGAAGTGGGGATCAAGACCGAGTTCCCCGAGCAGGCGCTGCGAATCAACGTCGCCGCTCACCTCACCCGTATGGATGACTTCCAGGCCAGCGCCTATGATGGCACCAGCTTTATCCTTCGTAATGCAGGCAAGCGCACCGCCTCCGGCCTCGAGCTCGAACTCTTCTGGCAGCCGGCCCAGGACACAGAGTTCTCGCTGGCCTATGCCTACATCAACAATGAATTTAAAGAATTCGAAGGGGCCGCCTGCTGGGTGGCTACTCCGGCACACACAGGTGTTGCAGATCCATCGCAAGATGCCAACGGTTTCTGTGATCGGTCCGGTGAGGGAGATCCAAACCACTTCGCCACTCTGGGCCTGAAGCAGAGTTTCTTACTGGCTGACGGTATCGAGAGCTATGTCTTCGGTGAATACTCCTACACCACCGAGCTCGACAGAAGTCGTGACCCGCTCAAGGCTCGTGCTGGCCACGGCCTACTGAACCTGCGCGCTGGCGCGTATTTTGAAGACGCGCAAATAAACCTGACGCTTTGGGGCCGCAACGTACTGGGTGAAGAGTACCTTGCAGGCGACACCATCGATGCTCCGATACAGGACGGCAAGCTGCTAGGTTTCGCTGGGGCGCCCGCGACCTATGGCATCACCCTGAATAAGGATTTCTAAACTTTCTTGTTAGATCTGTAATAAAAAATGCCAGCTTATTGCTGGCATTTTTATTCCTTTACAGAGAGCTATGTTGCTTGCGGTAGGCTAACGGATTCTGTCCGGTTAAACGCTTAAACGCCCTATCAAACGCACTCGATTCTGAGTAACCCAGCTCATGGGCCAATTCTGAAATACTCACGGATGTCTTGCTAAGGCTTTCCTGGGCAACACTGATGACAATACTTTCTCGCAAGGCGTTAAACGTGGTGTCGTTATCACTCAGTCGACGATGAAGAGTACGGCGACTCATACTCAGCGCCACGGCTATAGTGTCTGCCGTGACTTTCGCATTGCCCAGATTAGAACTCATTAATAATCGAACACGATCGAGAAAAGAATCGCTACCTAACAGGTTTTCTGCGCTCTTTAGAACTTGAGATTCGAGCAAAGCCAAAAGCTGAAGATCAAAATCCCTGTTTTTGTAATTCATAAGCTCTTTAGGAAAGCATACGCCGCTAAACTCGTGACCAAAAAATAATTCGCCGCCTAGGGGAAAATTTCTCAAGTCCTCAGCAGCCGGGGCGTCATGTTCAAAGTAGAGCCGGGAAGGTTGCCAGCTGTCATCACTCAGTGTCGTTCGGAGCATCAGCACATATTGTGCAAGCGTCATTTCCATAGACTGACGGCATTTTGCAGGAGCCACATCCCGAATCTTAAAGGTCAAGACACAACCGTCGTCTTGCTCCAGTAAAGATATACACGAACCAGGAGCAACCAGCGCCACATAACGCTGCAACAACTCCAGCGCCCTTCTTAGATTGGGCGCATTTTGCAACATATAGCTCAGAATCCCCAGTTCACTGTTTCTGCTGTCGAGCCCGAGCTCTATACCAAGGAAACAATTGTTACTTTTGGCGGCAGCCAGCTCCAGCAGTTCATAGTGTTTGACGGTGCTGATACTGGTATTTTCAGCATCCATTAATTCCGGATCAACCCCTAGCTCGGTGTAAAGAGCTGAGGTATCCACTGACAAACGCTGTAAAGCCTGATGAAAACGCCGGATGTTCGGCTTTTTCTGCGGACTTTTCGGATTCCTCATAACCAATTCCTTGCCAAAATTATCCGTTAGGCACAAAAATATGCGTTAAAACACAAAAGGACAATCTTGTCACATATTATCAATTTTTAGCCACGAGATACAAAGAATATAAATCCCTCTGCTCTAATATAGGTATTTCAAATAACTGAGATTTAACGGCCCCTAAGAATATAAACAATGGTTATATTCACCCAAATCTCTCCGCTTGTACCTGTCCACTCGTGAGCAGGTTTTTTTAAACCTACAGGTTCCACAGCCACTGACAATAAGCATTATTATCAAACAATAAGTGGTTAATTAATATATACAGTACCTATTTATAGACACTCAAGTTATCTAAATGAACATAACGGAAAGTAAGAAATACTATGAAAACTCTATTTGAATACCTTAAACAAACTCGCACATTATGGATTCTATTTTTTGTTGCCGTTCCATTGATATTTTTATCTAAGTGGTCACAGTCATATTGGGGCTTAGCGTTGCTTGATGGCATCAGTGACCCAGATACTGCCCGCGCCCTGCTGAGAGAATTAACCCCACAACAAAACCAAGGCCACCTCTGGTTTACAACAACACTGGACGTGATACTGCCCTTTGCCGCCGCCGGGTTATTTGCCAGCGCCGCCCTTAATTTCTTTGGAAAGTATGGGCTATACCTTGCACTGCCCCCATTACTCTCCGTTCCACTTGATCTTACAGAGGGCATTATTCAGGTTCTTGCCCTGACAAACACAGCGGATTTTCTAGCCATAAAAGCCTATACCACGCCGGTTAAAACGCTGGGTTATGAGATCGGTTTCCTATTATCTCTGGCTGGACTGTCTATTTGGTTTCTCTTGAAATTAAAAAATAAGATGCGAGGGTTGATCCATGTATGATTACAAAAATAAAGTTGTCCTGATTACCGGTGCAGCCAGCGGCTTCGGGAAATTACTCGCCGAGAAATTGGCCGCCGCTGGTGCCAAGCTGGTACTGGGCGATCTCAACGAAGTCGGCGTCAAAGCCGTCGCCGAGAAACTCGCAACGGACGTTGTTGCCCAACTTTGTGATGTAACCCAGGAGTCCCACGTTA
>Ga0209292_1006342_pt1 | contig 11659 bp, 6 predicted proteins | sample GOMGulsemesocosm_2_FD_184634 | JGI IMG/M metagenome (GOLD analysis project Ga0209292, IMG submission 184634) | Methane-oxidizing microbial communities from mesocosms in the Gulf of Mexico - GOM9C Gulf of Mexico (SPAdes) (version 2) | ecosystem: Environmental > Aquatic > Marine > Cold seeps...
TACGCAAATAATGGCTCTTTGCTGAGGTGTAAATTTCAAGTTTCCAAACTCAGTATTACAAAAGCGATGAAAGTATTTATTCACTCGAACAGACGCTTTGTTATCTACCATTAATTGATTCATTTCTACCAGTTCATCTATTAAATTTTGCACATCACTTTCAGAAAATGACGTTACTGGTTCACGATTACTTTTTTGATTACAGCCTATGGTAATACCATTTAAAGAGAGTGGATACTGCTCTGGTGTAGTGGTTTCTTTTTCAAGCATTACGCCAATAACACGGCATTGTTCGGCGGATAGAGTGATCATTTTTAAAGCTCCCTTATAAAATTTATAGTGATGTTATACCAAGCAAACTTTATATTTACTACGCTTAACCTATTTTATTTCCCATAAAAAAAGCCATAGTTTCCTATGGCTTTTTAAATAATAAAATTCGCTGAAAGATTATTCTATATTCGCGATCTGCTCACGCATCTGCTCAATTAATACTTTTAATTCAACTGCAGAATTAGTTATCTCTGCATTAATTGATTTTGAACCCAAGGTATTTGCTTCACGATTAAATTCTTGCATCATAAAGTCTAAGCGACGACCTTGTGCTCCGCCTTTTGTAAGAATACTTCTTGTCTCTTTAACATGACTAAATAGACGATCGATTTCTTCATCAACATCCATTTTTTGTGCTAGTAATACGAGCTCTTGTTCAACTCTTCCTGAATCAAGTTCAATTTTTGCATCAGTAAATTTATCGATAATACGTTTACGCTGCCATGCAATAACTTCTGGCATATAGGCTTTTACTTTGTCAGACTCTTCAACGATCCCTTCAAGGCGCTGCTCAATCATGACTTTTAAGTTTTTACCTTCGCTGGCGCGTGCATCAATAAAATCTTTTAGCGCTTGTTCAAAGCCAGCTAAAATTTCTTTTTGAATAGTGCTCATATCCGCTTCTTCAGCTTCCATTACACCAGGCCAACGCATTATTTCTAATGGGTTTAATTGGCTATTAAGTGTTTGTTCGTTGATCCAACCAGCATGTTGAAGAAGCTGCTCAGCTAAACCTTTATTGAGTGATAAATTATTTTTTTCTGACGGGTTAGCATTGAAGCGTAAATTACACTCTACTTTCCCTCTATTTAATTGCTTACGAAAGCGCTCGCGTAATACCGGTTCAATACTGCGGAATTGTTCAGGTAAACGGAAATAAGTTTCTAAAAATCGTTGATTTACAGAGCGAATTTCCCAAACTGCATTGCCCCAATCACCTTTTACTTCAAAGCGTGAAAAAGCCGTCATACTATGGATCATATTGTTGTCCGTTTACTGAGTGTGAAAATTAAGATGATTATGCCAAACGCGTAATCAGGTAGCTACTTTATTTTTAATGCTTATGAAGGTTCTAGACTCTATTCCGCTGGCTGAAAGTAGAAGCTGTTGTTCCTTCCTCTCTCTTTCGCTTCATATAAAGCTTTATCAGCTGCTTTAAAAAGCTCTGTGTCTTGCAAAGTATTTGGCGTTAATTCGGCGATGCCTATACTTACCGTAATGAAATCACAAATTCCTGAGAACTCATGTTTAATTGCTTCTGTTTCAACTTTTAAGCGAAGACGTTCTGCAACACTATATGCGCCGTATATATCAGTTGAAGGAAGTAATACCACAAACTCTTCACCGCCATAACGAGCGATAAAATCTGTAGTTCTGGGTAATGTAGTTGAGATATGCTGGGCGATAATTTTTAAAGTGCTATCACCAGCATCATGGCCATAATGGTCATTAAAAGCTTTAAAATAATCAATGTCGAGCACTAATAATGACAATGGATGTTGTGTTCTTCTCGCTGTTAGAATGGCCGATGAGAGCTGTTTATCGTACGACCGTCTATTTGCTATTTGTGTGAGAGGGTCTGTTTCACTTAGATTTTTTAAGGTAATGTTTGCTTGCTGTAACGCTGACGTTCTTTCTTTAACCAAGGTCTGCAAATGCTTTCTATGCTGATAAAGTAATTTATTCTCTTTTGCTTGCATCCAAACAAATAACACCATTAATCCGATAGAAAGTAAGACAATAAAAAATAGTACGATGTAAATAATTCGTCGGGTATTTTCATGAGGAAGCAAGGCTTCTTTGGCATCTATTTCCGTTGTAATACCTACATCGAGCACGCTATCCCACAGCCAAACGCCAAAAACCTTAACACCTCTGTAATCACGATAAGGTTCTAGTTGTTTAAGTGAGATTCCCGATATTGCTTTTTCAGCCATCAAGGTGAGTGGTCGCTTATTTTTAGCCCTAGCTAAGCTGGGATATTGTTGTAAATTCACTCCCGGGTCAGTAATTCTAACCTTCATCATGCTTATATCGTCTTTGCTGAGTTCTCCTGCATTACGAAGATCTTCATTGAAACGACTTTTTGTGAGTAGAAAACCACGTTTATCAAAAGCGTAACTTTCACCTGTTTTACCCACTCGGCCGAGTTTCATAATTCGAGTAAAATCACGCTTGGGATTTAAGCTTAACGTTATTGCAGCAATAACTTTATTAGTGCTATCAATTATAGGAGCGGCAATATAGATGCTACTGAGGTTTATTGTTTGTTTACCGGTATCAGTAATTATGGACTTTGTTGATAAAATGGTTGGAATAAAAATAGTTTCACCTGAAAATACACGATCTAAATAGTATTTTCTGTGAATGTGTGTAATGTTTTCAGTGTAGATGTTTTCAGGTTGTTTTGACGATAGTGTGATCCTATTATTAGCAATAATTGAAAAGCTATTATAGTGATTAGTGATGTATCTATTTTCCATCAAGGTCTGAATTTTCTTACCTGATTTACTATCTAATAGATCATTATTGTTGCTATATTCTTGTAGGATTTTGTTGGTAAGGTTTATTAATTCTTCATTTTTAGCCGCATAACTAACAACTTTTAGTTGCTCCTCAATCCATAAATGTAAAGCACCTTGAGTCGTTTGTAATACTGTTTTTAGGGATTGATGAATATTTGCTTTCGAGTCATCTTCAATACGGTTAATGGCAAGTGTAACGAAGATTGAAATCAAACTGATAAAAATGACGATAGCGCCAAATATTAAAAAGATGTTTGATTTTTTTATTTTCATTCAATTAATAAACTCGTGATGGGTAAGTTACCGCTTATATGTTTATTTTAGCATTAAATAATAAATAGGGGACATTAGACTATAGTAAGTAAAAACCCGAGACTAGCTCGGGTTTATGAATGTTTATATTGCTAGGTAAATTAACTTAACACATAGTCTAATATCCCTATTGCAGCCTTTCGACCTTGGTCAACTGCTGTAACAACTAGGTCTGAACCCAGTACCATATCACCACCGGCGAAAATATTTTTCTTACTGGTTTGTAGAGAAAATTCGCTGTTGGCAACAGCAACAACTCGACCTCGTGAATCAAGTTCAACACCGGCGTCTTTCATCCACTGCGGTGGGCTGGGTAAAAAACCAAAAGCTATGACTATCGCATCAGCCTCCATAATAAATTCACTACCTTCAATCGGCTCAGGGTTTCTTCGGCCATTAACATCTGCATCGCCTAGCTGAGTTTTAACAAATTTAACACCACAGGCTTTGCCATTTTCATCTATAGCAATATCTAACGGCTGTAGGTTGAATTGAAAATTTACACCTTCTTCTTTGGCATTTTGTACTTCACGTGGCGATCCCGGCATGTTGGCTTCGTCTCGACGATATGCACAGGTTACTTCTGTAGCTTTTTGGCGAATTGATGTACGAACACAATCCATTGCGGTGTCACCACCACCAAGCACAATAACTTTTTTGTTTTCAAAACTTACAAATGGCTTGGCATTTTCAGTGATTTTCATCAGGTTCTGCGTATTACCAATCAAGAAGTCTAGTGCGTTGTAAACACCTGCGGCACCTTCATGTTCAAATCCTCCACTCATATCGGTATAAGTACCAAGTCCTAAAAATACCGCATCGTATTCTTTGCTTAAAGCTTCAAAGCTGATATCTACACCTATGTTAGTATTTAAGCGAAATTCAATACCCATACCTTCGAAAATTTCACGACGGGTTTGAATAACATCTTTTTCTAATTTAAATGATGGAATGCCAAAGGTGAGTAAACCACCAATTTGTGCATGCTTGTCGTAAACAACGGCGTCAATCCCATTACGGGTTAAGACGTCTGCGCAGGACAAACCTGCTGGGCCAGCGCCTATCACGGCAACACGTTTATTTACTTTAACCACATTCGATAAATCAGGTTTCCAACCTTGTGCAAAGGCGGTATCGGTAATGTACTTTTCGATATTACCTATGGTTACAGCGCCAAAATCTTCATTAAGTGTACATGCTGATTCACATAGTTTATCTTGCGGACACACACGGCCACACATTTCAGGTAAGCTATTGGTTTGATGGCACAAATCAGCAGCTTCAAAAATTTTACCTTCAGTTACTAATTCTAACCATTGTGGAATATAGTTGTGAACAGGGCATTGCCACTCACAATATGGATTACCACAATCTAAACAGCGGTCAGCTTGACCCGCACTTTGGTCGGTACTTAATGGCTGATAAATTTCTACAAAATTAATTTTGCGTTGTTCAATCGCCTTTTTGGGCGGGTCGATGCGTTTTACATCGATAAATTGATAAACATTTTTACTCATACTGTTTTTCCTTAATTCGCATTCACGACTACTGTGCTTGAACGCGAAGTTCAGCAGATGAACGGCTACGATGACCTAATAAGGTTTTAACATCGGTTACCGTTGGTTTAACTAATTTAAACAATGGTGCGTAGGCATCAAAGTCAGCTAAAATTTCTTGGGCGCGAGCACTACCTGTTTCATCAAAGTGCTGACTAATAATGCCGCGCAAATGTTCTTGATGAATTGCTAAGTCAGTAATCGGTAATATTTCAATGGATTCTGGATTAAGACGAATAGTTAAATCATCGGCTTCATCTAAAACGTAAGCAAAGCCGCCGGTCATACCTGCACCGAAATTAACGCCAACTTGGCCGATAATCGTAACGATACCGCCTGTCATGTATTCACAAGCGTGATCCCCTGTACCTTCAATAACCGCTTGAGCGCCAGAATTACGAACGGCAAAGCGTTCTCCTGCACGACCACAGCCATATAACTTTCCGCCGGTTGCGCCGTATAAACAGGTATTACCCATAATCATGGTTTTATGGCTTAAGTACTCAACACCCTTAGGAGGCTTAATGGTTAGCTTACCGCCAGCCATACCTTTACCAACATAATCGTTAGCATCACCGGTTAATGTCATTTCTAAGCCACCTGCATTCCAAACACCAAAGCTTTGTCCTGCTGTACCGCTTAAATAAATTTTAACGGGATGGGCAGCCATACCTTGGTCGCCATGATGGCGGGCAATTTCACCTGACAATGTGGCACCAACAGATCTGTCTGTATTTTGTATGGCAAAGCGGTATTCACCACCCTTACTGTGTGAAACTGCTTCACTGCAAGCGGCTAATATTTCTTTATTCAAAACACCCTTATCAAAAGGGTTATTCTCTTCTGTTTGATAAAGCGCTGTGTCTTCTCCAGCGACAACAGGTGCAATAATTGGTGATAAATCAAGCTTTTGCTGCTTAGCGGTTAAACCTGATAGTGGCACTAATAAATCAGTACGACCAATAATGGCAGTTAAGCTTTCAACGCCTAATTCAGCGAGGATTTCACGCACATCATGGGCAATAAACTTAAAATAGTTCATTACTTGGTCTGGTAAACCTTTGAAGAATTGTTCACGTAAAACATCATCTTGCGTTGCAACACCTGTCGCACAGTTGTTTAAATGACAAATACGTAAGAATTTACAACCAAGGGTTACCATAGGCGCAGTACCGAAACCAAAACTTTCAGCCCCTAAAATGGCGGCTTTAACAATGTCGATACCGGTTTTTAAGCCACCATCAACTTGTAAGCGTACTTTATGACGTAAACCGTTAGTTACCAGAGATTGATGCGCTTCGGCTAAACCTAATTCCCATGGACAACCCGCATACTTAACTGAGGTTAATGGACTTGCTGCCGTACCGCCGTCGTAGCCTGAAATCGTAATAAAATCGGCGTATGCTTTAGCTACACCTGAGGCGATAGTACCAACGCCAGGGCCCGAAACAAGCTTCACAGAGATAACCGCTTTCGGGTTCACTTGTTTTAAATCGAATATTAGCTGCGCTAAATCTTCAATGGAGTAAATGTCGTGATGTGGCGGTGGAGAAATTAGTGTTACTCCGGGCACTGAATATCGTAACTTAGCAATTAGAGGTGATACTTTATCACCAGGGAGTTGGCCACCTTCACCAGGTTTTGCCCCTTGAGCCACTTTTATCTGCAATACGTCTGCATTGACTAAGTAATGTGGGGTTACACCAAAACGACCAGAGGCAATTTGTTTGATACGAGAGTTTTTCACGGTACCAAAACGACGTTCATCTTCACCACCTTCACCCGAATTTGAATAGCCGCCTAAACGGTTCATCGCAATAGCGAGTGCTTCGTGAGCTTCTGGACTTAACGCGCCAATTGACATAGCTGCGCTGTCGAAACGTTTGAACATTTCAGTTTCGGGCTCTACTTTACTGATATCTATCGATGGGGTGTTCTCTTTAAAACCTAATAAATCACGTAAAGTCGCAACCGGGCGGTTATTAACCTGATCGGAAAATATACGGTAGTCTGCATAATCACCCGTTTGTACTGCTTTTTGTAAGTAGGTTACTACATCAGGATTATAAGCATGGTATTCACCGCCATGTACGTATTTTAGCAAACCACCATGATTGACTTTTTGATGAGCTAAAAATGCTTTACGGGCTAAGTTGATATTATCTTGTTCTATATCTGAAAAATCAGCCCCTTGAATACGACTTGGTAAATCAGGGAAACATAGCTGCATTATATTTTGGTGCAAGCCAATAATTTCAAATAAACCGGCGCAACGATAACTGGCAATCGTTGAAATACCCATTTTTGATAATATTTTTAATAAGCCTTTATTGATACCGTCACGATAATTCATTACGGCTTGGCGTGCGGTTAATTCAATTTGCCCTTGGTCAACAAGCTGTTCAATAGTTTCAAAAGCAAGATACGGATAAACCGCCGTTGCGCCTAAGCCAAGTAATACGGCAAAGTGATGAGAGTCACGGGCTGATGCGGTTTCAACAATAATGTTCGAGTCACAACGTAACTGCTTTTCAACTAAACGTTGTTGTACTGCACCCACCGCCATCGCAGCAGGAATAGGTAACATACCTTTATGAATTTGACGGTCAGAAAGCACTAAAATAACAGTGTTTTTATCTCTAACTAATTCTTCAGCTTCATCACATAAACGAATAATTGCCGCTTCCAACCCTTCCTCACAATCGTAATTTAACGTCAGGGTATCAGTACGGTAATGTTCAGGATCAAGTTCGCGAAGCTGTTTTAATCCGGTATACATGAGTATAGGAGTCGCGAATAGAATGCGATCAGCATGACCGGTTGTTTCGTTAAAAACATTATGTTCACGGCCAATACAGGTACCTAATGACATAACGTAGCGTTCGCGTAATGGATCAATAGGCGGATTTGTTACTTGGGCAAATTGTTGACGAAAGTAATCAAAAATGGTGCGTGGTTGACTAGAAAGTACAGCCATAGGTGTATCGTCACCCATAGAACCAGTGGCTTCTATACCATTTTCTGCTAATGTTTTAACAACTTGCTGAATTTCTTCATAGCTGTAATTGAACATTTTGTGATATTGCGACATCGCTTGGTCGTCAAAAACGCGTTTACCAATAAGCTCAGCATCAAGTTTATGAAAAGGCACTAAACGACGGATATTTTTATCTAGCCATGTACGGTACGGGTGGCGAACTTTTAGTTCTTCGTCAATATCTGTAGAAGTAAATATTTTTCCAGTATAAGTATCAATAGCAAGCATTTCGCCAGGACCTACACGGCCCTTTTCAACCACTTCGTCTTCACCATAATCCCAAATGCCAACTTCTGAAGCAAGTGTGATAAAACCATCGCGGGTAATAACATAACGGGCAGGGCGCAAGCCATTTCTATCAAGATTACAAGCAACATGGCGACCATTGGTGACCACGACGCCTGCTGGGCCGTCCCATGGTTCCATATGCATAGAGTTGAATTCGTAAAAGGCTTTTAGGTCATCATCCATTAACGGACTGTTTTGCCAAGCTGGTGGCATTAATAAACGCATGCCACGATATAAGTCCATACCGCCGGCTAGAAATAACTCCAGCATGTTGTCTAGTGATGACGAATCAGAACCACTTTCATTCACAAAAGGTGCTGCGTCTTGTAAGTCGGGTAATAAAGGCGACTGAAATTTATGGGTACGCGCACGGCTCCATTGACGATTACCTTTAATGGTATTAATTTCACCATTATGGGCTAAATATCTAAAAGGTTGTGCTAAGTGCCATTGTGGTGAAGTATTGGTTGAAAAACGCTGATGAAAAACACATATAGCGGTTTGCATGCGGATATCAGCAAGATCTAAGTAAAAATTAGGTAAATCTACAGGCATCATTAAGCCTTTGTAGATGGTAACTAAGCATGACAAGCTGGCGACATAAAAAACACTGTCTTCGATACGTTTTTCTGCACGACGACGCGCCATATATAAACGGCGCTCTAAATCACGATTTCTCCAACCAGGAGGAGCATCAACAAATACTTGCTCAATTTGAGGCATGTTGTTGATAGCTGTTTCGCCCAACATTTTTGTGTCAGTAGGCACTACACGCCAGCCAACTAACGTAAGCATTTCTTGCGCTAACTCTTCTTCAAGAATTTTTTTAGTGACAGCCGCTTGGATAGGATCAGGATTGAGGAATACCATGCCTACCGCGTATTTTCGGCCAAGCTGCCAGTTATTTTCTTCAGCTATAGCGCGGAAAAAGGTATCAGGCTTCTGCATTAACAGACCACAACCGTCACCCGTTTTACCATCGGCAGCAATACCGCCACGATGTTGCATGCGGTCAAGTGCGTGAATTGCCGTTTTAACGAGCTTATGGCTTGCTTCACCTTGTTGGTGAGCAATTAATCCAAATCCACAGTTGTCTTTTTGAATGCTGTGATCGTAAAGCATGATGTACTTTCTCCTCAATAAATAACCACTTGAGCACAGAGAGGAAGATTAAAGAATAGAATTGTGCAAAAAATGCATAAATACTCTGTTTTCACTCAAGAGGAACCTTTTACATTAAACACTTATGCGGAAAAGGTCAATGTAAATAGAGTATTTGCTCGTAATATTTTTACATTTTTGACTGTCTTGTCTAACTTGTTGATAAGTATGTGATACTTATGTTTCACCTGTTTTTGTAGATAAAAATACTTTGTTTATATTACTGGTAAGGTGATTTTTACTGAGTTGATAGTGATTTTTATTTATCTTTTGTAATTTAATTACATTTATTTGTTTTTTTAACTACGAAAGTTTACGTGCAATTGAATTTTTAGATATTCACTTTTTATTCATTAATGTATATACAAGATAGGAATAAATAACAGCAAATAAAAAAGGCCAGTAATAATTACTGGCCTTTGATGGGGTAGTCTTGATATATAAAAATATATATTATGGCTGGAAACCGCCTTCAATACCTTTTGTCGTTACACTAACGGCATCATGTGCGTGTAATGATTCAAGATGATTAATACGAAGCCAAAAATCGTCGTATTCATGGGCTTGATTCATTGCATGCTGTAAACGACGAGCAGCGTCTTCGCAAAACATTAAGTTTTGACCATTTAAACGAGCAAATTCTTGTTCATCTTCACGTTTTACTGCAGCTTGTACGGGCGTTTTTAATGAGCCTTCAATAATATCTACCAAGGCTGTAATTGGAAATTCACTAGTTTTTTCATTTAGTTTTACTTTTAATTCAGCAACTGAACGTTGGCTATGTGGAGTTGCAACGATACCTTCAGTAGTTCCAAGCCATTCGTGGATTGTATCTAAATCAGTTTCTGGATCACTGAATTTGTCTTTAAAAGCTTTCTGTATTAATTGTCGAGCAAGTGCAGCAGAACAAGGGCAGGTTGAAGAATATCTTACATCAACGGCTAATTCGATATCCATTTTTCCTTTATTCAAACGACCTGTTAGTGTAACTGGGTATGCTTTCCAACCTTGTTTACCACTAATTAAAGATTTTCTTCTTAAATGATAATCGAAGCGAAACTGTACTTTTGCATTATCACTTAGATCATGATGACTGCTAATAAACCCGTTAAGTAAAGAAACTAAACTTTGGAAATTCAAAGTATTACTGATTGAAAGTTCATCAAGCAATAAATATAAACGAGACATATGAATGCCTTTAGCTTGTGGTTCTTTCAAATTAACAAATGCGTCAACAAAAGCAGAAACCATGCGCTCATTCTCACCCTGAGAAGCAACCATTATAGGCATTTCGATATTACTCATTCCAACCCAATCTAGGGTTCCTTCGGTTTGAGCTGTGGTATGATTGGCGATATCAGGCATTAATGTGGACATTTCTACTCCAGTGTTTCTAACACGTTACGTAAAGGGTTTCTGAAACTTCAGTACATAACAAACTTATTAAGGGCGCGTATTCTAACGCATATTTATCTGTAGATAAACTACCGCTAGGTTAGTAACTTTATATTAAGATAATTTGTTTAATGACATCGATGCCTTTCTTGTTACAATGAAATTAATAGCGTTAAGAAAAAATGAAATAGAGGGAATATTTGTGAATAAAATCGAACAGTTAGATGTTAATTTATTAGATGGATATTTAGATAGCTTAGGCCAAGACATTGTTCAACAAATGTTAGATTTGTATATTCAGCAATCAATTACCTATATTCATGATATTAATGATGCAGTAACTCAAGAGTCTCAAGAATTATGGCAAGAACGTTGTCATAAAATGAAAGGAGCTACGGGCAGTGTTGGATTAGTGTTTTTACATGCAAAGTTAGTAGCAATAGAAAAACTAACAGGTGTATGGTCAGAAAAAAATAAGTATGCAAGTGAACTAACCGTTGTAAACGATCAAGGTATTAACGCATTTAAACAATGGTTGTTATCAAAATAACGAGCGTTTTTGCAATAAAAAAGGGAAGCAAATTATTGCTTCCCTTTTTATGTTCAGGATGTACGTTATATCATGGTGTCTTGAATCGCAAAGAGTGACGAATGTATATTATTATTGAAATGATTAATTAACCGTTCCAATAAAACGGTAACCTTCACCGTGTATAGTATTGATGAGTTCTGGAGCGTCAGGCACCGATTCGAAATGCTTACGTAAACGTCTAATGGTTACATCAACCGTGCGATCATTTGAGCGAAGATCTCGACCAGTCATTTCTTTAATAAGTTGCTGACGAGTAACTATTTGCCCAGTATGTTCAATTAACAAACGTAAAGCACGGTATTCTCCGCGAGGAATTGATAGTACTTGTCCGTCAGGGGCTGTCATTTTACGAGAGTTACCATCTAGTGACCATTCATTAAAATTGATCACTGACTTTTCTACTTCATTCTTTGTTTGTCCAATTCGGTTAAGAATATTGCGAGCACGAATGGTTAATTCA
>Ga0209292_1006344_pt1 | contig 11659 bp, 9 predicted proteins | sample GOMGulsemesocosm_2_FD_184634 | JGI IMG/M metagenome (GOLD analysis project Ga0209292, IMG submission 184634) | Methane-oxidizing microbial communities from mesocosms in the Gulf of Mexico - GOM9C Gulf of Mexico (SPAdes) (version 2) | ecosystem: Environmental > Aquatic > Marine > Cold seeps...
CCCACACGCATTGCTTGATTACTTTGTTAAAGAGCTAATCGGCGAGGGCTTGCCTCAAACCGAGATGCGCATTATACGCATCTAATCTCGCTTGTAAACACTTAATTTTAAAAGTTTTTACAAGCTTCGAAGTTGGTGATTTTCTTAACAAAATCAATAGCCTAACTTCGAACCTTCCAGTGAAAACTAACGTCGTTCAGCTGGGAGGACGGGCATTATACCCAGCCACTTCTCAGAGGCAAGGAAAAGTTTAATTTATTTTCAAATTACCTGATTTAGCTTGTACCAAACAAGCCTGAAAAGGCTTCTACACAAGGCATCCCGCGCGATTCGCGGAGGTAAGAAAAACTATAGACCAATAATGGAGATGTACAATTTTTTAATCGCAGAGCTACCACCCTGCGATCAAAGCTTGAGTGCTGGCAGGACTACTTAGACTTGAACTTTGCCCATACCCAACTGACTGGGCCTGAAAAACCATATACGGTAAATAGGAGAAGCAACACTAATGGAGGGTTAACGCTAATCACTGCAAACAACAGAATAACCAGTAGCATCTTAAAGAACGGCACCCGACCTTTCAGATCAATACCTTTAAAACTATTATAACTAAAGTTGGATACCATCAAGAGGCCCACTAAAGCCGTGAGCAAGGCCAGCAACACCGCCAACTCAAAAGGCACACCTGAGCTGTGACCAGCCCATACCGCTCCAGCAACCAGGGCCGCCGCTGATGGACTATTAAGCCCAACAAAAACTCCCTTATCAACTTGATCTATTTGGGCATTAAAGCGAGCCAGCCTGAGCGCCGCGCAGGCCGTATAGCAGAAAGCCGCCGCCCACCCCCACTTCCCCAAATCTACGAGTGCCCACTCAAACATAACCAATGCGGGGGCAACGCCAAATGAAACCATGTCAGAAAGGCTGTCGTATTGCTCACCAAACTTACTTTGAGTATTCGTTAAACGAGCCACCCGACCATCAAGCCCATCCATCACCATAGCGACAAAAATGGCGATTGCCGCATCTTCGAACTTACCATTCATGCCCGAGATGATTGCGTAAAATCCACTAAAAAGAGCCGCCGTAGTAAACAAGTTAGGGAGAAGGTAAACACCCTTCCTACTCACCGTCATGCCATTTTCATGCACCTCTTCAACATGCTCATCAATAGGGATCATACCTTCAATGTCGCCACTCGCACTGGCAGGCACTTCTTGATCTTCCTGCGAATTATTCGAATCGGAGCTCATATACTTCTACTTTTTGTTGGATACATTTACATGGCCGACATCATAATCCACTGAATCAACAGTGGCCACCACTCATTCGCCAGCACCTAAATTTGCTGCAACATCCCAAAATGCCTTAACTAAAGGGTCCTCCATTCTCGATGCCAGCGCACAAACTCCAATCCCAAAAGGAGAAAAACTAGGCTCGACATCCAAAAAGTGAACGCTCGACTTCAGCGGGCTGCTGTTGATGACGATTTCTGGCACCAGCGCGACGCCAAACCCTAGCCCCACCATGGTCACAATGGCCTCATGCCCCGAAACTTGTGCGTAGCGATATGGCTTAATCCCCCGAGATTTGAACCAATGATCTAGGCGCTCTCGGGCGATGCCCGTCTCAGCGACTATAAAAGGCAGGCTTTCCCAGTCAATTACCGGGGATTCAAGACGCTCCTTAACCGCACAGGGAGTGGTTGGCGCAATAAACCGGAGCGTTGAACGGCCGAGCTCCTGAAACTTTAGACGAGAGGAGAGCTTCTGCGGCTCTGCAGCAATGACGATATCATCCTCGCCCGCCAAAGCTCTAGCAACGGAGCGAGCCTGATCACCTGTTCGCAATTTCAATTCGATACCCGGATGCTGGAGACGGAACGCAGGCAGTATCTTCTGCAGATAACTATAACTAGCCGTTACCGAGCAATACAAACGCAACTCACCCTGAAGCTCTGCTGTCTCTTTATTAAGGCTGTATTCTAGCGCCGACCGGCGAGCCAGCGACTCTTCACAATAAGTAATAAACAGCCTTCCTGCACGAGTCAAAGCAACGCTGCGCTTATCTCGCCGAAAAAGCTCGGTGCCTAATTCGCCCTCAGTTCGCCTAATACTCCGACTTAAAGCAGATGGGCTCATATGGCTGGCTTCGCTAGCGCGACCAAAATGCAGCAGATTTGCTAATGACAAAAAGGCCCGCATCTCTCTAGCATCCATAATTTGAAAACCTTTCTATAATTGATGAACTCACTACCGCCCAAAGGGGCAAGCTATAAATCGCTAAATCGATATTCGCAATACAGTAAACCAATTATATCATTTTACGCAACACGGAAAATCGGTTATTTTACGCTCATTCTGTACTGGAGCCAGCCGCTCCAACTCAGGCCTCATAAATTTTTCGGAGTTATCTCAATGGCTAATTATTTCAACACTCTGCCCCTGCGTGTAAAGCTGGAGCAACTAGGTCGATGTCGTTTTATGGATCAAAGCGAATTCGGTAATGGCTGCGAGTATTTAAAAGGCAAAAAAATCGTTATTGTCGGCTGTGGGGCACAGGGCCTTAACCAAGGCTTGAACATGCGCGATAGCGGCCTGGACATCAGCTACACTCTTCGCCAATCAGCCATCGACGAGAAACGCCAGTCTTGGCAGTGGGCCACTGAGAATGGCTTTACTGTTGGCACTTATGAAGAATTAATCCCCAGCGCCGACCTCGTACTCAACCTAACGCCAGACAAGCAACACACTCCCGTAGTGACGGCCATTATGCCGCTTATGAAAGAAGGCGCGTGCTTATCTTACTCGCACGGCTTCAACATTGTTGAAGAAGGCATGCAAATTCGCCCTGACCTTACCGTTGTTATGGTAGCGCCCAAATGCCCTGGCACTGAAGTTCGTGAAGAGTACAAGCGCGGTTTTGGCGTACCAACATTGCTTGCGGTACACACTGAAAATGACCCCAAAGGCGAAGGCTGGGAAATTGCAAAAGCTTACGCGTCTGCTACCGGCGGTGACCGTGCAGGCTGCCTAGAGTCTTCATTTATTGCTGAAGTGAAATCTGACTTAATGGGCGAGCAAACCATTCTTTGCGGCATGCTGCAAACGGGTTCAATTTTGTGCTTTGACAAGATGGTTGAAAAAGGTATCGACGCCGCTTACGCCTCCAAACTGATTCAATACGGATGGGAAACCATCACTGAGGGTCTGAAATACGGCGGCATCACCAACATGATGGATCGCTTGAGCAACCCAGCGAAAATCAAAGCCTTTAAATTGGCCGAAGAATTGAAAAGCATTATGTCTCCTTTGTTTTCAAAACACATGGATGACATTATAGAAGGCGAATTCTCTAGCACCATGATGGCCGACTGGGCCAACGATGATGTTAACTTACTAAAGTGGCGTGCGGCCACAGCTGAGACTGCGTTCGAAAAAACCCCGAATACCGACGCAGAAATCACCGAACAGGAATTCTATGACAAAGGCATCCTGATGGTTGCCATGGTTAAAGCTGGCGTTGAGTTGGCATTTGACAACATGGTTGCCGCAGGCATCATTGATGAGTCAGCTTATTACGAATCACTTCACGAAACTCCGCTCATTGCCAACACTATTGCTCGCAAGAAGCTGTATGAGATGAACGTTGTGATTTCAGATACCGCGGAATATGGCTGCTACCTATTCGATCACGCCTGCCGCCCACTGCTGGCCGACTTCATGAAGAATATTGACACTGACGTAATCGGCAAGGGCCTAGAGCTTAAAGACTTAGGTGTAGACAACAAAGAACTTATCACCGTAAACGAGATTATTCGTACCCACCCGGTTGAATTCGTAGGTGAAGAACTGCGCTCTTATATGACTTCGATGCAAAAAATCGTTTAATTCAAGAGATCATCTGACCGCCTTTGCAAAAAGCGGTCAGCCATAAAAAAACCCGCTGATACGCGGGTTTTTTTATGGCTTATATCACCGGCCAACACCCTCAAAAATTGGGAGGCACAGCTTAGCAAACACAATTACAAGCTCAATATTTTTTCGCCGCGACCTATACCCGACACGCCAGAACGAACGACCTCTAACACAGCAGCCTCGCCGATAGCATGTACAAAAGCGTCAAGCTTATCACTGGTGCCAGTCACTTGAACCGTATAAACCGTGCTAGTTACGTCAACAATTTGACCGCGAAAAATATCAACATTACGCTTAATCTCTGCCCGCAAACTACCTGTTGCCTTAACTTTAATCAGCATCAATTCACGTTCAATATGCGCACCTTCAGTAAGATCAACCAACTTAACCACGTCAACTAGCTTATTTAAGTTCTTGGTGATTTGTTCAATCTTGTGATCATTACCAATGGTGGTGAGCGTCAACCTCGACAAAGTATCGTCTTCCGTGGGTGCAACGGTCAAAGACTCGATGTTGTAACCTCGCTGAGAAAACAATCCAACTACTCGCGACAAAGCTCCCGGAGCATTTTCCATCAATACAGAAATAATTCTTCTCATGATTATGTACGCTCCGTTTTACTTAGCCACATATCGCGCATAGAGCCATTGGGAGCCACCAGCATCGGATATACGTGCTCAGACGGGTCAACCATTATGTCCATGAAAACAACACGATCTTTAAGGCTAAAACACTCTTCCATTTTCGCTTTCAACTCTTCTTTCTTAGTAACCCGAATGCCAACATGACCATACGCCTCGGCCAACTTAACAAAGTCTGGCAGCGATTCTTCATAGTGAATTTCAGAGTAGCGTCCGTCATACACCATGTCTTGCCACTGCTTAACCATGCCTAAAGCCTGGTTGTTCAAGCAAATGATTTTAATCGGTAGATTATATTGCTTAAGCGTAGACAGCTCTTGAATGCACATTTGTACGCTGCCTTCGCCCGTGACACACGCGACCACTGCATCGCGCTCGGCCATCTGAACACCCATAGCGGCCGGAATACCGAAGCCCATCGTGCCGAGACCACCAGAGTTAATCCAGCGGCGGGGCTTATCAAACAGGTAGTATTGAGCAGCAAACATTTGATGCTGGCCCACGTCAGAAGTAACGTAGGCATCTCCACCCGTCGCTTCGTGAAGTGCTTTGATCGCGTCCTGCGGCATAATCATATCGCCGTCGGTGTTGTAGCGCGATTCCGTGTAAATACCGTGCCTCGCACGCCATTCATTTATTTGTGACCACCAATCATTAATCGCTTCGGCGTCAGGACTTTCTTTAGTATCTTTAAGCAGCGCCAACATTTCGGTCAGCACACTGTCCACCGCGCCAACAATGGGAACGTCAGCGGTAATTGTTTTTGAAATTGATGCAGGGTCAATATCGATGTGAATAAACTTGGCCGAAGGACAAAATTTGCCGGGTGTATTTGTTACTCGGTCATCAAATCGAGCACCTACCGCTAAAATAACATCGGCGTGATGCATTGTGGTATTGGCCTCAAAGGTACCATGCATACCCAGCATACCTATGAACTGGCGATCACTGGCGGGGAAAGAACCCAAACCCATCAGAGTGTTTGTTACCGGGTAGTTTAAGGCTTTTGCCAAGGCGACTAATAACGCTGAAGAACCACCTTGTATCACTCCTCCACCGGCATAAATCACGGGACGTTTAGCATCAAGTAGCATTTGCACCGCTTTCTTAATTTGCCCCGAATGACCGCGATCAACAGGCACATAAGAACGCAACTTAACTTTCTTTGGGTATTCATATTCAAATTTATGCGCTGGATCAGTGCAGTCTTTAGGAATATCAACCACCACAGGCCCAGGGCGCCCAGTGGACGCAATATAATAAGCCTGCTTGATAGCCAAGGGAATTTCGCTGGCATGCTTAATCAGAAAGCTGTGCTTAACAACAGGGCGAGAAACACCCACCATATCGGTTTCTTGAAAAGCGTCTTCACCAATTTTGTCTGTGGCTACTTGCGCAGAGATCACAACCATAGGAATGGAGTCGGTATAAGCCGTCGCAATACCTGTGATGGTATTAGTGGCGCCGGGGCCGGAGGTCACCAATACTGTACCCACTCGATCAGTCGCTCGCGAATAGCCATCTGCAGCATGTGCTGCGGCCTGTTCGTGCCGAACCAGAATATGTTTGACTTTGTCCTGCCGGAAAATCGCATCGTAAATATGTAAGGCTGCACCACCTGGATAGCCAAAAACGTGCTCGATACCTTCATCTTGCAAGGCTCTTATAACCATATCTCCGCCCGAAAGCATTTCCACCTCTGTACTCCTCATTTTACTGCCTACTACTAATTTTCAATATACGACTATCGCCCATAGATCGCCCCACCACATCCAAGATAGGAATGAGGCTAAGGCACCCTGAGGTGTCACGGTTAATATTAACTGGATCTTCATCAGGCTCCCTACATTTTTAGTGTTGTGGGGCTGACCAGGCAACGTCGGTGGACGGACCTACGCATTCAGGTTGGAAGCAGCAAACGTTTGGCTTGCCGTGTCTCGATTTGTCTTGCCGAGCTTATCGGCTAAATCTATTCTCTACCCTGCGAATGCGCAATTTTGGCAAACTTGCCAGCAAAGTCAAGAGAACAAGGTGTTTTATAGGGTAAAAAGTTCAATTTGAGCTGAAGTACATGCATTTAGCGCGAAATTGGCGGTATAGTACGGAATATTACGGAACGAACGGCCTACAATCACTGAGGATTTGTCGACATGCGTTTATTGATGATGGTCACAGGTTTAACAATATTAATGCTCAACAGTACAAACCTTACCGCAGAAGAAGTCTATAAATGGGTTGATGCCGAGGGAGTGACACATTACCAAGCACATCCCCCAAAGAACCGGGAGGCCGAATCAATCCAAACTAAAACGGGACACAGCGCACCGATTAAATATAACACCAATACGGGTAAAGCGGTTGCCCAGAAAGTTACTGATTCCACACCCACGACCGCCAGTAAGAAAGACCCAGAACTTTGCTCGAAAGCTCAGGCCAACCTCAGAACACTACAGCAACACAGCCGAGTAAGAACGACCGACGAAAACGGCGAATTACGCTATCTTGCTCCTGAGGAAATAGAGCAGCGGAAACAGAATGCTACTCGAATTGTCGGCGAAGCTTGCTAGACGCCATAAGATAAATTGCTTGAGCGATTATACTCAAGCTCTGAATTGAATCGCTCCGTCTACTAGCTCACCTCTAATGACATCACCCGCCACAAATTTACCGGCGAGCACATCCTGAGCAAGCGGGTTTTCCAGCAAATGTTGCAGGGCCCGCTTCAGAGGCCTAGCACCATAAACCGGATCAAAGCCCACTTCCGCCAATTTGTCGATCACTGCGCGGTCCAGCGAAAGAGTGAGTTCACGCTCCGCCAAACGTCGACTTAATAAACCCAACTGAATAGTAGCGATTTGGCGTAATTCGTTCTTATTCAAAGGGTGGAAGACAACGGTGTCATCTACGCGGTTAATGAACTCTGGGCGAAAGTGCTGGCGCAAAACTTCCATTACCGCATTTTTCATTAAGTCATAACGCTCATTCTCATTGAGCTCAGTAATATTGAGTTCACTTTGCGCAATGTCCTGAATGCGATCGGCACCGAGGTTGGAGGTCATGACGACTACCGTATTTCTAAAATCAACCGTGCGGCCTTGGCCGTCTGTCAAACGACCATCTTCTAAAACTTGTAGCAATATATTAAAAACATCAGGATGCGCTTTTTCAACTTCATCAAGTAATAATACTGAATACGGCCTGCGTCGTACCGCTTCCGTTAAATAACCTCCCTCTTCATAGCCCACATATCCTGGTGGCGCTCCAATCAAACGAGCCACGGAATGCTTCTCCATAAACTCAGACATGTCTATTCGCACCATGGCATCGGGGCTATCAAATAGAAAATTCGCAAGAGTTTTACACAACTCGGTTTTTCCTACTCCAGTTGGTCCCAAGAACAGGAAGGAACCATTGGGGCGATTCGGATCAGAAAGCCCCGCGCGCGATCGCCGAACCGCATTAGAAACAGCCTCAACAGCCTCGCGCTGACCAATAACATTTTTGTGCAGGGCTTTTTCCATATTCAACAATTTGTCCCGCTCGCCCTCGAGCATTTTACTCACAGGAATCCCGGTCCACTTTGACACCACTTCAGCAATTTCTTCGTCGCTTACTTTATTTCGTAGCAGCGTCATTTCCATCATTTCAACTTGGCTTGCCATATCGAGTTGTTTTTCCATTTCAGGAATAACGCCGTATTGCAATTCTGACATGCGAGCAAGATCACCGGCACGACGCGCCGACTCCATATCAAGCCTAGCTTGTTCCAAGCTACTTTTAATTTCGTGAGTGCCGTGCAGTGCCGCTTTTTCAGTGAGCCAAACTTCTTCTAAGTCAGCGAACTCTCGCTCAGCGCCACCGATGTCTTCTTTGATTTTCTGCAAACGCTTTCGGCTAGATTCATCGTCTTCTTTCTTTAGAGCTTCTCGTTCAATTTTCAATTGAATTAGCCGGCGTTCAAGACGATCCATTGGCTCAGGTTTAGAGTCAATTTCCATGCGGATACGACTGGCCGCTTCATCAATTAAATCAATAGCTTTGTCGGGCAACTGTCGATCTGTAATGTAACGTTGCGACAATTTGGCCGCGGCGATAATAGCCGAATCGGTAATGTCAACACCGTGGTGCACTTCATACTTTTCTTTCAAGCCACGTAGAATCGCAATGGTATCTTCCTCATTGGGCTCCTCTACCAATACTTTCTGAAAGCGACGCTCCAATGCCGCGTCTTTCTCTATGTACTGACGATATTCGTTGAGCGTTGTTGCACCCACGCAATGCAACTCGCCGCGGGCCAGGGCAGGTTTTAACATATTACCCGCATCCATGGCGCCTTCACCCTTCCCCGCTCCCACCATGGTATGGAGTTCGTCAACAAATAGAATAACTCGGCCTTCTTCTTTGATGAGCTCATTAAGCAAATTCTTTAAGCGCTCCTCAAACTCACCTCGGAATTTTGCACCAGCCAGTAGAGAGCCTAAGTCCAGCGATAGTAAGCGCTTGTTCTTCAGGCCTTCTGGTACTTCTCCGTTAATAATACGCTGTGCCAAACCTTCGATGATGGCGGTTTTTCCCACTCCTGGCTCACCAATGAGCACCGGATTATTTTTTGTTCGCCGCTGTAAAACCTGAATGGTGCGACGAATTTCATCATCGCGACCAATCACAGGATCCAGCTTGCCCGCTTCCGCTCGAGCGGTTAAATCGATGGTGTACTTATCAAGCGCCTGACGGTTGCCTTCGGCATCCGCATCATCCACCGTTTCACCGGCCCGCACCCGCTTAACAGTATCATCCAACTTTTGTTGCTGCCCAAACTGGCACAACATTTTTCCCAGCTGACTATTGCTATCACCCATCGCGGCGAGTAAGACGGCTTCGCTGGAAATAAACTTGTCACCATATTGTTGTGCCCGCTTATCAGCCAAGTTGAGCAAACGACCCATTTCCGCCGCCATGTTCACGTCGCCCGTTGGGTTTTGCACGCGAGCAAGGCTATTCAACTCTTTAGCCAACTCATTGCGCAAGCCGTTCACGTCAAAATTTGCTTGAGTCAACAGAGGCCGCACAGTGCCATTTTTCTGGTCAAGCATCGCGAGCAATACATGCACAGGCTCCAACTGACTATGATCACGACCAACGGCCAACGACTGAGCATCCGACAAGGCTATTTGCAGCTGATTGGTTAAACGGTCTATGCGCATAATTAGTGTCTACTTTTAATTTCGATCAGAATGTCTAGGTGATGTAATATAGATGGGGTGAATTTCAATGAATTCAATATGCAGTAGCGCAATGCAAGTCAATCAAGCCAAATTAGGCTGGCCATGCGCCCAGTGTCGGCCTGGCGCCGGTAAGAATAATACTGCGGTTTATCGCCCTTCATATCCCCATACGTGCAAGCTTCACCTCCATATATAGATTCTATGCCCATGCGCGCAAACTGCATTCGCGCAAGCGCATAGATGTCGGCATAAAAACGCATTGGATTTAAACTGGGTTTAAAACTAGCCGCGATTGTTTCAGTCTCTGTCGAGCATTCGGCATTTTCAAAAAAGGCCTCGAGCACATCCACACCCACTTCAAAATGAGCCTGACTTATTGCGGGACCAAGATAGACCAATATATTATTCGGGGAGCTATTAAAACTGTTTCGCGCCGAGTGCAAAACATTTCCCGCCAACCCTCGCCAACCGGCGTGTATCGCCGCTACCTGTGTTCCCTCGCGATCGCACAAAAGTACGGGCAAACAATCGGCCGTCATCACACTACACGCTAATCCCGACTCTTGAGTATAGCTGCCGTCTGCCGTGCGCACGAAACCGTCACCCTGCGCTGGCACCACCTTCGTGCCATGGACCTGTTCAAGCCATTGAGTCGGCTTAATTAAACCAAGCGAGTCTTGTAAACTGGCGCGATTCCTTTGCACATGTTCGAGCTTGTCGCCCACATGTAAACCCATGTTATTACTCGCATAAGCCCCTTCGCTGACGCCGCCCTCACAGGCCGTAATAACACTCTTAACATTGGCGGGTGCGGGCCACTCAGGCACCCAATAACTCACAGATTTTTACCTTTAAGATCTACTGCCAGCTGATCCAGCAGCTCTTCCAGGTCACTTGGCCGAGCGCAATCCCACTCCATATATTCACCCGTATGAGGGTGAATCAAGCCCAAAGTAGCCGCGTGTAAAGCCTGCCGATTGAAATTTCGTAGGCAATTTAATAATGCTTCGCTTGCGCCTCGAGGAATTTTGAACCCTCCTCCGTAGGTCACATCACCTACTAGCGGGTATTGAATGTGGGCCATATGCACACGAATTTGATGGGTTCTTCCTGTTTCTAGCTTCAATCGCACATGAGTGTGAGACGAAAACCGCCCTAATACCCGGTAATGCGTTATAGCTTCTTTGCCGCCAATAGTAAGCACAGCCATTTTTTTACGCTGGGTAGGATGACGACCAATATTGCCTTCAACTCGACCTCCACCTGTCATAATGCCTCGCACCACAGCTTCGTACTCTCGACTCACCGAGCGCTCTTGCAGTTGCGACACCAAGTCAGTATGAGCAATAAGCGTTTTAGCCACGACCATTAGCCCAGTGGTGTCTTTGTCTAAACGGTGAACGATGCCGGCCCTAGGGATGTTCACCAGCTCTGGGCAGTAGTGCAGCAGGCCATTTAATAGGGTGCCGCTATAATTTCCTGCGGCAGGGTGAACTACTAGATCCGCGGGCTTATTGATAACCAATATGTGCTCATCTTCATAGACCACATTAAGGTCCATTTCTTCTGGCAACCAGTCACCCTGCTCTTCCGGCTCGGCAAGCAGCAGCAAATGCTCGCCACCATACAGCTTATCTCGGGTTTTCCGAGCCTCTCCATTCACCAGCAGGAAACCGTCTTTAATCCAGGCTTGAAGTCTGGAGCGACTGTAGTCATTAAAAAGCTCTGCCGCGGCCTGATCTAAGCGCAAGCCACTCATTGTATGCGGTACTTGGCACTCAAGCGTTATTTTCTCTGTCATTTGACTCTATAAACCCTTCAATTTCATGATCGACGCTTTGGTCTTGCTTGTGTCTGTGGTTAAATGGATCTTTTG
>Ga0209292_1006345_pt1 | contig 11655 bp, 12 predicted proteins | sample GOMGulsemesocosm_2_FD_184634 | JGI IMG/M metagenome (GOLD analysis project Ga0209292, IMG submission 184634) | Methane-oxidizing microbial communities from mesocosms in the Gulf of Mexico - GOM9C Gulf of Mexico (SPAdes) (version 2) | ecosystem: Environmental > Aquatic > Marine > Cold seeps...
CCTTGAGCCCGAAGCAATTGTCACAATGAATACGAAAGAAATGAAACGCTACAGTTTCAGCCCCGGCGAGACTATTTGCGTCAGCACCCGTCGAGGCCGTGTTGAAGTGATGCTACGAGTAGACAACGCTGTGGCGGACGGCAGTCTGTTTATGCCCTTCTGCTTCGCCGAAGGCGCTGCGAACACGCTTACCAACCCTAAGCTTGACCCCTTTGGGAAAATTCCGGAATTCAAATACTGTGCCGCTAAAGTTGAAAAAAGGTCTCAAGATGTTTGAGCTTAGCCCAAACCCCGACGACCCAAAACTGACAAAGCGTCAAACGGGTATAGACCACAACGGCAATGTTGTTGAAGCCGATGTCGTAGTGGAGCGCGCGCTCACACTCTACCTCAACAGCCGTGAAGTTCTCACCTTGATGACCGTGGGAGATCACCCTAAAGAACTGGCTATCGGTTTCCTCCTAAACCAAAACATGCTCAAAGCGGACGACGAAATCACGGACATAGAATACGATGACGATCTCAGTGTAGTAATTGTGCGAACCAAAACAGAGTCTGACTACGAACAAAAACTGCAGAAAAAAATTCGCACCTCAGGCTGCGCCCAGGGCACAATATTTGGCGATATAATGGAGCAATTCGAAACGGTAAAATTGCCCACAGATGTTCAACTAAAAACCTCTTGGCTTTACACGCTGTTTAAACGGATCAACCATCAACCTAGCCTCTATTTAAAATCAGGCGCGATACACGGCTGCGTACTGTGCGAGGAAGATCGTCCATTAATTTATATGGAAGATGTAGGCCGCCACAACGCGGTAGACAAAATTGCAGGCTACATGTACCTCAACAACATCAACCCTGGCAACAAGACATTTTTTACCACTGGGCGTCTGACCAGCGAAATGGTGATTAAAACCGTACAGATGGGCATTCCCATTCTAATTTCCCGGTCGGGGTTTACAGCCTGGGGCGTTGAGCTCGCGCAAAAAGCCAATCTAACCCTTTTGGGCCGCGCAAAAGGCAAACGCTTCACCGCTCTTGCAGGTCTAGAGCGGATAGTATTTGATGCCGACCCAGCCAAACAGGATGACGACCCTCGTGAGCGTTAATGCAAAACCAGCCCTACTAGGTGTTCTTCTTGCCGGTGGTCTCGCCCGCCGCATGGGAGGGGGCGACAAATGTCGACAAACCTTAAACGGCACCAGTCTTCTAGCGCGCAGCATTGAGCGTGCCGCCCCTCAGGTTGACCGTCTAATACTGAACGCCAACGGTAAACCCGAGCGCTTCAATGACGTTCAACTACCATTGGTACCAGACAGCATAGAAGGATTTCTCGGCCCTTTAGCAGGCGTGCTAAGCGCCATGGAATGGGCTCAGCAACACCAAAAAGATACACAGTGGTTGCTCAGTTTTGCGACCGACACTCCTTTTTTTCCAGAAGATTTAGGCACGCGTTTGTTAGACGCCGCAGAGAGAGATAATGCCCTGATCGCCGTAGCTAAAAGTGATGGCTGGCTACAACCCGTATTTGCCTTGTGGCACATTTCCCTCGCGGCGAAGTTACGTGAAGCCTTGGTCAACGAAGGTGTAAGAAAAATTGATCGCTGGATGGAGCAGCATCCTATGACCAGCGTGGACTTCAGCCAGACAGGTCAAGATCTTTTCTTCAATATTAACCGCCCAGAAGACGTACTGGCGGCTGAAGAGATCTTGAGTCAGCAAGAAAACACATAGCCTCAGTAGATGAATTTACTATGAGAAAGCCCGTCAAAATCTGCTTTGCCTTACTTTTCCTGCTGGTCAGTTTTGAGGCGTATTCATGGGCTCAAGACAATGAATCCAAGGCCAAGATTACTTTGCTGTCGACCACCTCGACAGAAAACTCAGGTCTGCTCGCCTACCTAGCGCCGATTTTTAAAGCACGCCATCCTATAGATATACACGTGCTCGCGATGGGCACGGGTCAAGCAATTCGCGCGGCTCGAAACGGAGACGGTGATTTGTTGCTAGTACACGACAAAACCTCGGAGCTGGAATTTATGCGCCAAGGCTACGGAGAAAAACGCCACCAAATTATGTATAACGACTTTGTTGTTGTCGGCCCCAAACAAGACCCTGCTAAAGTATCAGCCCACAATGGCATTCAAGCTGTATTCAAAGCCTTAGCCAAAAAACAATCTCTTTTCATTTCCCGAGGCGATAACAGCGGCACTCACAAAGCCGAGCAACGCCTGTGGCGAAGTGCCGGCATAGAACCAAAAACACTTGCCAGCGAAACATACCGAGAAGTGGGATCAGGAATGGGCCGAACACTGAATATAGCAGCCAGCTTAAACGCCTACACGCTGGTTGACCGAGGAACTTGGCTAAGTTTCAAAAATCGGCAAAATTTGAAGGTCTTAACCGAAGGCGATAAACAACTGTTTAATCAATACAGTGTCATCACCCTCAATCGAAAGAATTTTCCCCACCTGAATCACAGCGCCGCCGATACCTTTGCAAGGTGGCTCATAAGCACCGAAGGGCAACAAGCCATTGGGAACTTCAAAATTGCTCAAGAGGAGTTGTTTTTCCCCAATTATCAGCACCGCAGCGAAAAATAGTGGAGGGTCTTCATAGCGAGCTAAGCCTTGGCAACAATATTCCTAAAGGTAAGATTAATCCTAGGCGCATCAACTTTCTTAGTGGGAGGCAGCCGGTGCTGCCAATGAGTTTGCGTGGTTCCCGCCATCACCAGCAAACTGCCATGCTCCAATAACAGCGATTCTGTTTGCCCCGTTTCCTTATGTTTAAAGGAAAACTTTCTTTCGGCTCCAAAGCTCAATGACGCTATTGCGCCATTTTTTTTCAGATCTTTTTCACCATCACTGTGCCAAGCCATGCCCTCGTCACCTGTGTGGTAGAGATTGAGAAGGCAGGAGTTAAAAGTTTCGTTGAGTTTTTTTTCAACAATAGATTTGAGGTTCAATAATTCGCCAGTCCATGGCAGAGCCCTTTTGGTTGTTTTTGAATAGGTATATTCAAACGGCGCTTCGGCGTACCACGCTACCTTACGCCGAGTAAGAATACGCTTTCCATAGATGAGCGCTTCATCAGGTTTCCACTGGATATCTTCTAGTAGGCGGGCAAAATGCAAGTCCGCGTCGTCTAGGGAAATTAACACACCGTGATAATGAACCAGCCCGTCTTTGGGAAGCAAGTTCTCGGGCTGATCTATCGCAGCTCTAAAAAGATCCATATTTAAACTCATTTCTCATGTTATGCCAGCGAGGCTTTCTCCATAATTATTAGACTCACTGAGTGCCATCTTCAAATATGTCCTCAATCGATAGGCCAAACAATCGCGCGGTTTTAAACGCCAGGGGTAAACTTGGATCGAACTTGCCTTTTTCTATGGCATTGATTGTCTGTCGTGAAACCTCAAGTTCATTTGCCAACTCTGCCTGGGTCCAATCCCTTTCCGCCCGGAGGACTTTAAGACGATTCTTCACCGGTATTTCCTATGGCCGTTAATCATGCCCGTAGCGAAGGTAAGAATCATCAAAAGAATGAGATGTGAAATTTCTGGCTCAAAGCCTATCAGTTTTATGTCCTCCAGTAATTCATAACTGAGGCCACATACCAAACCAACTCCCAGTGTCAGTACCGCAGCATCTCTAAATATTTTCTGTTGCATTTCATCTAGGCCGTTCAAGTGCCTCTTGGTCGCTAGAATCACTCCAAGCCCTATCGCTAGATTCGTTAAAACCGCCAAAACGCTTAAGTCAGTCTGAAAGGACCATATAAATCTTGGACCGAAGGCTGCCAGAGCCATACTCAAAACCCAGCCCGCATTCCAGAACAGTAGCCGGTTCGAATTCTTATCGCTTTGGGCCTGCCACTGACTCGTTTCTTTAGGTTTATTGTCCATACGTCTTATTTCCTTGTCTTAATGTAAAGTTTGTTTGACTGATAGTATTGATGATCCACCTTTATGTCAAGCCTGCTTTACATCAAGTATTGATTCCACCTCCTACCTAAATGTCACCAATACGATGAACCGGGCAAAAAATGGCTACAGCCAACTGATAAACTTCGAGCGCGTCAATTATTGTCAACGCGTACAAAGCTCAAAGACACTGTGATATCGTTAGTTTGACAAGTCATACCCTTATGCATCCCTATCTTGAACGCTTGGCGCCCCTACTATGCCTATTGAAAATCCTTTTCCAGACTTATCTGCGCCTTCAGATTCAACACTAGTAGGACCGCTCACAGGAACCCTAAGAGATATAGGCGCGGTAATATGGAATAACGCAGGGGAAAATATCCCACGTGACCTTCATTGGGATATCATCGCTTTAACTCTGATAATCTCTACGCTGATTTGGTTTAAGCGCAAGGGTAATGGCTCCAAAGGCGCAGACGGAAGAGCGCGAAATAGTGGACTACTTGGCTACCTTTTCCCTAAAGACATTTACACTCACCCATCAGCAAGAGTTGACTTATGGCTATGGATTACTGAGCGGGCGGTAAAGCCATTCTTTGCCATTGGCTTGCTGGTGGCGATTGGGCCCGGCACAGAGAAAACGCTTATTACTCTACTCGAGTTTTTGTTTGGCCCAAGCCCCGCATATACCCCTAATTATAGCTGGATGTTGCTCTACAGCCTGTTTACCTTATTGTGTTATGACTTTGTCTTTTTTCTCACCCATTACACTATGCATAAGGTCCCAGCACTGTGGGCAATTCATAAAGTACACCACTCTGCCGAAGTGCTAACGCCTTTAACCCGCTCACGGGAGCATTTCCTCGCGGTGCCCATTTGGGCCGCAGGTGGTGCATTTAGCTATGGTTTTGCAGCGGGAATTTTCGCTTACCTTTTTAATGGCAACATCGTCGCCGCGACACTATTGAATATTGGCTTTTTCTCCCTGCTATTCGGCTTCAATGGCTCGTTTAGGCACTTTCATGTGCAATTTCACTACCCAGTATGGCTGTCAAAATGGCTGCATAGTCCGGTGATGCATCATGTTCATCACAGCTATTTAGAAAAACATTGGGATACCAATTTCGCAGCTGTCACCAGCATTTGGGACAGGCTATTCAGCACCTTATATATTCCAGAAAAAGATGAATACACTCCGTGGGGTATACCTCCTGCCAAGCAATTTGAAAATCGCACTTATTGGCAAAACACCATAGGTCCATTCAGAGACTGGTATCGGATGCTGAGTGGAAATTACTCCCAGTCAACTGAAACCAATTCATCTGAAAATGAGCTGAAGTCTTAGATGCCCCATAAGATCTTGTAGGCGGCTTATTGAATCGATTATCACCCTAGAATTTGATTAGGGCGTGCACATCTGGATGCAGAGGATATCGCCCTTCAGGAAAGAGCATTCATCGAAGAATTTTGTTTATTTCCAACCTTTGCCTCAAGGCCCTTCAACTGCAGCAACATTTCCTGCTGTTGGCCAATTCGTTCAATTAGCTGCTGTTCCAGCTGTAGAACCAGCTCATCTTTCTTTTCCTTAACAATCACCTTGCCGCCACGGTACACCTCTTCCATCAGGCCCCGTAAGCGAATACGGTTCACCTCTTGAACGCGGAAGGTTTTTTGGAAGCCCTCTGACATTGCGGAATTAGAGCTAGGCCCCGTGGACGAAGTTGAAGCGGCGGAGGTCGCTGTCATGGCGTCGACAACTTGCGCCCTCAATGGCGCCATCAGTTCCTGAAACTTAATGGGATCCTTGGCGTTTAATGTATTGATAGTGGCATCAAGTGACGTTGCATACATCTTCAAAGACGACAAATACAGTTGGTCCGCGTCTTCTTTGTTTTCGTTCTTACTCAGCTGACTATTGGCTCGCGTGCGACAGTTTTCCAAAAAGGCGTCAACGCCCAATTTGAACTGCTTGCCTTGCTTAGACTTAATGAGTTGTAATTTTTCCTCATGGGCCTGCTCAAGCTTTCCCTGCGCCTCTACTAAGGCTTTACTCGCCTTTTTCTCGCTTTGGTAGCGGCCCCGCCACATCTTCACCAAGCCTGTGAGTTTGTTTCGATCGAACATCAAGCCGCCCAGAATCCCCACAAACAGGGTGACCATTGGAACAACGCCCATAATTACAATTTCGAGATTTGTCATAACCAATCGAGGACTCAAAGCCAGTTTTAAGAACGCATTAGTTTATAGCCTGCCCCCCCTAAAAACCAATAACATCCTGCAATAGAAAGCGACAAAATCGCTGGATTTGGACATATGTAGTGAAATTCGCGAGGAAAAAATGATAATTGCGACACTCCGAGTAACTCACACCTTTGCTCGATGTAAACTTTAGGCATTTGTACTCGCTTTAATCCAGCTGGCTATAAGATTACAAGCTTAGAAGTCGCTGTTTTAATGAGGAGACGTGTGCCCTGGAAACAGTAAGTGTTTCTGTCACTCCGTACAATTTAAGCTGGTAGGAAGATCCTGAACGCTTAAGCCACTCTACAGCCTGTAGGCGAATCAAGCACTGTCGACTAATTCGAAAAAAACATGCATCGTCAAGATCTCTTTCTATCTCAACTAGGGACTCATCCAACGGCCATTGCTTACCTTCCTTGTCCACCAATTGCGTCCCTTTTAGATAGCTAAAGGCTGCAATGACATTCTCAGTTGATACGGGTGTAAACACGCCAGCTACGGCGACTAAAAATTGTTTTCGCCATAGTTTCTGAGATGGGCCTGCTTCTCCTGACCCCTGCTCTCCCTCAGCGACAAGTACGGAAGGAAATTTTGGCCAAGAAGGCCCATCCATTTGATAGCCTGTGTAGCGTTGGTATTTAGTTAAAGCTCGTTCAAGCTGTGTCAGTACAATAGGTTTTAGCAAATAGTCGATACTGTTAACTGAAAAGGCCTTTAGGGCATACTGACTATAGGCTGTACAAAATATAATCGGAGACGTGATGTTTCGTTGCTCCAAGATTTGGAAGCTCTCGCCATCCTCCAGCTGTACATCTAAAAATATAAGATCGGGGGCTGAATGCTGATCAAACCAGCTTATTGCGCCTCGAATACTGGGGATTTTTGCCAATATATTAGCGGTCGGAATGATCTTCTTTATGTAACGCTCAAGCCTATTTGCGGCTCGCAATTCGTCTTCAATAATTAATATATTCAAGAGGGTTTATTGTCCAAAAGAGGCACCGCAACAGAAAATACCCCAGCCACTTCATTTACCGCGAGAGAGCGCTGACAAACAAAACGAATTCGCCGTGCGAGATTGTCTAAACCGGTAAATGTAGAAGCCGTCTCATCACGCAAATTAACATTGTTTTCAATTAATAAACTGTCGTTTTTGGCTTGAATTTTTAGCGTGAGTGGAGTCGTCGCGTTATAGTGATTGTGCTTGAGTGCATTCTCAATGAGAGTTTGCAGTGCCAAAGGCACGATCAGTTTCAGCTCTGATGTTTCATCAACATTTAGCTGTAATTGAAAGGCGCCTGGGTGTCTCTGTTCATATAGAAATAACAGTGATTTTATGGCGTGAATCTCAGATTTCAAGGTCACTAAAGACTGGTTCTGGTGATCGAGGATATAGCGATAGATACTCGCCATTTCTTCGATGAAGCGGATCGCAAGCTGGGGATCTTCCTCGACGATATCAGCCAAGGTATTCAAACTATTGAATAAAAAATGGGGGCTCAAACGCGTTTTTAGTGTTTCGAATCTCGCCAGTAGCACGGCTTGATCCGCTCGCTTCTTTTCCCCTTCTAAAAAAATCCGGTCGGCAACCCCTGATACAATCAAGGGCAGTAAAACGGCCAAAATAGCCACATCAAACTCAAATGATGAATCGGTGCCCCAAGGCACAACATAGCTAAAGAAGAAGCGAGTAAACAAAATGGCCACTGGCACGGCCAGGGCCAACATAACAAACGGGAATAGGCGATGCCAAATTGCTCGATCAATCCTTTCTCCCAGACGATTACCCAGGCGATAGAAGCTGATCAACAGAACGGCCAGCAAACCCGCGAAGAGCACTTCAAATAAACCCGCGGGGTGCAGAATATCCTCAAAGCTCATTTTCCCTTCTAGTAGAAACTTGACTTTGTAATAAGCAGGAAGAGCCAGAGCGATGATCAATACAGCTGTTAAATCCGCACGTATCTGTTGCGCATCCTTAAGCTTTGTTATGCCCCTATCTTCCGGCTCATTCATGCTTTTATCCTGTCTTTAAAACCAAGTCTCTAAAGCCTATTTGACTACCCGAGTTTTCAACCAAAAATCTTCGCTTCGTGCAATGTAGTGTTGAGCTTTGTTTTGCGCGTCCTTAGCATTTTCGCTCTGCAGATAACCGTGTGCATCACGCATTGACCATATCTCCATCTGATGAGGGGGTGTAGTCGCAAGTATCTCCTGATGCAGACCTTTATTGGAACTTATCCCAGCGCTTTCACTTTGTAAACTAACACCGTATTTTTGAAAAGTCGCGAAGCTCTTCGTTTGAATATCCTCAAGTGCTTTTACTGCGTTCACGGTGTCCCCTTGAAGCCAAACTAAAGACAGTAAAGTATGGCCCTTGGTTTGGCTCGGGGCAAACCCTCCTTCGGTAAAAATCACCTGATGCCCAGCTAAGGCCTCATGTAGCATGGGTGATATCTTAGCGAAATCTGGGTCCTGAAAGAAAGCTTGAAAAGCCTCCATGTTAGGCACGCTGCCAAAGGTAACTACGTCAGCATCAAGTTCGCGGCTGCCGCCGTGGCTAACATCGTAAATACCGAATTTCATCCCGTATTTTGCCGCGATAGGTATGAGTTGATGAATGTAGTCGTCAAACAGATTGGAACTTTGCTTCAGATTACTTTTGTTAAAGGCATTGAACCCCACAAAATTGATGCTACTAGACGCTTCCAGCGACAGACTAAAAATTACCGTGCACAGGCAAGCGAATTGGCTTATTACTTTGCTCTTAGAATATTTGTTGAACATGATGTACGCTCCTCAGATGAATAAATACCTTTGCAGGATATTCAATCTGAGCAACGCCACCTACTAGATTACAACTGAATGGTCGATTTCTGTGACCGAACCGTCGAGACGGCAAGCTAGGTCGTTTTGTTCAAATGTGCCAGATCCAATTCTTGGTCAATTCCCAGAACTCGATCTTCTTCATGATGATTCACATACAACACAGTAGTTTCACTCTGAGCACATACCTTCGCAATTAAAGCCAACACCAATTGCCTATTCAGTTCGTCTAAGCCCTGACAGGGTTCATCCAATATTAGTAAAGGGGGGTGTTTCACCATAGCCCGAGCAATCAACAACAAGCGTTGGTCACCATAAGAGAGCTGACGAAAGGGCTCGTGTCCCCTTTCACTCATGCCTAGAACACTGAGCCAGGCATCAGCGATATTGGCCTGAATATCACTGTAATCTTGATACACTCCAATCGAATCGAAAAAACCTGAAATAATTACCGTGCGGGCGCTGGCTGACACACGATAATCCCATTGCAGCGAGGAACTCACATAACCGATAAATTGCTTAATCTGCCAGATAGTTTCGCCGTTACCGCGTTGATAGCCAAATACATAAATATCATTCGCATAACACTGGGGATGATCACCGGTTATCAAATTCAACAGCGTGCTTTTACCGCTGCCGTTGGGTCCGCGAACTTGCCAGTGTTCGCCTTTGTTAATTGTCCAGTTGAGACCTTCGAACAGAGCTACGCCGCTGTGCACGACCCGCAAATTTTTCATCCGAACCAAAGGTTCAAAGTCTACTAATTCGGGGGCTCGAGTGGCGATGTCGCCGGAGGGAATGTGCAAATCTTGCCGGCGTAAATGCGACAACTGTTTAAGCTCCTCAAAGGGCTCCGTATCAGCAACCACCACGGTTTTTAACAAACGACCTGCCGTCAAACCCAAAGATTTTTCAAGCGGCTTATCCATCCATGCAATATGGGTAACAAAGGCAGGCAACTCATCGAATCGATTCAAGACTAAAACCAAGGATCGTTGCGAGGAAATTTCGCACAATAATACATTTAATTCTGCGGCAGTCACGACATCTAAGCCGTCGAAGGGCTCGTCTAAAATCAGCAGCTCCGCGTGGCTCAATAGAGCACGAATTAATAGTACTTTGCGTGTTTCACCCGTAGAAAGTTTTCGAAAACCCTTGTCTAACAAAGACTCAATCCTAAACCGAGCTACCAGTGAGTCTAATTCTTCTGGGTTTACGGCAAGTTCTAACAAGATTTCGCGCACCGGCGTGCCAAGCGCTAGCAGGTCTGTTTCATCACTGTCGTCGCGCTTGCGTTCACGAGTAATTAGCGCTGCCTGAGTTTCAAACGATACACGAGCACAGGACTTGGGCTTGCCGCTTAAGCTTCCCGCGAAGATATCACCCTCGCCGCCGAGCATTGCCGCCAACGCCGACTTACCCGAGCCATTAGGCCCCATGACGGCCCAGTGCTGGCCGGGCGACAAGGCCCAGTCAATTGCCTCCAACTGGAAGTAATCGGAAAACCGCGCACTGCAGGCCGTAAATTGAATATCACTCATAGTTCTTGCTCTCACATTTCGGCCGCATAATAAGGCGAATGGAAAACAAATTCAATTTTCCGGCCGATGCTGTAAGGCTAGAGATCAGAATTTAAAGATCAGAGTTCATAAAGAAGAACTGGAGTAACAGACAAAGAAATAACAGCGCCGAAATCAATTTCCAAAAGCTTACGGGGTCTCTCTCCAGTAAGGGCGCCGACTCCAGTCGAGATAACATCCCGTGATTCGGTGTTGTTAAATCCTGTAGGAATTCAGAGAGTGCGCCGTAGCGATGTGTTGGTGACGGTGCCGTTGCTTTTTGCAGCGCCAGATCAATCCAAGAAGGTATATCACTGCGCTGAGACAAGGCCGATTGGTACTGCCAAATATCGTAGCTGCGTACGCTGGCGCGCTGAACTCGCGGTGACTGATAAGGCAGCACCCCAGTGAGCATCTCATACACAATCACGCCCAATGAAAAGATATCGGACCGATGCTGACCTTTTTCACCCAAAAGGTATTCGGGTGCAATATAGTCCACGGCCCCCACTGGGCCGCTCTCTGAGACTGGAGATGCAATTTCATCCAAGCCGCTCACCTGCACGGTGCCAAAATCAATGATTTTTACTCCACCCTCGGGGCTGAGAATAATATTCTCAGGTTTTAGGTCGCGATGGACCATACTCAAACGCTGAAACGCACGTAGAGCCGACACTATTTCGCCGGTTATTTGCCTCACCTTTTCGAAGCTGGGCTGGGGGTTATCATAGATCCATTGCCGCAGTGTTTTACCTTCAAGGTATTCACAGGCATGGTACATAAACCGGCTACTGGGCTTATCGATAATTTTCATTACACCAGGATGATTTATACGGCGCCCCACCCATTGCTCACGAACAAATGCTTCCAAAAATTCAACATCGTCTTGGTAGTTTTCAGACGGGGCCTTGAGCACACACAGCGTCTGATCTTTGGTGTTTTTCGCCAGATAGACATGGCTGCGTGTACCCGAGTGTAATACTCGCTGTATTTCATAAGCGTCAATTTTCATGCCCACAGCAAGTGCTGGCGGTATTGTCAGCTGTGTTAACTTCCGGTGGACCTCGTCGAGGTCCTCATCAGGTAAATTTTCTACTC
>Ga0209292_1006346_pt1 | contig 11653 bp, 8 predicted proteins | sample GOMGulsemesocosm_2_FD_184634 | JGI IMG/M metagenome (GOLD analysis project Ga0209292, IMG submission 184634) | Methane-oxidizing microbial communities from mesocosms in the Gulf of Mexico - GOM9C Gulf of Mexico (SPAdes) (version 2) | ecosystem: Environmental > Aquatic > Marine > Cold seeps...
TGATGGCGAGCAAACGCGCCAACATTTCGTGACTACCTTTGTTGAGCACCTAACGGGTGTTGATTTTGAAAAGCGTAAAACCGTTAGAATTCGTAATCGTTATGATGCCAGCGTACCTACGGTGGTTGGCGCTGTTTCTCGCCCAAAATCTGTGTTTGTGGAAGACGCTAAACTTTTACGTCAGCAAACTGATAAGCCTATTAAATGGGCACTACCTGGCCCTATGACAATGATTGATACACTTTATGATGACCATTATCACAGCCGTGAAAAACTGGCGTGGGAATTTGCGAAAATTCTTAATCAAGAAGCCAAAGAATTAGAGGCTGCGGGTGTCGACATCATTCAATTTGATGAGCCTGCTTTTAATGTGTTTTTTGATGAGGTTAACGAATGGGGCATTGCTTGTTTAGAGCGCGCCATTGAAGGGCTAAAGTGTGAAACAGCGGTACATATTTGCTATGGCTATGGCATTAAGGCCAATACAGATTGGAAAAAAACATTAGGTAGTGAATGGCGTCAATATGAACAAGCATTCCCTAAGCTTCAAAAGTCTAATATCGATATTATCTCGTTAGAATGCCATAACTCTCAGGTGCCAATTGAGCTGCTTGAGCTTATTCGCGGTAAAAAAGTCATGGTTGGTGCTATTGATGTGGCAACGGATGTTATTGAAACGCCAGAGGAAGTCGCTCATACACTGCGAGAAGCACTGAAATATGTGGATGCCGACAAGCTTTATCCTTGTACTAACTGCGGCATGGCGCCGTTATCGCGTGAGGTAGCGAGGGGGAAATTAGAGGCGTTAAGTGCGGGCGCTGCGATCATTCGTAAAGAACTCGGCGCGGTTAGCTAATTAATATATCCCTGAACCTATGGCAGAATTAATAGGAGAGGGCAGCCTTTATTTGGTATTACCAATAAAGGCTGTCGAAACTGTTAAAACGGTTAATCCTGTGAAGGCTGTAAAAACTAGAGGAAAAATTGCGCCAACATGCGCAGGCCAGTAAAGAGTAATACGAAGGCAAAGATTCTTTTAAGTTTTACTGCATCAAGTTTCGCGGCTAATGAAGCGCCAATGGGAGCGAACAATACCGTTAGCGGTACGATACAAGCAAAACCAATTAAATTAACCAAGCCAAATGTACCTACCGGTGCATCGATTGGTGTGTTACCCAGTGCGAGCATAGTTAGGGCGCCTGGCAGAGAAATGATTAAGCCGATGGCTGCGGCTGTGCCAACAGCTTTGTGGGCAGGGTAGTTGTAAAGGGTAAGTAATGGCACCGAGATAGTGCCGCCGCCAATGCCGACCATAGAGCTGAGCAAACCAACTGTTGTACCCATCACCTTTTGTCCTGTTGCATTAGGTAATTGTGCATAAAGCGCGGATTTCCCTGTTCTAAATAACATGTTTAACGCCGACAGCAGCGCGATAATACCAAACATCATCGTAAGCACAGTGCCATCGATACGAGTCACTAACCAGCTGCCAGCTAATACGCCAATAAGAATGAATGCAGCCCAACGTTTGAGCAGGTCAAAGTCCACATTCCCTTTTTGGTGGTGAGATCGAATGGAGCTAATAGATGTTGGTACTATGGTGGCCAGTGAGGTGGCTGTCGCCACTAACATGGCAGACTCGGGAGAAACGCCAAAGCTTTGAAATAATAAAAACAGCACAGGCACGATGACGATACCGCCGCCCACGCCTAGCAAACCAGCTAATAGACCTGCGAATATGCCCGTGGCAACCAATGCCAAAAAGGTAGAGATGTTACTTGTTATAAATTCAATAATATTCATTAACGACTACTTCTGTTTATAGAAACTGACAAAGATCTAACCATTTTAGAGGTCATGACCCTGTGTTTTGAGTTCTGAAAGGTAAAAACGGCATTAATATGCGCCGTTAATATGTGCGCCGCTAATTGTAAGTAAACTTGGTTGATTGACCAAATGAGAAAATTTCATCAATCAATGAATGGTGTTCATTATTAAAGAGGAATAGGTGTTGGAGGCGCAAAGCTTGAAAAATTATAATCAGTAAAAGAACATGGCTCTAAACGCAGGAATAATCTAAGACCTTAAAGGGATAGAGCGTAATTATAGCGGCATCGGTTTAGCATAGAGGTATCCTTGAGCTTGAGGGCAATCTAAAGAACTGAGTAACGTTGCAACCTCTTGTGTTTCGACCCCCTCGGCAATTACATTTAGCCCAAGTGCTTTGCCCAAAGCGATAATTGCAGTACACAGGGCAAGATCTTCACTGTGTTCTAAGATGTTTTGGATAATAGACTTATCAATCTTTATTGAATCCATTGGAAATGCACGTAAATATGAAATTGATGAATGGCCTATACCGAAGTCATCAACGGAGAATTTAAAGCCCATTTCAGATAATACGACTAATCGATTTACTGTTTCGGGAGCAATCGCTAAAGGTTTTCGTTCGGTTAGCTCAAAAGTTATTTTGTTGGCCAATTCAGGCGTTTGATTCACGTACTTTTCGACGAGTTTGCTAAAGTCATCTGAATTAAATTGATTTGCAGAAACATTGATAGAAAGATGTCGATCGTTTATGCCTTGATCAGACCAATCATTCAATTGTAAGCAAGACTGTTTAAATACCCAATCACCTATTATTAGGATTAAATTACTTTCTTCAGCTATTTCAATAAATGCTTCGGTATTGCGAAAACCACTGGCTGTGTTCGGCCACCTTAATAAGGCTTCATAGGAAACAATATCTCCTGTGTTTAGTGCAACAATAGGCTGATAGTGTAATAACAGTTCATTGTTTTCAATTGCACTATTTAGCTCTAATTCCAGTTGGTGCTTTAAGATAGCTTCTTGGTGTAACTGCTGATTGTAAAAACTATAATTATTGCGACCTAGTGCTTTAGCTTGATACATCGCTCTGTCACTATTATCAATTAGCTCATTTGCTACGTGCGCATCAGTTGGGAAGATGGCGATGCCTGCACTGGTTGTGACTGAAACAGGTTTACTATCAATTTGAATCGGATTTTGGAATATCGCCATGACTTTTTCGACTAATTTTACAAAGTCAGTATCATTTTTTACGTCTTTTAATAATAGAGAAAATTCATCCCCCCCAAGCCTTGCGACAACATCTGAATTGCGAGTTGATTGTTTTAATCGGCGTGCAATTTTTGTTAATAGCTGATCACCGGCAGGGTGACCGTAGTTATCATTAATGAATTTGAAGTTATCTAAATCTATGGTTACTAGCGCAAATTTTTGCCCTGTACGTTCGCTGTGTTGAATAGACTTTATGAGTAGTTCATTAAAAAGGCTACGATTGTATAGGCCGGTTAAACTGTCAAAATGCGCCAACTTTGCTAATTTTGCTTCAAGATCTTTACTCTTTAATAAATACCGAAATGTGCGTTCGAGCAAATGGGGAGTTAATTCACTTTTAATTAAGTAATCATCAGCTCCTCTGTCCATCGCGTCAAGGTCGGTTTGATAATCATCCACGCCTGACAGCATGATAATTGGCGGAGCAGTTTCATATTGTTGCTTTATCTCGACAATTAATTCTAAACCTAATTCTGCACCCAAACGATTATCCAAAAAATAACAGTCAAAATTGTCGTTGGCTATTTTGGCTTGAGCAGATTTAAAATCATCAGCCCAGCAGATATATTCAACCTCACCGATTGCCTCTTCTAATAGGTCTTCTAATAAGACGTAATCGTCTTCATCGTCTTCAACAATAAGAATTTTAAATTTTGAATATTTACTCATATCAAATTTATCGCTTGGGTTGCTATTTTGGGGGTAATGACACGATATGGAACCAATAATTAGTTACTGATCTGATCATTTCCACTAAGCTATCAAATGAAACGGGCTTCATGATGAAAGAATTGACTCCCATGTCATATGTTCGGGCAATATCGGCCTCTGCTTTTGAAGTCGTCAAAATGATGATAGGAATAGAACGGAACCTTTCGTGTTGTTTCAGTTTACTTAAAACTTCCCTACCATCCATCACGGGCATATTTAAATCCAGCAGAATTAGCCCTGGTAGTGGCTGGTCGGCTAAATGACTATATTGATCTTCGCGATTTAAGTATTGTAATAATTCTTTGCCATTTGTCGTGAAATCAATAGGGTTGCCCAGTCGTGCTTCTTCTAAAGCATCACTTACTAGTAATTGGTCATCGGGATCATCATCGCACATATGAATTCTAATCTGGGTTAACGGTTCATTCATAAACTTTCCTCATCTTCGACTATTTCAAATAGCACGATAAAACATGTGCCTATATTTAATTGGGACTCAACACTTATCATTCCATTATGCTTTTCTACTATTTTCTTACAGATTGCCAGTCCTATGCCTGTTCCTTGATATTGGCTGCGACCATGCAATCGCTGAAATACTTCAAAAATTTTGTCGGCGTATTCCTGCTCAAAACCAATACCGTTATCTTGTACCTTTATCTGCCAATAACGCTTATTATTCTTAGATACCTGTAGGGGAGTGATGGTTATAATCGGTGCTTGGTCTGTTTTGGAGAACTTGAGTGCGTTTGATAGTAAGTTTAAAAATACTTGATAGAGTTTGTTGCTCTCTCCCAATATAACCGGAAGTTCATCAATATTTATTTGTGCAGATTTCTCATTTATGCTGATGTGTAAATCATCTAAGACAGTATTTAGCACCGTATTAAGATCGGTGCTTTTGAGGATGTAATCGTCACTACCCACTCTAGAAAATTTTAATAGGTCATCGATTAAACTGCGCATTCTTGTGGATGAATTTTGCATTCGCTCAATATAATCAATGGCTTTTACATCATCAATAATCGCAACGCGTTTATGTAACCGATCACCAAATGCTTGAATTTTACGTAGCGGTTCCTGCAGATCATGTGAAGCGATATAAGCAAATTTTTCTAATTCTGCGTTGGATTGGGTCAAGCTATGAATTGAGCGATCTAGCTCAAATGCCTTTACGTTTAGCCTATCATGAGCAACGACTAGTTGTTCATGTTGCTTTATTTGTTTTTTATACGTTTCTATATAGTCTAGAACCAGCCCAACTAAGGGAATAACGTAGGCTATTATTTTTAAGAAATGAGCGATATTGAAATCACTATCAAACAGGCGCTGTGAGCCAAAGGCCATGTGAAATTCAACGGCAATATCAGGCAAGGCACTTAGTAATAATGCAGTAGCAAAAATGCTAGGGTGGCGTTTAGCAAACAATGGATAAATCACTAAACCCGCAAACAAAAATAATACCAATGGGATAATGTCATAGGGACGGCGAATAATGGAATCAGGAAATTGAGTTTGGGGTAGTTCATAGCTTGTTGCTGCAAAATAAATCAACAGATAACCGATTGATGCAAAAATCAAACTGGCGACGATAATGAACTTCAATCCATTTTTAGGGTTTATTGTTTTACCTGACAAAAATATTCCAACGCCAGCAATCATAATTACGGCGTTAAAAACTCGCGATAAGGCCCAAGTAAAAGGAATGAGGTCTTTATTTTCAGCTACAGCGGTTATCAGCCTTGTTGCAGCCAATGTATGAAAGGCGTCCATTGCACCAGCACAAAACAAAGCAACTCCAATGACGGGGGTCGTAATATCATTAGTTATCGAATAATGGCAAAAGGCTAACAAAACAACAAAAATTGCGGCGCTAAAGGCGGTCCATTCTAGTAGTGCATGGGTAAAACCACCTGATAATTTATAGAACATATCATCGGTTGTTATCTGTGACATGGAAGGGTTAGTAACTGTGGAGTTGAGGCTATTACCAAAATCTGCGCCTAACAATTGTAAAATAAATGGGAGGACACAAATGATAATGACAGCAGCGACAATAGACGTGGGCAATCTATAGTTGTCTTCAATATAAAAAAATTTAAGCATATCAAATTTCTTTTCAAATAAATTGATTGATTGATATACAGTACATTGATTGGCTGGGAGTTTAAATAACTAAATAATTATAACTACTAGAGAGTTAGTTCATTAAAGTCTTTTCAAGGGGGAATTAAATTCTAAGATGATTGCTCACATTATTGAAGACCTAGGCTAGTTACTTCCCGCAACCGTTTTAATAAATAGCAGTGGCATGCAATCTTCAAATTTAAGCGAGAAGTGCAGCCCTGCGTTTTTCTTTGTGAAGTGATGTATCACATCACAAAGAAACAACGAGGGTGCCGGCTAAGGAAGTTAGTTCACGCCATTAAAAACATCGCTGACTGAGCGTAATTAATGACGCTATCGCGGCTTTTTGTAAGTAACCTTTAGTTGAAAGTCTTCATTTTTTAGCATCGTTCTTTACATAATTATGACTAACGTCTGTAAAGCCTCTACCGGGGCAAAACGTGTAGTTGTTATCACTGTTTCTGCCTTTTCTGCCTTCGGGAAGTTCAATTATCCATCGAAACGTAAGGCAATTATTGGGGCCATTAAGCTCTAAAATTTCTATGCTTGTTGGTCTATGTGAAGGATAACGGCGTACTTCACCTTGTTTCCAGTAACCCAGTGGGAATTTGCTGCCTAATCCATTGTACGTTCTGTTGCCCCATCTTTTTCGCTTGTCATAAATTCGTACAAGTCCATCTTTTGAATTATTAATTGTAAAATGAGATTCAATGTCTCCCATGCGCCTTGTACTAAAGGTTCTTTTATAATAGGAAATTTGGTCACCAGCCCAGTCAATTTTTGTGTCGTTAGTTTGTGTTTTGAAAGGCCCTGTAACGAAAGTATTGACGCATGAATTAGGTCTGTTATCGACTGTGGGACAGGCGGTGGTAGTAGCCTCTTTTAGAGTTAACTTATGGCTTCCATCCCATTTCCCACCGGTAAATAGTTCGACAGGAATGAACCTTTGTTTTGTTGTGCTGTTATAACTACTATCCCAAGAAAGATGTTCTTGGGTCGTTAATTTGGCTGTTGCGTCCGCCCAAACTGAACTACTAAAAGGTAGTATCAGGCAGCTTATGGATACGAATATTAGGTTAAGGCTGGATATTTTGTTAATTAATTTCATTGATTTCTCTTTATCATTTAAGGCTCAGCCATAATGTAGTAAACAGGTAATTGGTACTTAAAACATTGTTGATTTTTTTCTAAAACTTTTTTGAATTTAATTAAAACAACCACTTAGGATGGTTTGAAATGTCTTAATATCTGTTAGAATACGTTTAGATTTCGCAGTGGATAATATTTTTGGATAACGTTAAGGCCTTCATGGTTGGGCAGTGGACAGTTGAACCCGCTCTAAATAAAATTTCATGCGTAGACAATCAAATTACGCTAGTCCCTAAGGTGATGGCGATATTACTTGCTTTGGTTGAAGGTGAGGGGGAGCCACTTAGTTTATCCGCCTTAATGGCTATTGTTTGGAAGCAACAAGTGGTTAGTGATAGTTCTGTCTATCAGGCTATTGCGCAGCTTCGTAAAGCATTAGGAGATACGGCATCTGAACCTACCTATATTGAGCGAGTGTCTGGCAAGGGTTATCGCCTTATTGCACCTGTGAGCCCAATTTCAACACTTATCAATCAAGATAAAACACAAACCATTAACAGTGCACCGCAGGCAATATCAACGAGCACTTGGGATAAACCTGCAAAAGCTTGGTTTGTAAATTGGCACTTGTGGCTTGCTGCTGTAATCGTTGTAATTGTCGTTAGTGTGCTGGTTTTATATAAACCATGGCAAAAGCCAGAGCATTCATTAACCCCGCTGAGCATAGCGAATATAAGCTCCATTTCATTAGAGCGTTTGAACACTGAAAATTTAGGACAGGCTACTAATCTTGAGGCATTAAACGATGTGTTACTCACCCAGTTAATGCAAATTAAACAAATGCGCGTTGTATCCTCAAGCCAACATGCTAAATCCCTAAGCACGCAGGCTGTGATAAAGGGCACAATACATAAACAAGACAACAGCATTCGTGTATTTTTACAAATAGTTCAAACCGGCAGTCAGCAAGTGATTTGGGCTAAAGCCTTTAACGGTCAAGTCGATGATTTGTTTATCCTGCAAGACACGATAGTCGAAACCTTGTTAGTGTTGTTTAAGCAACAGCAAACTCAAACCGCATTTAACGCGGCTTCTATAGATAACCGCAGTTTTGATCAATACTTACTGGCTCGTCATTTATGGCAACAACGCAGTGGCTCTGCACTTCACCGGGCTAAGTCGATTTATGAAGAGATGCAGCGCAAGAAAAAGTTGTTTCCATTAGCCGCGGTTGGTCTTTGTGATACCTATCATTATTTGCATATTTATTCCGACTGGTCTCTTAAGAAAGTACTAAATGAGTGTCGTCCGCTACTGAAGCAGGCACTTTTGCAGCAGCCAGATCTTGGTCAGGCCATAGCGGCGCAGGCGATGTTATTGAGTAGTCAGGGCAAGAAGGTTGAAGCAGAAAAACTGTTTAAAAAAGCCATAAAACTAGCGCCAAATTATCCTTTCGCTTACATGTGGTACGCCGAAATGAACCGCTGGATGGGGGAATATAAACAAAGCCTAGCCATGACTCAAACGGCTTATGCAATGGCACCTATGTCGCCAATGATTAATCGAAGTTTGGCGTATGCCTATCTTAATAGCGGCGATAAGAAACAAGCTAGGTTCTACTATCGCCGAGCACTAGATTTACAATTTGATTATACAAATAGGGCTGTTGAAGAACTTAACTTCCTGCCTATTACTACCGATCGAGCTCGTGCGTTTTTGACATGGGCAAAAGCGCATCCTCAGGTAATACGTAAACGTCGCTCTTATCAATTGACTCAGGCGCAGATAGAACTAGCCTTAGGAAATTCGTCGGCGGTTGCTGAGACACTATCGAAGTTGCAAAATAAACAGGTAAATCCATCGTTTAAATTGTTTATTCAAACATCCCTTGCTGCGTCTCAAAGACGTTATGAAGATGTTATTGGCTTTATTAAGCAACGTATCGATATGCATCATGACAACGCGCGATATGCCGGAGCCTATTTATTGGCACTTGAACTAATGGGTGATGATGAGCAAGCTTATGACGTGTTTTTACAGCTGCTGCCTAAACTAGCTCATCAAGTTCGGAGTCGACAGGCCAGTGCTGAAATTGCAATAACCGCTGAAAATCGCAATTTGCTTGCCTTTTATGTGCAATTGCAGGCTAGGCGCAAAAAAATGGATTTAGTGACCGACTTGGCTCAGCAACTTGACAATAGTTTTTCTCAACGAGGCAACGCACAAAATATCTATTATGCGCGCTGGTTGTTGTTTAGAGGAGAGCAAGAAAAAGCACAAAACATGATTCTTGCAATGATGAATAATGGCTGGTTGCCCGATTACAACGCTTATTTGTACCCTGAAGCCATTATGAAGCAATTGTTTATTAACCTTGGACTTGGCGAGAAAAAGTATCAATCTTTAATCGCTAGAAACCGTGCTCAGGTAGTGCCTAACTTAGACTAAATCACTGTCATAAAAGCTTTTGTTAGAAGAGAATAAAAGGGACAGGCATGAAATTAGATGACTACATCGTGAGGTAATGTCTTGCTAGTAATAGAAAAGCCGCTAATCGAAATTAGCGGCTTTTTTGTTTGTACTCTGTCTAAGTCAAGGTGTTATCAGTAGCTTACGGGCAACTAACACCCACCGCATTAAACGCCGCTGTTACATCGGCTGCTGTATAGCCTAGGTCTGTTGCAGCTGTTTCTACGCCACATGCTCCGCTGTTAAAGGAAGACGTGGCTGTCCAATAAAGTTGGTTAGCCCTCGTCATGACTTCAAAAGCTTTTTTTGTTGTCCACCCAGTAGTGGTTGCTAGTTCATAGAAAGCTTTATTATATACGCCAGAGCTATAATGAACGTCCATGCCCGCCACATAGTCTGTTGCGTGACCAATAGAGCGCCCATCTGCTGTGGGGGTGTCCATGTAACGCAGTGCACCAGAGCCTTTAACGATGTCGTAACCAATAGCCCAGTCGTTACTGCCTCGCATATAAAACTCGGCAGCTTCGCCAGCCATGTCTGAGTAGGCTTCATTCATGCCACCAGGCTGTGCTGAATATTGCAGACCAGAGTTCTGCTCTGTAAATCCATGGCTAACTTCATGAGCAGTAACATCAAGACTGACTAATGGATGGAAGTAACTCGCGCCATCACCAAAGGTCATCGATTGGCCATTCCAAAAGGCATTTTCGTAATTACGACCATAATGTACACGCATTACAAGCTTTTGGGTGATTGGAGCTGCGCCGAACCAATCATCAAACATATTGAAAACTACGGTGCCATAAAACTGTGCATCATTAATTGGCGAATCTGCACCATTGATGCTTTTGAAGGTGTTTTCAGGGCAGGTGTAGTTAAAAGTTGAGCCCCTGCGTGTTTTCCCGTTCATATTAACAGTGGTTACTTTGTCACTATCCATAACGCAGTTTGTACCATCGGACATCACATTAAACCCAGGGAAATCAGTTCCATAATGATAGAACCCCATTTTTGTATTACCACCAGGACCAGTACCTATGGCTGGTACAGGCGTCGAACCGCCGCCACCGCCACCACCGCCTCCGGGTTTTCCTTTTCCGCCCTTAGCGTGATTAATACCTTCCCACGATGAAATTATGTCGCCAGTAACGGCATTGATAAAGGCCATTGGTCTGCTGGGAGCACCATCATTATCTAATAAATATTCAACGCGGTACGCAAGAAGTGCACTGCCAGAGTCATCTTGATAGACAAATAGTTGGGTTTTGATGTTTTTAATTTGCTGGTGGCCACGAGATTTTTTTAGTTTCGCCAATGCTTTTCCTGTGGAAATGCCCGGGGTAACGGAGCTTAGTTGATTTTCAATATCACGCATTAGCGTGCCATGCATTTGAGTGTTTTCCCCCTTCATATCTTGCTTTATTACAATCTGCTGGCCGTAAACAGGAACGCCTTTAAAATGCATCGATTGTTTGATGGCGTTGTGACCATTGGCTAGCCGCATTGAGCGTTCAGACCTGAACGTGTAATTTTCGTTTAGCCCTAGGGTGTTGTTGATGGATTTACCGTACATTTTTCGATTGGCGTTGATGTTTTCAGCAGCAAGTAGGGCACTTGTTGAGCTTATTGTGACTAATGTTGCTATGGCAATTTTGGTTAACTTTAACATCTTGAATTAACTCCCACACATAAAAACCACTGCGTTTTACAAATCAAATGATTAAGCGCAGCAATATAACTTAGACGTGCAGTTTATTGGGAATCAGTTGAGCTATTGCTCGTTTACGAGGATTATTGAGCCGCGTTCAACTATCGGAATAAACCTTATTTATTATCTTATGCCTATCAAATTGTGTTGTCTATAAAATAGGCTGCTTCGTTAAGGTGAAAACCCGCGATTGGAATTGTAATGTGTAAAATTTATAGGAAGGGAGTTGTGTAAGTGTGTTTATTGACTTTGATTGTGCTGAACAAACACAAAAAATTTGTCATTGATTTAAATAACGTATTTGACATGTTACTCATAAATAATGAACAAAATCCAGATGAAATTGGCCATTGTGCAAACCTCAAACAATGGTAATCTAATATGGAAAGTTTGATGGAAAAATCTGTTAAATAATTTTGATTTATAGTGGGGTAGGTTTGTCAGATT
>Ga0209292_1006348_pt1 | contig 11649 bp, 10 predicted proteins | sample GOMGulsemesocosm_2_FD_184634 | JGI IMG/M metagenome (GOLD analysis project Ga0209292, IMG submission 184634) | Methane-oxidizing microbial communities from mesocosms in the Gulf of Mexico - GOM9C Gulf of Mexico (SPAdes) (version 2) | ecosystem: Environmental > Aquatic > Marine > Cold seeps...
GAATAAGTTACAAAAATCGATATTAATGGGTCATAGTTTGGGCGCATTTCTGTCTTATAGTTTAGCGATAGAAAATGAAAAACTATTTTCGGCTATTATTGCAGTAGATGGTTTACCTTTTGTTGCACCTATTTTTACCAGAACTTCGTCAACTCAGCCCAAAGATATGAAACAACAAGCAGATTACATAAAGAACATGTATCAGCAGGCAACTCATCAACAAGTGGCTGATATGACTAAACAAGCTATTACGCTTCAGGCAATATCGAAGAAAGACCAGCAAGCGGTCATTGAAATGGCAAAAATATCGGATCAAAAAACAGTCGCATCCGCGCTTCATTTCTTATTAATAACTGATTTAAGAGAGCCTTTAAAACAAGTAAAAACACCCTTGTTATTAATTGCTGCACAAGGTGCATTTACCAATGAACAAGATCGCATAAATGCAAGCGCATTATACCAAGAACAAATAACAGGCATGACTAATGCTAAGCTAGTAGTGAATTCTAAGGTAAGGCACTTTATTATGTGGGATGATAATCAATGGTTAATGAAAAAAACTGATACATTCTTACAGGGTATTTTATAAAAATGTTATTTTCTAATGAACAACAATTGCTACCTGATATTGCGTTAGCTAAGACGGGTGACAAAATAGCTTTTTCCCGTTTAATTGAGCAATTAAATAATACGGTAAGTTCTATTGCGTTGTCTATTACAAAAGACCTCGATAGTAGTGAAGATGTTTGCCAAAAAGTTTTTATTAAAGTGTGGCGAGAAATCGACCAACTAAAGGAGAATATAAGCTTTTTACCTTGGGTGCGACAAATCACGCGTTATACCGCGCTAAATCATATAAGAGATGAAAAGGTTAATCGTAACGTAAAAGGCGACGAAACCGATTACATACTTGCTACGATCGTAGATCCTAGTCATACAGCTGACGAACATTTATTGCGGGATGAGCAAAACAATTTGATTCAGACCCTTTTAGCTGAATTACCCGATGAGAGTCGTGAAATTGTGCTGTTATATTATCGTGAACAGCAGAGCAGCCAGTCTGTTGCACTGTTATTAGGGTTAAACGAAGCTACAGTTAGAAAGCGCCTAAGTCGAGTTAGATCATTAATAAAAAGTCAGATCTTAACTCGTTATGGCAAAGTTATCTTATCAACAAGTCCTGTAGGTTTAACGGCACTTGTTGTCTCAGGACTTTCAGTTAGCTCACCAGTTGCAGCAGCAGTCATGACAAAAAGTGTCGTAAGTAGTCAAAGCCACTGGTTGATCAAAGCATTGTTAACTGTTAGCGGAGCAATGTTAGGCGCTGTGTTAGGTATGGTGGCAAGTTATATTGGTATGTCTCAAGTCATTAATAAATCTAAAAATGACAAGCAAAAAGCGCGACTGGTGACTTTACGAAACAAGACTGCACTCTATCTATTTTTTAGTGGTATTTTTCTTACGTTAAGTTATGAACTAACACAGGGGTGGTTAATGCCGACTTTATGTTTTATTACGCTATTTATTGTGATTTACCGTTCAATGCAAGGTGTCAATGAATTAATATATAGCCCTTCAATTAAAAAAGAACTAGCTGATACAGAGCTAATTAAGCAAAGTAGCAAAGATAAGTTTTGGTGCCAATTCGGACTCATTGCTGGCTTTTTAGGTGGCGGCTCAGGACTGCTCATTGGTTTATATAATAGTGGCCGTTTTGCGACTTTATTTTAGAAAAATAACATGAACATCAATAGGAAAATTATGCAGTTGAATGAATTATTAGCACAAATCAAATCACACGCCGAACTCGTCGATTTTAATGAGGTGATAACGGTCATAACGGAGAATTATCGTTATCAACCGTGCACATTTAGCAATGGTGAGTTAATCAACGAAGCTGGTACAAATGAGGGATCATGCAAAATATTTGCTTTTGCTCTGTTACATCATCTATCAGAGCTGGAAACATTAGCGTGTTTTGGTCATTACTACCGAGAAGATGTTTTACAAAACCCACAAGGGGAGGATCACGGTAATATCCGAAACTTTATTAAACGGGGCTGGCAAGGGGTTAGCTTTGAAGGCGAAGCGCTTTCATAATTAATTCTATTCCGCGAGTAAATACTGCGCATATCCTTTGATGCCAAAATATCGAATTGATTTTTTATGCTTGATCATTTTGGCTATTAAAAGCTCACCAGAAAATATTTTCACAATTTGTTTTTCGCCATTTGTGTCAGTCTGATACAAATGGAGAGGATTCTTTCGCAAATTATCAAATTCAGTCTTCATGATAAGCTTCAATGTCAAAGTACCTACAATATTAAAAATTACTTCTGATGAATTAACCGTTCAAGCTCTTGTTTAGATAAGTAATTATCCATAGTCGATCTAAGTAATTTATAAAGTAAAATACTACCGTCTATCTCTTCTTTGCGGTTCGTTAAGCTTTCAATGTTCAAACCTAATGGCAAGTCGTAAGGTAGAACAGCATCAAGTATCTGCTGTAAAGTATTCAAACAAATACGAATAGATTCATAAAGTGGTTTGTCAGCGTTAAGAATACGTAAGCTGGTTGCCTCTGGAACACTGACACCTAGCCATTCAATAAACTCTAAGGTTTTTTTACTACCACAAGGGGAAAAAGTTAAAATAATTCTTTGTGGTTTTAACCCTTGTTGCTGACATTCAATAGCATAACGAGTCAGCATATCAATGGTGGCTTGTGGGTTATAAATAGCTTGAGAAATAAAGAAGTTACATCCTTGCTGATGTTTTTCGATTAAACGTTCGTGCTCGTTACCTTTGTTAGCATGGCGTTCTGCAATGGTAATACCGCCAATAAAGAAATCGTTTTTATTTTCAACTAAGGTTTTATAAGCACTACTAAGAGGAAGTGATATTTTATTTTTTTGTGAAGGGCTACCCACTAAAACAACATCGCGAATACCATAGTTTTGCCAAGCTTCATCAGCCCATTGGTTGAAATCGTCGCTATTTGACTGAACCACACTTTTATAGGTTATTACAGGGCGTTGAGACTTTTCACTGAGTAATGAAGAATAATAGCGCGGGTCTAAAGTCGACTTAAAAGGAAAAGGTCTTGGTATATTTGTTCGTGAGTCTTCATCTTGAATGTCATAAATAATTAAACCATCAAAGTCTATATCACTTACTCGCTCAAGCAGTTTATCGGCAATAACTTTCACTTGCTCTACAGGCGTATCGCTCTTAGGTGGTGTTGTGCCAATAAAATATACGCCACGGGTATTATCGTTATAGCGTGCTCTTAATTCAGATCCTTTGTTCACTTTATTTGTACTACCGTAATTTTGATAAACTTTATATCAAATATAATACCTTTTTAGCCTTTATAAATCATCGTCATATTCATATTTTATTGTTGATAAAAAAATAAAAAAGTAATTATAAACCTGCCAATATTATTGATCTTATTATATTTAATCATTTAGCCGAACTAAAGTTATATTACCAGTAATTTGTTTCGTGAGGAGCTTGAACTAAGTGATTGTTTTATTGATGAATAAAAAACTAATTTGTATATATTAAAATAAAAATAGCAATATTTGTAATAAAACTAAACTTTAGAAGACTAACTGCTATATAAAACAAAACACTTAAAATTATAATAATAAAGTGAGGGAAATATACTTCAAAAACTTAACAGAGTATTTTGCTCTAAAAATCAAAATGAATAAAAACGACATCTAAAATTTACAATTGAGTTACAAAGTCATTGACATAATATGTCACGATGATAGTTTAGTTAAACACTTACTTTTAGGTGTACAGGAATAACTAAAAATATAAAAAAGTTATGTCTGTATATGGAAATAATCTAACAATAAAGAGAACACTATGAAAATGTCTGCAAACCCTCTTCAAGCCTGCTTGGATGTACTAATCTCACCTGCTGTTGCATTCGATACAATCAAAGAAAAGAAAGGTTGGTCTTGGTTACCATTTGTATTACTTATTAGTTCAACTTTAGCTTTGTTTATGTATTACTTTAATACCGTTGACTTTCCTTGGTTAAAAGAAATCATGCTGAATCAAGCTGCTGCGTCGAATCCAATGACTGACGATGAACTTAAAGCCGTTGCAATGTTTTATGAAAAAGACACTATGCTTATGAGCACAGCCATTGCGGCCACATTAGGTTTTGTAGTTATCAATATGCTCACAGCCGTTTATTATCACATAGCGACAAAAGTAAGTGCTGGCAGTGAGTATAAGTTTACTCAGTGGTATGGTTTTACATGGTGGGTAAGTTTTCCTGCGATAGTTTCGACTACTCTTGGTGCTCTTGTTGTTATGTTTGCTCCTGATGGAATGGTATCAATACAAGACTTACAGCCAACTAGTTTCAACAGCTTATTGTTTTCAGTTGAACCAAGTAATGCATGGTACGGATTACTTGAAGCTCTTAACTTATTTACTTTTTGGACCATTGCCGTTGCTAGTATCGGTTTTCGTTCATGGTTGAACATAGAAAGTAAAAAAGCACTTATCCTTGCCGCTGCTCCACAGGTAATTATATTTGGGCTTTGGGCTTTATATGTAATGTTTATTGCTTAAGTGATAGGTTAATTCATGAAAAAAACACTGATCATTATTGCGGTTATTATAGGGCTAGGAAGTCTAGCCTATTTTAAAAAAACCGGAAAAACACACGCTGTTGAAGTAAAGGTTCAACAGGTTGAAGCTGAAAATATCAAACGTTCAATTTTGGCCTCGGGTACTTTAGTTTATAAAGAACAGGTGCAATTGCGTTCTGAAGTTATCGGTCAGGTGAGTGAAATGCTTATTGCTGAAGGTGATGATGTTACCAAAGGCCAAGTATTAATGCGTTTGGAACCTCGTACCTTTCGTGCAGATGTTGAGCAGCAAGCCGCTTTTGTACGTATTCAAACGATTGCAATTGAGCGCCAACATAAGAAAATTGAGAACTTAAAATCACAATGGCAACGTAAACGTGATTTATATGAACGGAAAATTCTTGACCGAGATGCATACGAATTAATTGATAACCAATATGCCTTAGCCAAAATTGATTTACGTTCTCGTCAAGAGTCTTTGCTGCAAGCCGAAGCAACTCTTGATAAAGCACAAGAACGTTTAGATAAAACGGTTTTTCGTTCGCCAATAGACGGTATTGCAACGTCGGTTGACATTAAACAAGGTGAAACAGCAATAAGTGGCACCACTAATATTTCAGGCTCTAACTTGATCACATTAGCCGATCCATCCTCTATTTTGATTGAAGTACAAGTTGATGAAGCTGATATTGCGAATATACGTATCGGTCAGCAAGCTGATATTTTTGCGGTAGCTTTTCCTGACAACGCCTTAAAAGGCGAAGTACAAAGCATTGCTACTACGGCTAAACGCGCACAAGGTCGTCAAGGTTTAAGCTTTAAAGTTAAAATTTTATTAGCTGAATCAAATGATATTGCCGTTCGACCAGGCATGAGTTGTCGAGCAGAGATCTTTACGCAAAGTAAAAGTAAAACGATTGCCGTACCGAGTGAGTCTGTAATTTTTGCCAAGCAAGAAAGAAATAAAACCGATGACTCAGAAGATGAAACAGACTCTGCTGAAGAAAATGTAGATCACGTCTTCGTTCTTGTTGATGGTAAAGCGGTTAAACGTAATGTTGAATTAGGCATTTCAAATGACCGTTTACAAGAAATAACCGTGGGCATAAAAGTAGGCGATAAAGTGATCACTGGACCGGCTAGAGCATTAGGTAAATTAAAAGATGCTCAGTTAGTTAAAGTGCTCGATAAAGAGGCATAAATGATGTCTGAAGCCCTTACCGAAAACAATGTTGCTCAACCCATTATAGCGTTAAGAAATATTGCTAAACTTTATAAAATGGGCAATCAAGAGTTTTATGCACTGAAAGATTTTGATCTTGATATTCAGGAAAATGATTATTTAGCTATTACTGGGCAGTCTGGTTCAGGTAAATCAACCTTGATGAATCTTTTAGGTTGTCTTGATTACCCGACTAACGGCTCGTATAAACTTAAGTGTAAAGACGTTGCTCAACTGGATGAGTCTGCTCTTGCGGGCATTCGAAATTTAGAAATAGGATTTATTTTTCAAAGCTTTAATTTACTGCCTCGTTCGAGTGCCTTGCAAAATGTAATGCAGCCACTTATTTATCGAGGCATGCCAATAAAAGAACGAAGAATAAAAGCGGAACGAGCGTTAATGCGTGTCGGTTTAAAAGATCGTATTGATCATTTGCCCAACCAATTGTCTGGGGGACAGCGTCAACGTGTCGCTATTGCACGCGCATTAGTCACCGAACCTACAATTTTACTGGCTGATGAACCAACCGGAAATTTAGACTCTGCAACAACTATGGAGATCATGGCGTTATTTGATGAGCTTCATAACGATGGGCAAACATTGATTATTGTTACCCATGAGCAAGAAATTGCTGATCGTTGCCAACGTGTTATTCGTTTAACTGATGGACAATTAGTAGCAGACAGCATGAACCCTGATATTGAAACTAATTATAACCAGCAAAAGCTACAAAAGGAGGCTGAGCATGTCTAGCGTTTTATTTAAAATAGTAGAAAGTACTCGTTCGGCAGCCCATTCTGTTTTTGCTCATGGTTTTAGAAGTTTTCTAACAACTTTAGGGATTATTATTGGTGTTGCCTCGGTTATTGCTGTGGTTTCTGTGGTGCAAGGTCTCGGTAACAGTATAACTTCACAGTTTGATGATATGGGCACGAACGTTGTCAATGTGAATGCGTTCACGCCATTAAAAGAACGGTTACAAGGGAAGATAGCTAAATTAAGCTACCGTGATTTTCTAGAGATTCAGTATAAAGTCTCAGGCATTAGTCATATTACACCTACTGTTGCGGCAACTGGAGCTAATGGAGTCGTACAATATAAAGGTGAGTCAACAGCCACACGAGTTATTGGCACAGGGTCTAGCTACCAGTCACTTTACGGTATTTTCCCTGAAACAGGACGTTTTTTTAATTTAAGTGATGATAAGTCACGTCGTCGTGTTGCGGTATTAGGTGATTCTATTCTCGACAAATTAGAGATCAAAGGTTCACCTATTGGCCAGTATATTATGATTGGCGGGGAATGGTTTAAAGTTATTGGTGTCCTAGAAAAGCGTGGCAAACTTTTCGGTTTCGATCAAGATGACTTTATCCTATTACCTTACACAACCACCCGAGCATTATTGGGCGGCGCTGAGGAGCCTGACATAAGCATTTCGCTGCAAGTAGATGACGCCAGTAAACTAGAAAGCATTAAGCAGCACATTAAGAACTTGTTACGCCGAAATCATAACCTAGCCAAAGAAACGAGTGACGATTTTAAAATTAGTACCGCAGAGCAAATGTTAGATACAGTCAACAATATCACTTCAAGTACAACCATGGTACTCAGTGGTGTTGTTGGTATTTCTTTACTGGTTGGTGGCATTGGCATTATGAATATTATGCTGGTTTCTGTGACTGAACGAACTCGTGAAATAGGTATTCAAAAAGCTTTAGGTGCAACGCGTGTCGACATACTTTTGCAGTTTCTTATTGAAGCGGTATTCTTGTGTCTACTCGGTGGTTTAATTGGTTTAGCCATTGGCTATGGGGCTGGAGCTTTGGTCAGTAGCATGGTCGATTTGCCTTCCGCAGAAGTTCCAATGTGGGCTGTTGCGCTATCGTTTGGCTTTAGTGCCGGCGTTGGTTTGTTATTTGGTATTATACCTGCGGCAAAAGCAGCTAACTTAGACCCGATTGATGCACTACGTTACGAGTAGTATTTAAATGAAAAGAGCTATCATTAGATAGCTCTTTTCTTGAAAAACGACATCAGCAGTCCCATATCAATTATTAATTAGGTCTAACTACTAGGTGATGGAGGTAAATTGAAACATTTTATTCTAAAATTTATCCTATTACTCAGCGCTGTTTTATCCGTAAACTCAGCATTAGCCGTTCCATTATCTTCGGTCATTAATAGTGACATTCAACATGTAGAATATCGTCAGACGCCTACTTGTGCCTCATTAAATACACTTTCTGCAAAGGTTCATTTTCAATTATCGAAAAATGACATCTACAAACAACAGTTATACCTAGCGAGTTTTGTTTGTTCGCACGGCTTATCGAAAGGGCTATTAGGTAAATTAACTGCCACTCTTATTAAACAAGAGTATCAACAGCAAATCATGACTATGCTTACTTTTAGCAGCAAGCCCCAAAAGCTATTGTTCAAACGAGTTGCTCATCAAACCGAAAATCAACTAGCTCACCTCAAAAAACACCTTAGTTAACATTCTTAAGCTCAGCCATATTGGCTGAATCGTTTTTGTAGTCTTATTCCGGAAGGTATGTGGGATAAGTATGGAGTTATTTTTATGGTTGATTTTTATTCTTATGATTTTTATTTGGCGCTAGCGCCTTGGTTTGTCTTTACGGGGTTGTCAGTAATTGCAGTAATATTAATGAAACTGGCTAACAAGCGACGTGGTATTGCTATCGCTTTTGCTGTGTTAGTGCAGATGTTCTCACCAGATCCCTTTGTCGAAAAAGCGATTGCAATGGTGGTTTCAGAAAAACGAGCCATTAAAAAACAACAAGAAGAAGATGGTGGGGGGAAGGGCAGAAAATAAACGTGGTTTAAAAACGTGAATAGCTTTATGGGGAAAAATGCCAGACGATAAAGTCTGGCATTTTCATAAATCGTAACTGAGGTTATAAAGAGACTTGTGATGAACTAAGCTAAACAAACTGCTTTGTTATTAAGCTTAATTTTTGCAGTCAGTGTTGATAATTTATTACGCGAAACCATTACGACAAAGGCAAGTGCAAAGATAATAAAAGTACTTGGCTCTGGTACTGGCGTCGGTGTACCTACAGGGGCAAACGGGTTGTAGTTTATTTGCATATTACCTTCCCAAGACTTACCGATAACTTGGCCATATATGTGTGAGCTATTCGCTATTATATCAGCGGTTGGAGCAAGTACACTACCATATAAGTCGCTATCAAGGTTTAATTGGCTAGCACCATAAAAGTTATAAAGTACTTGAACCGGCGGAACATTATTAGCTGACTCTTTATTAAAGTAAGCGCTCAATGGATCTTGACGAGTAATATTATCACGTTCAAAAAAGATATTTGATTGAGTAAAATCAACCGTGTCGCTTTCAGAGTTAGTTACATTAAAAATCACTGTCGCATTATCAGCCATCGACGATGCATCAACAAACCAGTCTGTTCGTTTTGTTCCCCATTGATTCTTTAGTTGACTTTGATCAATGTTAAACACATACACGTTGTCATCAGGTATAACATTTGATGAAGCTTGAAAAATTAAATAGTTATCTTGGAGATGAACTGCAGTAGGTATAGCCGTTCGTTCTGATAAGTTTTTAGATAAGCTTTCTAAATGTGAAAATGCGTTAGTGAAGTCAACAGGCAGGTTAGCAGAGTTTTCTTGAGCGGTCTTATAATCAACGGTCGTACCATTAATAGTGCCTCCTAAAACAACATCGCCCATAACAGGTACGGTCGCTGTTTGATAAATATTAAAATGTCCTTCACCTGTTTTATTAATGTCTCCACCAACAACAAGGCTTGGACCATCGCCCATATTAAAATCAATGATTTTGTTACCAACTTCATAACCTGCTTGTTGATTCTCGGATGTTACATTTAAGTCACCACCAACAGCGACACGTCCTTGAACATCAGAGGAATTAACTGAGTAGTTATTCTTAACAAAAGCATTATATTTGCTGGCTTGACCTAGGTCGATAGAATCAGCGAAGCTTGAAAAGCTTATAAATAACGTTGCGATCAAAGCTAGAGTACGCATTGAAATTCCTTAAAATGGAGTTGATGATGTAATTTGGATGGGGATATTAACATTAAGGTTACAAGTGTGACAGCGCTGTCTTAATTTGAAGGAATCATTTTTAATGAAAATAGAGTAGCAACTGTAATGTATAATTTACGAACAATATTTACAGTTGAAGTTATTGATAAAGTGGAATATATATACAGACAAATGGAACGCTTTGATTTTATATTTATTTGTCGATGAGATATTTTCAGTTTGCTAACACTAAAATTGAAAGTCACGAATATGAGATTTGATACTTGTGATACGGCAGTTTATACCGCATCACCTAACGGGTGTTTACTGATTACTTACGGATAAAAGTTCTTTAACTTGTTTATTTAACGGATGATTTATATCAATACCTTGGGCTTGCAATAAAGAAACCTTTGCCAATGCCATACGATTAAGTTTTGCAAGAGTATAAGCTAAGTGGTAATGATAAATCGCACTTTTAGCATCTCGGGCAACAGCTTCTCGTAAATAGCTTAATCCTTGTTGATTTTTCTCATTTAATACCAATAACCAGCCTAAAGTATCATTTATAGGCGCAAATTCTGGTAATAATTTATAAGCATTACGGGCATAAATAAGCGCTTTGTTTTTATCCGTTTCTTGATATAAATTTGCTAAGTTATTGAGAAAAATAGGCTGTTGCTCAAGATAAGGAAAGGCCTCATAGGTTTTAATGGCTAATGTAGGGTTATTCGTTTGCTCAGCGATATTTGCCAGTTGAGAAAAGGCCCAAGAGTCATGCTTTTGTTCTTTTACCCAACTCGATAAAAGTGATATGACCTTATCGACTTGCTTTGATTGAACATACAGTTGACTCAGCAACTGAAGGTGACTACGTTGCTTATGTTTTTCAAACAGCGGTTGTAACTGCTTGATTGCTTTTACTGATTCGTTATTCGCTAAAGCGTAATAAACATTAAGCTCTTGCCATTTTAATGTATCTTCATTGTTAGCTAATTGACTCTTAATGAGTGTCTTAGCTTTTGGTAAGTCTTTTATTGCTAGCGCATATCGCGCTTGAACGTAATATGGCACATTGTTATTTGTCAGTTGAGCAATACGGTCAATACTTCTTTTCGCTGATTCAGTATCATCAAGATCAAGTTGTAATAAAGTAATACGTTCAATTTTGATGACTTCATCATAGATTAAGCCAAAAAGTATTTTTAGGGTTTTACCGGCAGCAGCAAATTGTCCCTGTTTTTTTTGTAGTTTACTTTTTGTGAGTAATAGTTCTTGATCGAAGGCATCAACCTTTTGTAATTGTGTAATTAAGTCTTTAGCTTGAGGTGATTGGTTTGTTTTCATGTATAGCGATAACAATGCTTTTTGAGTGTATAAGTAAGATGGGTGGGACTTATTAATTGCAGTTAGTAACTTTATCGCCAAATAATACTGTTGCTGTTTAATCGCTAAGTCAGCATAAAGCTGCAATGCGTGGCTATCATTTGGATAAAACGTTAATAACTGTTGGTAGTGTTGTTCTGTTTGTTCTAGCTTATTTTCATTTAAGCTAATACCTGCTAAAGAAAGAAGTGCAGGACGAAACTTTTCATCTAATACCAGACATTGTGACAATAATTTTTTTGCATCAATCGGTTTACCTAGCTTCAAGGATAATTCAGCGGCCAGTTGCAAAATTTCAATTTTATTGGGGTATTGGTTAAGTAATTTTTGCGTTGTTATTGTTGCCTGTTCTAATTTTCCCGCTTGTAATTGTAAAAA
>Ga0209292_1006356_pt1 | contig 11641 bp, 11 predicted proteins | sample GOMGulsemesocosm_2_FD_184634 | JGI IMG/M metagenome (GOLD analysis project Ga0209292, IMG submission 184634) | Methane-oxidizing microbial communities from mesocosms in the Gulf of Mexico - GOM9C Gulf of Mexico (SPAdes) (version 2) | ecosystem: Environmental > Aquatic > Marine > Cold seeps...
GCAACTCTGGTTCACTAGCATACCCACAAAAGAACAGGCCGACTCCTATGTGGATCAAGCTTTATCTGCCTTGGATGAAGTTTGCTTTGTGGTAAAGCTCAAAGAGAATGGTGAGTTACTCGGTTGCACTCGTTTTTATGACATTAAAGAAGCCCATAGAAGAGCCATGATAGGGTACACCTGGTATTGCCCTTCTGCACGAAGAAGCAGTGTTAATACGCGCTGTAAAATTTTGCTGTTAAGACATTTGTTTGAAACGAATCAGGCAATTGCAGTCGAACTTCAAACCCATTTTATGAATCAGGCTTCAAGAGCAGCAATAGAAAGGCTGGGCGCCAAGCAAGATGGTATTTTACGTAATCATCAAATCATGCCTGATGGTTCATTAAGGGATACTGTGTGTTATTCCATTATTCAAAGTGAGTGGCCCGCAGTACGAAATAACCTGGAGGCTAAATTGTCAAAATACTCGACTGAATACCAGCCCAAGGAGACAGTATGAGCCAAGCAGATGAATTAAACACAAGCTCTTTAAAAACAGACAAGAGTAAAGTTAGACGGGGTGCTAAACGAGCCAGTTATGACAAACAACAGATTTTAGACATACTCGACTCCTCTTTAATGTGCCATGTGGCACAAAGTATTGAAGGCCAACCTTTTGTGATTCCGACTTGTCACTGGCGAGATGGGGATTATTTTTATTGGCATGGACTCGCCTCTGCAAGAAATATCAAAAATGCGGTGGCACAGCCTGTGTGTATCAATGTGACTCATTTAGATGCTTTGGTGATGGCACGCTCTGCCATGCACCATTCAATGAACTACCGATCTGTCACCTTGTTTGGTATACCTGAAGCAATAACCGATGCGGTCGAAAAAGAACGGTTACTGAAAGTCTTTATTGATAAAGTTTCCCCTGCTCGTTGGGAAGCACTAAGGCCTATTAATGAGCAAGAACTGAAAGCAACGGGATTAGTAAGGATCCCTATAAATGAAGCCTCAGCCAAGGTCAGAGCAGAAGGACCTGTCGATGATGATGAAGATTACGATTGGCCTGTTTGGGCAGGTCTAATCCCAATGAATAAACAATGGGGTTTAGCTGAAACAGACCCCAAACAAAGACAAGACTATGAAAGTCCCAATAGACCTAATGCCTTTTAGTCAGGCTTAAATCATTGGAGGAGAAAGCCCTCTCTAATGATGCACTCTCTCAATTCATGGATAATGTTCACATCTTGCAAAGAACTTGAGCAGGCTAATCTATTAGCTATGTTAATATGCTGCCTCCTTTCATTGCACTCACTTAGGTTTCTTATCCATGATGGATTTATTACTTTGGCAGTATGTTGCTATCGGGCTGGTTTTTATCTGGAGCGGGTTCGTACGTAGCGGCCTAGGCTTTGGCGGAGCCGTATTGGCTTTACCTTTTTTACTCTTAATTCATAACGACCCTTTGGTTTACCTGCCTATCATTGCAATTCACCTACTTATTTTCTCAAGCTGGATTGCCTTTAAAGGCCATAGACAAAATAAAAAACAAGCGTTAACGGCGGCGGGAGCAGGGCAGAGTAATATTGATTGGGTTTACCTTAAAAAATCCCTACGTATCATGATTATCCCTAAGTTAATTGGTGTATTTGGCCTGTTAACCCTGCCATCGAACCTGATTACGGGCATTATTTTTGCCATAGTTACCTTGTTCGCCATTACTTATATTTTGGACAAACCCTTCAAAAGCAACAATAAGTGGTTAGATAATATTTTCCTCATGCTAGGGGGTTATGTTAGTGGTACCTCTTTAATAGGAGCACCTCTGATAGTCGCAGTATATGGCACTCATGTGGCCCGCCATCAGCTGCGTGATACCTTATTTGTACTCTGGTTTATCTTAGTCATGATTAAGATGGTGTCCTTCTTAATTGCGGGAATAGATTTGCAGCTTATTCATCAAATTTGGTTATTACCCTGCGCTTTTATCGGCCATTTATTGGGACAAAAATTCCATACTCATATTCAAGCGCAAGATAGTAAAGTCTTCTTTAGGGTTGTCGGTTACGCCCTCTTACTCATCTGTATTGTAGGTTTATATATGAACTTTATAGCTTAACAGCCTCAATTTTTACAAAAAAACGCGAGTTAGCTAAATGCTAACTCGCGTTTTTTTATGCATCTTATTGGCTAAAAATAATAAAATGCAGAGGCAGAATGTGATGCGGCTTCTTTATCATCTTTCTGAGCTTGATACTCTAACGCGAAAGATGAGTTCAAACGTTTAAAAATACGTAACGTATGATCTTCCAAGTCTTTGTTTTCATAGGCTATAGAGGCAAAATTTGTATATGTTTCAAAGCCAGTATAGACGGGCATATGAGTTGAGTTTGATACTTCTAAGCTTGGCAACAGATAAAATTTTGAGCCTAACATAGAAACAGATGGGCCTATACCAAAACGTAATAGTGCCTGTAACTCGTCCTGATTATTACGTTCACCACCTAGTTTTAAACGCCAAGAAGCCTCTTTTGAAATAAAATTGAGCGGTTTTAAGGTCGTAATTTCAAGCACAGTTAAATCCTCTATACGACTTGAACCAGCAATATCAGATAACGTTATTACGCCCGCTTTAAGGCTTGAAGCATTGACGTTTTCTTGCCTTTGGTAAAACTGGTTGTAATCAATTAATGCGAACCTGGCTGACGTCTCATCCTCATTAACCCCAAGGCTTAACGAAGACAAATTTAACTTATCCCGCTCGGTATCGGTAACAGGTTTAGTGTCTGGTAAAGCATCTAATAAACCCGCTTTATTACCATAGGTATCTAATAAACCAAAATAGGAAGGGTAGGGTTGTTTATAAGTTTCAAAACTCAAACGACTAGCCAATACCGCAACATCGCCTAAATCCTGATGCATACCTTGGTATTGAAAGCTTTGGTCCTGCACCATTTGGCGTACAGTCAGCTGCTCAAAATCATTTAGGGCCTGATATTTAACATTAAACTGACTAAGCAAAGACGGCAGCTCAAACATCTCACTGCTGGATGCTAGCTTGTGTATCTGAGCTTCCACTAGTGCAGGGGAGACTATCGCTTTATCTTCATCTAAACAGTCACAGGCTTGATCTAGAGCGTGATAAATATAGGTAGCGCAGTTCTGTAAGAAGAAATTATAGGATAAGGGGTCTGTTAGTGTCTGATCAAAATATTGAATCAGTTTTTCATTATCAAATTGCTCAGCAGGCAGCTTTATAAAACGTAAAGATCGTGACTCATAGTTATTATAATAAGAGATGACCTGATGCAGTGGTGTCAGATTGATTTCTGCTTTAATGCTAGAAAATCCCCCTTTTAAAGTCTGTGAAAACAATTGTTTGCTTTCTAAAGGTGCTAAAACAGATAAAACAGGAGAGAAATAGAAGTCGTCTTCATCTAAAAATAAAAGCAAAGAATGACCAAAATAGGACATAGGTGAGTTCAAGCTTTCACCTGCCACCAATAAGTAGGGGGTTTTACCTTTTAAAACAGCAGTAAATTCCTGCTTATCTGATTTTTCATACCCTGTTGAACAAGCGCTAATTTTCGCCATTAGATAAGTGAAAAAAGCATAACTGTCTTCTTGTTCAGTTAATGCAATGTCATTCAATAAATTAGCATCACAGCCTCTCAAGGTTAACTGTGCTTTGAGGCTATCTAAACCGACACCCTTATGGTGCTTAATTTGAGATACGAGGGCAGGACTATTTTTTAAAATAAACTCTGGAAGTCCAGTATCAAACTCAATGGTACGAGCCATTGAGTTTGATTGGAAGAGAAGGCAAACCAAGGTAAATATTGAACTTACAATAGCTTTAACTGGGATTACCTTTCTCATTATGAATTACTCTTTGCTTTCTTCAACAGACTCTTCTTCACTTTCTTTTTTAGGCATTTTTACATAGATAGCACCTGGCTCGTACTCATACGCGGCGCCAGTGATCATATCAGTTGTTGATAAATCCCAAAAAATATTTAGCAAAGCGACATTGTCATAAGACGTTGTTATGTCACGAGTAATCACCTCATAACCTTCTTTTTTAAACATTACAGATTCAACTTTGTTCTTTTTGAAGCTTGAAGTAACTGGAGTAACACCAATTAATAGGCCGTCAACATAAACTTCAACATCATCCACATCAGAGTTAAAGGTTAATGTTTGATTTGTACCCGAGATAATTGTTGCACAGCCAGACAAAAACAAAGCAGCAATTGCAAAAGTAGAGATAAGGATTTTTTTCATTCTAGTTCCATTTAAAATTTATTATGTTGATTTACTTACCAAAAAGGCTGGCGCAGTTTACACATAATTGACGTTTAACGAAACTTTTGAATACCCTACTAGCTCATTTCTTTAATGGCGTTTTTTGCAAACCAAATGTTTTTATCCATATTCCTGCGATAGAGCCAATACATACTAATACCTCGAGCAATAAACAGTGCCGCTTGGCTTAACCAAAGCCCGTGGTTGCCCATGCCTAATTGCTGGGTGATATACCAGCAAGGAAAGAAGATCAGTAATACCGAGAAAATCATCGCATCTTGCATTTGTTTTACCGAGGTCGCGCCGATAAAAACCCCATCTAACATAAATGACCAAATGCCTAATAACGGAAAGATCACTAACCAAGGAAGGTAAATAGCGGCAATGCTTTTAACTGATTCAATATTAGTAAGCAGGCCAACGATACTATTACCAAATAACCAGAAGATTAAAACAAGGCCTAAGGCAGCAATTAAAGCCCATACACTGGACAGTAAAACGACTTTTTCAAATTGGGTTTTATCTTCTTGTCCAATGGCTTCGCCGCATAGGGCTTCAACAGAGAAGGCAAATCCATCTAAGGCATTAGAAATAATCATTAAAAACGTCAGCAATACTGCATTTGCGGCGAGTATATTATCTCCTTGCGCAGAGCCCTGTGCCGTGAAAAATATGCCCACAGTTAACAGCAAAATAGTACGTACGAACAAATAGCGATTTACTTGAATCAGATCCACATATTCGGACAGTTTTAACAGACTTTTAGCAATACTAGCTGAAATACTAATGTTGAGTTTCTTTAGCTGTTTCGCAGCAAGATACAAAGCCAACCCTAGGCCCATGTATTGAGAGATAACAGTGGCCCAAGCCACACCATCGCTGGCCATATTGAGAGAGTAAACTGCGTAATAGTCCATTGCCATATTGGCAACATTAATCAATAACATTATCCATAAAGGGCCACGTGCATTTTGTACACCATAAAACCAACCAACGACCGCATAGCCTGCCAAAACAGCCGGGGCACTTAAAATACGAATTTCACAATACAGCCTAGCCCAAGGTTCAACTTGCGCACTGGGAGACATCATCCATAACATGGCATCAATAATAGGGGCTCGAAAGACAATAAGTAACAAGCCTATCAAGATGCCTAACAAGACAGATTGTAATAACAGCTCTAGTACTCTTTGATTGTCCTTACGGCCTAATGCTTGAGCGGTTAATCCTGTCGATCCCATACGTAAAAAGCCAAAGGCCCAAAAAACCAAACTAAAAATACTGGCGCCAATTGCAACAGCGCCTAAGTGACTTTCATTGGCCAGATGTCCTACTACTGCTGTATCCACCAAGCCTAATAAAGGTGTCGTAATGTTAGATAGCATTGGCGGCCAGGCCATATGCCAAATACGTTTATTTAGCTGCTTTTCTTTACGAAAAGTAGGGATAAGACTAAACAAGATGGACATGTTAAATTTAATACCTTGGTAAAAAGAGTGAGTTTTGCGCTAAAAGTCGGCTATTTATACTTAAAAACACCCTATATTGGCCAGAAGTTTCGGTTTCACTGTGGATAAAAACACCAATTACACACAAGTTTGTTCATATAAAATCTAATATCACCATTCATAAAGGCTATAACAGTTATAATGTGTATTAGTATGCTATTTATCCACATTAATTTTTAAGCCTTTAAAGCCAAAGGTTATCCACAAATAAACTCCCGTTCACTTCTTGTCTGATAGAAGACGAGCATTCAGACCTTCTTTTGATTAAACTAGGCTCAAATTTATTGATGATAGCGCCATGCTAAAAATTCGGAGCACAAGATGAAAAAATATTTAAAACCCCTATTAGAAGGCCTAGCAGTGGGTATTGTATTTGTCAGTATTACTATGCTGTTTCAAATCCCCTATTACATGAGTGTCATTATCGGTGTGTTAGCGGGTATTGGCGGTTTTAGAAATTCCATAAAGATGGATGCTGATAAAAAGGCCAAGAAATCGGGTCCAGCGGCAACATCAGCTAAAACAGAAAAAGAGGCCGATGATGTCTGATAGTGCGAATAATGATGACAAGGTCTACGGAGAAGGAGATACAACCTTTCAAGCTGTGGGCGGAAAAGAGGGCTTACATGCTTTAGTAACGGACTTTTTTTATTTTATGAGTACTGAAGCGCCATTCAAACGCTTACATGACATGCATCCAGCAGACAAAGACTTGTCTATCGATAAACTTTACCGCTTCCTTACTGGCTGGATGGGTAGTGACAAACTCTATAGTCAAAAGTACGGTTCTATCCAATTACCAAGGGCACATATGCATCTTGATGTGATTGATGCTGACAAAAAAGCTTGGCTTGATTGCATGGCAATGGCGATGGACAATCAAGGTATTGATCCTGAGCTAAAAGATTACCTTTTGATACAGCTTGCAGTCCCTGCAGAGCGAATAAAACAAGTGAGTCAGGCGAGACAAGCGCAAGACTAACCGCTCAACTAAGATAAAAAGAGAAGCGGCTGAGAGCGTTTTTCAGCGGCTTATGCTTCTCTGCTTTCATTATAAATTATTGATTATGCTAGTTTTTTAACTGTTTAGTCACTTCAATTCCTAAACGCTTTGCTAAACGAACTAAGTTAGCTCTGTCCATGCTTAATGCTCTTGCTGCTTGTGACCAATTATAATCACTCACAGCTAATGCCTGATGTATTCTTTGTGTCTGAAACGCTTCTGTCGCTTCCTTAAGGTTGCTCAAGGCCACACTTGTTTGCTGCGATGTATTATCGGCTACCAGATTTACCGCTTGTACTGCCTCTTTATTGACCTGAGTTGAGCGCTGTAATTGCCCTAGATGATAAGCCTTTATTCGCGTCATGCCTTTTTGCATCTGCTTATCTGACCTTGCCATTAACGCTGCTCTATTCATCACATGCTCAAGCTCACGTACATTACCTGGCCAGTCATAAGTTTCTAATTTTTCGATGGCTTCATCATCAATTAATAACTGCACCAAACCTAATTTACGACGTGACTGTTCAATAAAATATCCCGCTAATAGGGTGATATCGCCTAACCTTTCTCTTAATGAAGGGATACAGATAGGGAATACGCTTAATCTATGATACAAGTCGGATCTAAATCGACCGGCTTCAACTTCGTCTTTTAGAATTCGGTTGGTGGCTGCGATCACTCTGACATCGACTACTTCAACTTGATCCTTACCAACAGCTTGAATCTCTTGGCTTTGCAGAGCTCTCAGTAATTTACTTTGAGCCAATAAGGGTAACTCTCCTATCTCATCAAGGAATAAGGTACCGCCATCGGCAAGGCTAAATTTACCCGCTCTATCCTTATCAGCCCCTGTGAATGCGCCTTTAACATGTCCAAACAGCTCACTTTCAATCAAGTTTTCGGGCAATGCAGCACAATTAACATATACCAGAGGCCCTTTGGCGCGATTTGACTTTCGATGAAGGGTACGGGCGACCAACTCTTTACCCACACCTGTTTCACCTTCTATTAAGACAGCAAAATCAGAGGGTGCAACCAAGCCTAATTCTTGCTGCATTTTTTGCATAGGTAAGCTTTTGCCTATGAGCTCACCCCCATCTTTAATCAGGGCTTCTTTGGTTAACTCTGATACGACATTTTGAAAATGCTCAGTGTGGGATTCAAGCTTTTTAAACAGAATGGCGGTTTTCAAACTCGCCGCAGCCACAGCCGCAATAACCTCCAGAGTTTTAGCCGGAATCTCATCGAATACCCCGGGAGTCAGACTATCTAAGGTCAAAACACCAATCAGTTGCTCATCCGCATAAAGCGGAAAACCCATACAAGCATGTACCGGTAGGTCGCCTTCAATCCCTTGTAACATGCCGTCATAGGGATCAGGCAATTCAGAGTCACTGGCAAAACGCACAGGAACTTGGCTTTGTGTAATGACTTTAAAACGAGGTTGGAATTGGATTTCAAAGCGCCGACCTAACAATTCAGGATTAACACCTGTTTGAGCCAAAGGTTTCAACTCTTGACCTTGGCGTTTGAGCAATACCACAGCATCACAGGGAATAATATTTCGAATGGTGTTTAATAAACGAACAAACCTGTCTTTGGTGGTGACGTTCTGTGCCATATCGATAGCAAGTTCAAGTAAATCACTTGATGTAATCACAGCATTCCCCAAGCTAAATAAAATCAAAAAACAGTATAAGTCATTTTGACTCATATAGGTATTTTTAACCTATTAAAAAAAAGGTCATTTTGACTCACTAAAAACCAATAAATCTCTTAACCTTTTGATTTTACTGAATTTAATAAAGTTGGCACTAGTCATGCAATAACTAAGACAAGATTAAAGATAAATACGATTTAATAGATTTTAAGATGTCTAAAAGGCATCAAAGGAGACTTCCATGTTCGGCCATCAATTTAAACTAACGCCAATTATGAGCCAACAAACACTGACAGCGTATGAGCTAAAAGAGAACTTCAAAAGTATCTTTTTTGCTGGGAATAGTCTGATGCTAACGTCTTTAGTTATTGTTTTAGCGACTATTTTTATTGGTTACTTACAACCAGACCAGTTTAGCATCAACACTCAAATCGTCAGCCACATTGCACTTGTCGTCTTTGCTGCCTTTTTAAAAATTGGTTATGTCATGCGTCTTATCGGTCAAAATGGCCTTAAGGTAGAAACCTTATGATAAGCAGTTTACGCCCAGATCAAATCAACAAAAAAGACCAAGATAAACCTGTTTTCGATTTGTTTGACTTGGCTTTTAGACCCGGGTTTTTAGGGGCGAGTATATTTTCAACGATCGCCTTGTCATTATGGATTTTGGTGCTGACAGGACAATTAAGCTTACCCAGTGAAGGCCTGTCTATTCTCGTTTGGCACTTCCATGAGATGGTGTATGGTTTTGCCGCGTTTGTTGCTCTGTCTTTTTTATTAACCGCCTCTCAAACCTGGACCAAGTTGCGCAGTCTGCATGGCAAATTACTCATGTTCTGGTGCGCTATTTGGCTATCTGTACGTGTTTTATTATGGCAAGACAATGTGTCATTACAATATCTTGCTTATGGTCTGCAATTACTCTGGTGGTTAGTTGGCATCGGCTTTTTGGCTCAACTTTTATATCGCGCCAACAATAGAAATGTCATGTTACTCCCTTTATTGAGCATCATGATGCTAATGAATATGGCCATTATTTATGCTGACTTAAAAGGTGATACCCACTTAGCATTACATTTTGGCCGTACGGCGGTGCTTTTGTTTGCTCTCTTAGTCGGCATTCTCGGGGGGCGCTTGATTCCCATGTTCACCCGTAACGGTACGAGATTATTAACACGCCCTGCCAAGGTGATTGAAACCCCAAGATTAACGAAAGTGCTGATTGCCACCGCTTTAATAAACAATATATATGCTTTTGTTTATCCGTTTTTTGAGTTTGCTCTTGTACCAGGTGTCATCATGATTTGTCTTGGCTCTTTACAACTCATTCAGCTTTATCACTGGGATTCTAAAGCCAGCGTTCAAGTGCCCTTGTTATGGTCGTTACATTTGACTTACGCCTTACTTGGGATTGGCTTTATTTGTCTCGGAGCCAGCTATTTTACTGACTTGATACGTTTTGCTGATGCGCTCCATGTCATAGGAATAGGCGCTATTGGTGGCATGATACTCGCCATCATGTCACGTGTTTCTCTGGGTCATACAGGACGTATGATTCAATCCGCGCCCTTGATGTCACTGGCCTTTATGATGATGTTTCTGGCCGCTCTCGCGCGCATATTGTTACCCAGTTTAGGTTTGCCAATGCAGGGTTGGATGTTAAGTGCAGGCTTGTGGATAGGGGCGTTTTTACTCTTCATCCTGCATTACAGCAAAGTTTTAATTCGTCAGCGTTTATAGCCTGAATACTCATAAACTCAATGGCACTGTCAGTCATTTATACAGTCTTAATAAGGATACACAATGTTATCAGATCAACAAATAAGCACAGTAAAAAGTACCATTCCATTATTAGAGAGTGTTGGTCCGTCACTTACTCAACACTTTTATAAACGTATGTTCATTCATAATCCTGAATTGAAAGACGTTTTTAACATGGCTCACCAAGCAGAAGGGACCCAATCATTAGCGCTATTTAATGCCATTGCCGCTTATGCTAAATACATTGATAATTTGCCTATGCTGACCTCTGCGGTACAGCGCATAGCTCATAAGCACACCAGTTTAGACATCAGACCTCAGCATTACGACGTTGTGGGCCTGCACTTAATAGAAACTTTACGAGAATTAGCCGGTGATGTTTTTACTGCCGAAATTGAAGACGCTTGGACTGCAGCTTATGCGCAATTAGCAGACGTCTTTATCACGGTAGAAAAAGGTTTATATGAGTCTAATGAAGCACAAAATGGCGGTTGGCAGGGCCCAAGAAAGTTTAAATTAGTTGAAAAGCGCATTGAGTCCGAATTAGTAAAAAGTCTGGTCTTTGAACCTTGTGATGGCAAATCTGTGATTGATTACCAACCGGGTCAATATCTGGGTATTCGCGTTAAGCCCATTACCTCAGAAAACTTGGAAATGCGTCAGTATTCATTATCTGACCAAGCAAATGGGGAAAGCTACCGTGTTTCTGTTAAACGCGAAGCCATGGGCGTACCCGGTTTGGTCTCTAACTTTCTTCATGATGGCTTACGCCTTGGGGATGAGGTTGAGCTATTCGCGCCAGCCGGTGACTTTGTTTTTACTAATAAAAATAAACCGGTTGTCGCTATATCAGCAGGGGTTGGCTTAACCCCTATGCAGGCTATCTTGGAAACCTTAGCGGAAGCGAGAAGTGAGGTACCGATTCATTACCTTCATGCCTGTGAAAATCACGAGCAGCACTCTTTTAAAAAACGCGTGAAGCAACTAGCAACGAAACTGGATCTGACGCACCACACTTGGTATAACCAAGACCATGATGCAGAACAAAGCATACATCACGGTTTAATGGACATGAGCACAATTACTACCTTGCCATTAGAAGACGGTGATTTTTATCTGTGCGGACCATTAGGTTTTATGCAATTTGCCAAACAACAGCTGCTTAACTTGGGTGTTGATAGTGATCGAATCCATTACGAAGTCTTTGGCCCTCATCAGGACTTCTAACAAGCCGTAAGAATAAAAAAAGCAGGTCTATTTTAGACCTGCTTTTTTTTATAAAGACCGCGCTTAAACGGCAGATTTACTCGTCTTATTAAAACTAAAACCCGTGGTTTTAATGGTACCTGCTAAAACTAATATGGTGCCAGCTAAAGTATGCCAGCCTACCGACTCATCTAAAAACAATACCCCCCA
>Ga0209292_1006359_pt1 | contig 11637 bp, 6 predicted proteins | sample GOMGulsemesocosm_2_FD_184634 | JGI IMG/M metagenome (GOLD analysis project Ga0209292, IMG submission 184634) | Methane-oxidizing microbial communities from mesocosms in the Gulf of Mexico - GOM9C Gulf of Mexico (SPAdes) (version 2) | ecosystem: Environmental > Aquatic > Marine > Cold seeps...
GGATAGTGTCTAGGTACTGGCCGGCCTGCTCAACGATGTCAACAACGTCACGATACATGAAGTGTGTGTCGAGGCTGTTAATACGAACACAAACTGTGATGCCTTTTTCACGCCAGCCGAAGTTTTTTAGTGCTTCGATGGTTTTTTTGCGAGCTTCCGGCTTATCAGCTGGGACTACGGCATCTTCACAGTCAAGGAATACAACATCAGCATCACTGTTGGAAGCCTTTTCCATCATAGACATGTTGGACGCTGGTACAGCTAGTGTGCTGCGCTGCAGGCGAGGGCGTGCTGGTTCTGGTTGAGTAAAGCTCATTAGTACTACTCCTCATTGTTAAACTTAAAAAATTAAAATTGAAAACGGTTAAGGATTCAGAATTCTTTTAGGGCTAAAGCGAGCAAGCTAGCCGGAATTGGCGCGTATTCTAAGAGAGTTGGCCTATAATCGCAATAAATGAGACGGATTCTCACCATTCATAAGGCTTATAAAGTGTCATTGCCTGGATATGAATGACTATAAGCCCAGTGACGAAATTATCTCTTAAACGCGTATTGCCCGGGATCTTTTTATCTAGCTAGATGCGTGCGGGAAATGCGCAGTGCCACTCAGCTACTGACATATATTTCAGGTCAGGACCGGCTATGATACGAAATTATCGACTTTGATAGTAGTTTTTCTGTTGTCGGCCATAAATCAGGGTGCAAGCAAGGATCAAAGGGCGCTAACAAAAAAGCCGGCGCAAGGCCGGCTTTTTTTAAATCAGTTGTTGTTAAACAACTTGATCTCGCAGTGGTTTCTCATCGAAGAAAGCCACCAGGTTCTCTACGACACGCATACCCATGGCAACACGTGTTTCCAGTGTTGCGCTACCCAGGTGAGGTAGCAGTACGGTGTTTTTCAGGGCGATCAGTTCGTCAGGGACGTTTGGCTCGCCTTCAAATACATCCAGGCCTGCGCCAGCGATGGTGCCGTCTTTCAGGGCCGCAACCAGTGCGGCTGGATCGATTACGTCACCGCGCGCTGAGTTGATCAGGTGTGCATGTGGCTGCATTTTCTTCAGCGCAGCTGCGTCGATTAGGTGATACGTAGACGCGCCGCCTGGGCAATGCAGGGCAACAAAGTCAGACTTCTCCAGAACTTCATCAAACGTACACTCTGTAGCGCCGAAGTGGTTGATCACTTCTTTTGCGGGTGGATACGGGTCAGAGAACAGGATCTTCATGCCGAAACCAAAGTGCGCTTTTTTAGCCATCGCCTGAGAGATACGACCGAAACCGATCAGACCCAGAGTTTTGCCAGTCACTTTAGTGCCCATCATGTGAGTTGGGCGCCATCCAGTCCACTCTTTAGTGCGAACGTGCTGATCACCTTCAGCCGCGCGGCGTGCAACCATCATCATCAGCGTCATGGCTGTGTCAGCAGTGCAGTCAGTCAGTACTTCCGGGGTGTTGGAAACGGTCAGATTTGCGGCTTTGGCAGCTTCCAGGTCGATGTGGTTAAAGCCGACACCGTAGTTGCCCAGAATCTTGGCGGTGATGCCGTCGGCGCCCAGTACTTCAGCGTTGATGGCGTCAGATACCGTTGGACACAAAGCGTCACAGTTGCGCAGCGCTTCCTGCAGTTCTGCTGTTGTCATCGGGACGTCAGATTCATTCAGCTGCACGTCGAACAGTTCTTTCAAACGGGTTTCGACTTCTTCAGGCCACCTGCGGGTGACAATAACCTTAGGTTTGCTCATTGTTAATTATCCTCTAGTTCGAGATTCGCCGTGTGGCTGATTTGCAGCATTGGGGAATGCTGATGGCGCGCTTAATATTGCTGAAACGCGACCTAAAATAAGGTCGGCTATTATTATGGAAGGCTTGTTCTGAGTCAATACTGTAGCGTCGGGGTAGGGTTTTTGGGGCTATTTTATCGCGGTTGCTGGAAATGCTAAGATGCGCCCCTGTTTATTTTTTTGATTGAGCCGTTATGAGTTTTAATAAAGTAGAGCATTCGTCGCTGGGTAAAGAGGTGGCCTACACTTCAACCTATTCTCCTGAACTGTTGTTTCCCGTGCCGCGCGCAAAAGTATGGGCTAGCAAAGGTTTGGATAGCTGTCCGTTCCAGGGTTATGACATCTGGAATGCTTATGAAATGTCCTGGTTGAACAGTAAAGGGTTGCCGCAGGTGGCAGTGGGTGAGTTTCGAGTGCCTGCTGAATCAGCTAACTTGATCGAATCAAAATCTTTTAAGCTGTACCTTAATTCCTATAACCAAACTCGTTTCGAAAACTGGTCGCAGGTGACAGCGAGCTTGATTAATGATTTGTCAGCCTGTGCCGGTGCGCCGATTGAGGTGGTCTTGCATCGTGTAAAAGACACGCCGAAAATTCAAAGCGGCTTTGATGGTGTCTGTCTCGATGATTTGGATGTTGAGATTGAGGTTTATGATGTGGATGCTTCACTGCTTGCTACGGCTGGCGAAGAGGTTGTCACTGAAACGCTTTATAGTGATTTGTTGCGCTCTAATTGTCCGGTTACCGGCCAGCCCGACTGGGGCAGTGTTTGTGTTGAATATACCGGCAAAAGGATTGATCGCGAGGGGCTGCTGAAGTACCTGGTGTCGTTCCGTGAGCATTCGGGTTTTCACGAGTTATGTGTGGAAACAATTTTTGTGGATTTATTGCAGCACTGCGCGCCCAGTGAGTTAACGGTTTATGCGCGTTATGTGCGCCGGGGCGGCTTGGATATTAATCCGCTGCGCTCTACGTCAGCTTCGGGTGTTGGTAATATTCGGCTGGCGCGGCAGTGACACGATATGTTATTCCGCCCTATCACCTACATGGATATAGGTGATAGGGCGGCGTAGAATGCTAAAGCCGAGGCCGAATCCACACTTTTCAGCAGACCTTGAAGATGTCGGATCACCCGATAAAGGGCGCGAGCAAGTCCGACATGACGGGCGTTTTTAAACCTAGACCGAGGCCTCCAGCGCCTCACCTCTCAGCATCGGTCCCAAAAAGCGCCCGGTGTGCGACTCCTTCACCAGGCTGACTTCTTCGGGGGTGCCTGTCGCAACAATGTAGCCACCACCTTCGCCGCCCTCGGGGCCCAAATCAACCACCCAGTCGGCGGTTTTTATTACGTCGAGATTATGCTCAATGACCACCACGGTGTTGCCGTGATCGCGCAGGCGGTGCAGTACCGCTAATAACTGTTCCACATCGTGGAAATGCAGGCCGGTGGTCGGTTCATCAAGGATATAAAGGGTGCTGCCGGTATCTCGCTTGGAGAGTTCACGTGACAGCTTCACCCGCTGCGCTTCACCGCCGGACAGGGTGGTGGCGCTTTGGCCGATGCGTACATAGGACAGGCCGACATCCATTAGAGTGGTCAGTTTGCGGTGCAGGGCAGGCACGGGTGCGAAGAATTCATGCGCCTCTTCGATGGTCATATCCAGCACTTCGTGAATGCTTTTTCCCTTGTATTTTACTTCCAGCGTTTCACGGTTATAGCGTTTGCCCTTGCAGACGTCGCAGGGCACGTAGATGTCTGGCAGGAAGTGCATTTCCACCTTGATCAAGCCGTCACCCTGGCAGGTTTCACAGCGTCCGCCCTTGACGTTAAAGCTGAAACGGCCGGGCTTGTAACCACGTGAGCGGGACTCTTGAGTTGCTGCAAATAGTTCGCGAATGGGGGTGAACAGGCCCGTGTAGGTGGCCGGGTTGGAGCGTGGCGTACGGCCAATCGGGCTTTGATCAATATCGACCACCTTATCGAACTGCTCGAGACCTTTAATTCCTGCGTGTGGTGCGGCTTTTAAGGTGGTAGCGCCGTTTAATGCGGTGGCTGCCAGCGGGTAAAGCGTGTTGTTGATCAAGGTCGATTTGCCGGAGCCGGAGACGCCGGTGACGCAGGTCATCAGGCCAACAGGGATTTCCAGGTCGACGGTTTTCAGGTTGTTGCCAGTGGAGCCCTCCAGACGCAAGACACGATCGGGATCGATGGGGTTGCGCTCAGGAATAATAATGCCGCGTGTGCCGGACAGAAATTGACCAGTAATCGAGGCGGGATTGTTGATGACTTCTTCTGGTGTGCCCTGCGCGATGACTTCGCCACCGTGTACCCCGGCACCGGGGCCAATATCAATGACATGATCGGCTTGACGGATGGCGTCTTCATCATGCTCCACTACAATTACGGTGTTGCCCAGGTCACGCAGGTGGAAAAGAGTGTCGAGCAGGCGTTCGTTATCGCGCTGGTGCAGGCCGATGGAGGGTTCATCTAATACGTACATGACGCCCATCAGGCCTGCGCCAATCTGACTGGCCAGGCGAATACGTTGCGCTTCACCGCCGGACAACGTGTCGGCACTGCGATCCAGTGTCAGATAATCCAAGCCGACATTCACCAGAAACGATAAGCGCTGGCTAATCTCCTTAACAATCTTTTCGGCGACTTCGCCGCGTCGCCCCGGAAGGGTCAACTGTTCGAAATAACGTTTGGCTTCGCCGACCGGCAGGCGGCTCAGCGTCGGCAGGTTATTTTCTTCGATAAATACATTGCGTGCTTCAATGCGCAGACGAGAGCCGTCGCAGGAGGGGCAAGGCGCGTCGGTCAGGTATTTGGATAATTCGTCTCTCACCATTTGTGATTCGGTGGAGTGGTAGCGGCGCGACATGTTGGGCACCACGCCCTCAAAGGTGTGTTCTTTGGTGACGATGTCGCCGCGTTCGCTGAGATAGTTAAAGGGCACTTTCTCGTCGCCGCTGCCAAACAGGATAATGCGCTGCGCTTCTTCGGATAGGTCGCTGAAGGGCTGGTTGAGATCAAACTCGAAATGCTTGGCGACCGACGTCAGCATCTGAAAATAATAGGCGTTGCGACGATCCCAACCGCGAATCGCACCTTCGGCGAGCTTGTGGCCGGGCTGGCTGACGACACGGTCATGATCAAAAAATTGATGTCTGCCGAGGCCGTCACAGGTGCCGCAGGCGCCCGCCGGGTTGTTGAATGAGAAAATGCGTGGTTCTAATTCTGACAAGCTATGGCCGCATATTGGGCAGGCAAACTTGGAGGAGAACAGCAGTGTGGTATCTTCGCAAACGTCTTCTTCATCCATCGCCATCACGGTGGCGGTGCCGTCACTCAGCGTTAAGCTGGTTTCAAAGGATTCAGCCAGCCGTTGTTCTAAATCTTCACGCACTTTAAAGCGATCCACGACCGCTTCGATGTTGTGTTTCTTGTTTTTATCCAGATCGGGCAGGCTGTCCAGATCAACGATAATGCCGTCGATGCGTACACGGATAAACCCTTGGGAGCGTAACTCGCTAAATAGGTGTTGATGTTCGCCTTTGCGGCCCTGAATCATAGGCGCCAGCATCATCAGTTTGGTGCCTTCGGGTAGTGCTAAGACCTGGTCGACCATCTGGCTGATTTCCTGAGCCTGTAACGGCTTTCCGTGTTCAGGGCAGCGCGGCTCGCCGGCGCGGGCAAATAACAGGCGCAGGTAATCGGCGATTTCGGTGATGGTGCCGACGGTGGAACGTGGGTTGTGTGAAGTGGCCTTCTGTTCAATGGAAATTGCTGGCGACAGGCCTTCGATGTGATCAACATCGGGCTTTTCCATCATCGACAGGAATTGACGGGCGTAGGTGGATAACGACTCCACGTAACGACGCTGACCTTCGGCGTATAGGGTGTCGAAGGCTAAAGAGGATTTCCCCGAGCCGGACAGGCCGGTGATCACCACCAATTTGTCGCGAGGAATATCGAGGTCAATGTTCTTTAAGTTGTGGGTACGTGCGCCGCGCAGCTGAATGGATTTCATGAAGTCTGAGTCTTTGCCAAAACCGGGCATTATATAGCTTTATGCGGTTTTTAGACAAAAACCTTGCTGTTTAAATTTAGTGAGGTTGTTTTTGGTGTTTTATCGCAGCTGTAGTCGTTGTTGTAAGCGATGAAAATTGCTGCGGTTGAGCCCGAGCTCGCGAGCGGCGGCGGCTTGATTGTTGTTGTGTGTTGCCAGCGCCTGTTGAATGCGGTCACGCTGAAAAGTATCGACGGCGTCTTTCAGCGATTGCTGTCTTATGATTGGCGGAGATACAGGGGTGTCTGTTGTGAATGAGGTGATGGACAGTGACGAAACGCTGCCGATATTCAGGTGGTGGTCTGACAGGGTGACCGTACGGATGTCGCGGCCCTGCTCTGCAACGGCTTTTAGTGTGGCTCGACTTAGCAGGTGTTCCAGCTCTCGAACATTGCCGGGCCAGTCATAGTTCTGTAGTGCATATTTGGCATCATCATCAAGACGCAGCCCTTGTACGCCAAGACGGCGTTGATTGGCTTCAAGTAAGAAGCCTGCCAGCAGCAGTACATCTTTGTCTCTTTCACGCAAGGGCGGTACGGTGATGGGATAAACGCTTAAGCGGTGATAGAGGTCGGCGCGAAATCTACCTTCTGCAACTTCCTTTTGAAGGTTGCGGTTGGTTGCGGCGACAATACGAACATCGGCCTGAATAACATGATCGCTGCCAACCCGTTGAATTTCTCCGCTTTGTAGTGCGCGTAACATTTTGGCTTGGATTGGCAGCGGCAGCTCGCCAATTTCATCTAAAAACAGCGTGCCGCCGTCGGCGATTTCAAATTTTCCAGCGCGCTCGGAAATGGCGCCGGTGAAGGCGCCTTTGGTGTGTCCGAAGAGCTCGCTCTCGGCGATGTTTTCTGGCAGTGCGGCGCAGTTTACTTGCACCAGTGGCCGGGTTGTTCGGTTGGAGCGGTTATGGATTTGGCGTGCGACTAGCTCTTTTCCAACGCCTGTTTCACCGAGTATCAATACGGTTAGATGAGATTTTGCGACAATTTCGAGTTCCTGTTGCATGCGCTGCATGGGGAGGCTGGCGCCAATGATTTCGGCTGCGCTCACGCCTTCGGTTAAGGTGCGGGACACCTGTTGCTCGTGAGCGGCCCTGGCGGCGAGCTGGTCCATGCGTTCAGCTGCTTTTACGGTGGCTTCTGTCAGGCTGATAAAGGCGCGTAATTCCAGCGGGTCTATGTCGTCGAATGTTCCTGGCTCTATAGCGTCAAGCGTCAGCACGCCCCAGGGTTTTTCATCAATATACAAAGACACACCCATGCAGTCATGCACATGCAATTGCAGGTCGTGGTCTTCCACAAGGCCGTCATAGGGGTCGGGTAGTTTGGAGTCTGCGGCGAAACGTACCGGTTCTCGGGAGTGCAGTAATCTGGCAAGCCTCGGGTGTTCGTTGACTTCAAAGCGGCGGCCCATGGTGTCAACGCTTAAACCGTCGATTGCCAGCGGGCGCAGGTGGTTGCCTTCGAGGTGGAGTAGTGCTGCGGCATCACAGGGGAAAATCTGTAGCATGGTTTCTAGCAGATTATGGTAGCGTTGTTCGGCCGGAAGGTCTTTGGATAGGTCTGCAACTAGGGAGGTTAGGGCGTCAAAAAACCGAAGCGTTGTCATTTTGATATCTCTGTGTGTTGTTATGACAACAATAACAGGTTGTTATAAGGATAACAGGTGTTAATTTATCTTTTAAATCAGTGAGATAAAAGTTGGCTCGAAATTTGATAGGGCTACAGAGAAAAGGAATAAGTGCTTGCTCAATTTCATAATTTGATTTTGATCAAGTAGTGCGAATCACTAGGCCATTAAGATGCGTTTATGGCGGTAGGTGGGGTTTGCACACCAGCACTGACAAGTTTTCAGATTTTAATTTTTCTAATTTTTAAGGGGAAGACCTATGAGTTTTCAAAGGGGCTTAGCCATCAGGTTACGGTCCGGACGCGGGGATACGGTGAAGGCTGGCAGCAGCTCTTATCATTGGCTAAGTAACACAGGAGGATCAAATGGCTGATCAATTTAACAAGGGCATGGCCCGTAATATTTATTACGGGGGGGGTGTGTTTTTCTTCCTGCTTTTGGTGGGTTTAACGCTTGATACCTTGAGGGTCTTGCCTGAGCGGGATCATCGGGAAAACATTACCGAGGAAGTAGCTCACGGTAAGGAGCTTTGGGAAAACAATAACTGTATTGGTTGTCACACCCTGATGGGTGAGGGTGCTTATTTCGCACCAGAACTGGCCAATGTTTATGACCGTTATGGTCAAGGCAATGAAGAGGCTTTTAAAGCATTTTTGCAGTCGTGGATGTCAATTCAGCCATTGGGTGTTGAGGGGCGTCGTCAAATGCCGCAGTTTAACCTATCTACGGATGAGGTTGATGCTTTGGCCGCATTCCTGATTTGGACCTCGCGGGTTAACGATAACGATTGGCCGCCGAATATTCAGGGTTAAGGGGAAATAGCGATGAAATTTAGTTCACAAGCGGTCGCGAAACCGTATTTTATTTTCGCAATGATCCTGTTTGCCGGGCAGCTTTTGTTTGGGGGAATCCTGGGTCTACAGTACGTGATTGGGGATTTCCTGTTCCCTTACCTGCCTTTTAATGTAGCGCGTATGGTTCACACCAACTTGTTAATCGTTTGGTTGTTGTTTGCTTTCATGGGCGCGTCTTATTATCTGGTGCCGGAAGAAGCAGATACTGAACTGCACAGCCCGTTATTGGCACGAATCCTGTTCTGGGTGTTTGCAGCGGCAGGTGTGGCGACTATTCTCGGTTATCTGTTTGTGCCTTATGCCAGACTTGCCGAAATCACCTATAACGAACTGTTACCCACGATGGGTAGGGAGTTCCTGGAGCAGCCAACCATTACCAAGATTGGTATTGTAATTGTGGCTCTGGGTTTTGTTTACAACGTTGGCATGACAGTGCTTAAGGGACGCAAAACAGTTATCAACATGGTGTTGATTACAGGTCTGATTGGTCTGGCTGTGTTCTTCCTGTTCTCGTTTTATAACCCGTCCAACCTGGTGCTGGATAAATACTTCTGGTGGTGGACAGTTCACCTATGGGTTGAGGGTGTTTGGGAATTGATCCTGGGTGCGATTCTGGCTTTCACATTGATTAAAGTGACCGGTGTTGACCGTGAAGTGATCGAGAAATGGTTGTATGTGATTATCGGTATGGCACTGATTTCTGGCCTGATCGGCATGGGGCACCACTACTTCTGGATTGGCCCAGGCGAATACTGGTTGTGGTTAGGCTCTATTTTCTCAGCAATTGAGCCCATTCCATTCTTCATGATGGTTGTCTTTGCCTTCAAAATGGTGCGCGAGCGTCGTCATGAGCACGGTAATAGCATTGCCGTTACCTGGGCGTTGGGTACTGCGGTTATGGGTTTCCTTGGCGCAGGTGTTTGGGGCTTTATCCACACATTGGCTCCGGTTAACTACTTTACGCACGGTTCTCAGATTACCGCAGCGCACGGTCACCTGGCATTCTTTGGTGCCTATGTGATGATCTCGTTGACCATTATTTCCTATGCGATGCCAATCATGCGTGGCCGCCCTCAGGGCAACTCTTTGCAAGCACAGAAGGTTGAGCGGTTCTCTTTCTGGGCAATGTGCATCGGCATGATGGGTATTACACTGGCATTGACTGTGGCAGGTGCTTACCAAGTCGCACTGCAACGTATACCGGGCGACGCAGAAGCGCTGAGTTTTATGGCAACACAGGATAAATTGATGCCAATCTACTGGGTGCGTATGGGCTTCGGTGTCTTGTTTATTGGTGGTGTAGTAGCCTATTTCACCAGTTTCTTTGTTGGCGGTAAGCTGCCAGAAGCAGTAAAAATAGAGAGCTAGTCTCAGTAAGGTGATCATCTGCGACCGGTAATAAGGTTGCAGATGATGCTTACAAATCTAGATGTAAAAAGAGGGGCTTGGCCCCTCTTTTTTCCAGAAGATTAATTAGATAGGGTCTTAGGCGCATGATTTTCAAATAGCGTATTTAGGTTTTATCTAATTAAAATTTGATTCAAATGAAGTTAGAAAGTGGCGGGCGATAGCAATGGAAGAGTTTGTTGGTGAACTGTGGCATAAACTGATCACTCGCCAGGCGCAGACAGATTTTGCAGAGGCGAAGGTGGACTTCGCCTCGTTACAGTCCCAGCTGGCGACTTATTTTCGTGCCATGGGCGGTGAGCCAGGGAAAAATCTGGAGGGTGTCGGGCCGCGAGCCTTTAACCCAAAAAGACGTCTGGTGCAGCGTATGGCTGGCAGCCATCGACACTTTCCCGTGTGCTGGCAGGATGACCGCGGTTTGCGTTTGCCGATCAACCTGGCCTACTTCCCGGATAGCGCATTAAATGAAGCGCTTTATTTTTGGCAGGCTGCGCTGGCGGCTCAATTACCCCGTCTTCGACACTGGTTTGCTGATAATCAGCAGGCAACTCAAGACTTGCTTAAGAAGCGCCCCGGTCTGGCTGCTGGTTATCGGCAGTTGGTAGAAGCGACGCTGAAGACGCGCCCTGATTTGGAAACCTTAAAAGGCCCTGAACAGGAACGTGAACAGGCCATCCAGCAGGCCATTATCGAACCGGGCAGTGTTGATCAATTACCCATCGCTGCGGGTGATCCATTACCCGTACCCATCTGGATTTACCCAGCACCGCTGTACGCGCTCGGTCCGGACAGTGACGATGATCTGGATGATATGGGCGATGGCTCGCGTGCCAAGAAACAACTAAACAGTGGCCGTAAGCAGGCCGAACGCACCGACGATGCCAAACAGACGGATGGTTTGTTGGTGTTTAAGTTAGAGTGTTTGTTTACCTGGGCTGAACAAGTGGATCTGGATCGTTGTCAGGAGGAGGATCTTGATGATGATTCTTCCACGGCTGATGATTTGGATATTATCACCTTGTCGCGCAAACGACGTGCCGGTGCTGCTAGGCTGAAGTTTGATCTGGATTTGCCCTCTGCCCAAAATGATGATTTACCTGTCGGTGAGGGTATTCGATTACCGGAATGGGATTATCGTAAGCAGGCGTTCATTAAAGACTACTGTCTGCTGCAACCGATGCTGGCGGACGATGCGCCACCTGCCGCTATCCCAGACTATTTGCACAATCAAGCACGCGTGTTGAAAAATCGTTTTAGTATGTTGCGCCCTCAACGCACCTGGCAGCGTCGTCAGCCCTACGGTGATGAAATCGATCTGGATGCCTGGTTGGAGTTAAAAACGCAGCCCCTGCGCAACGAAGAGCATCAGGATTTATATCGGGCCCGCAATAACCCGCAGCGTGATATGGCCTGTTTGTTATTGTCCGACCTGTCGATGTCCACCGATGCCGGGCTGGGCGCGAATGGTGATTCCGATCAGCGCGTGATTGATGTGATTCGAGATACTATGCTGCTGTTTGCCGAAGCGCTATCCAGCACCGGCGATCCCTTTGCGATTTATGGTTTTTCATCGGTCAAAAACAAACAGGTACGCTACCAACTGTTAAAGAATTTCTCCGAGCCCTATGGTGACCAGGCACGCGGTAGGTTGCTGGCCGTTAAGCCGGGTTTTTATACCCGCATGGGCGCAGCCATTCGCCAGTCCACCGAAGTGCTGAAATTACAGAAATCCCAGCAACGACTGATGTTGATTTTGTCCGATGGCAAGCCCAATGATATTGATCGGTATGAGGGACGCTATGGTATTGAAGATACGCGACGTGCGGTGATTGAAGCAAAACAGCAAGGCATACAACCGTTTTGTGTCACCATTGATGAAAGTGGTAATGA
>Ga0209292_1006362_pt1 | contig 11634 bp, 9 predicted proteins | sample GOMGulsemesocosm_2_FD_184634 | JGI IMG/M metagenome (GOLD analysis project Ga0209292, IMG submission 184634) | Methane-oxidizing microbial communities from mesocosms in the Gulf of Mexico - GOM9C Gulf of Mexico (SPAdes) (version 2) | ecosystem: Environmental > Aquatic > Marine > Cold seeps...
ATCTCTATCGATACTTTGTCCACCCAGTTAAAGGTTTCACCCACCGGCAGGCTGTCCAGTACGTCGCCGATGCGCTGGCGTATTAACGGTTCCAATTCTGCCACTCGGGGCGGTGATACCGTGCCAGTGACGGCGTTGCGCTGCTGGTCGTGCCGGGGCTGATCCATCGAGATAAAGGACTCCGGTGAAAAATCAGCCTCGGGCTCAGACAGAAAAATACTGGGCTCTGAGGAAAAGGCCTGGTGATTTGTGTCCACCGCCATAATGTCCTTAAATTTGGTGACAGACCAAAATCGACCAAATTCTTCATTTTCAAAAAAATGCACTGGGTCATCTTGGCGCAGACGGTCAAAAAAACTATGGTGCACATTACTTTCATAGATTTCAGGGCGGCTGACATCGATATCGTCGATGTTCATGTTCAGCGCATCGGCCTCCGGGTGGGTGGCCACGGTCTCATTGAGTGCAGTCATATACTGTTCCTATATTCGCTGTTGAGTTCTATTGCGGGCAAGCTTGGGCCTTGAGACCCTAACGCCGCCAGTATTTTCTGGGGTAGAGAATAAAAGCCCTGCGCGACAAAGTCCAGCGCCGAGGGCTGTTACCCGCTAATTAAAAATTGCAGCACTGAAGCGACTTGTGAGCGGATTACCAGCCTCGATTTATTCAGTAACGACACGATTAAGTGCTGGCAAACTAGTTTTGAAATTGTTGTACTGGCGTTCTAGACGTTGTTGCAATAGATAGGGGGCTGGACTATGCTCTCAGCATGAAAATATTCGTCGTCAATGCAGTCCATCTACTGCACATTTTTCTCCAGCGCTGTTGCCCCCGCTTGCAACAGCGGCGATGTTTGCTGTCTTAGTTAAGACCGCAAATCCTATGATTGATTTTTAGAGGCCGCCGATTTTATCCGCGGCCTTTTTTGTGCTGGAAGCATGTGATGACACTGTACCTATTTGATAGCTATCAACGAAAAATCGTTCCCCTCAAACCGATTGCAAAGGGCTGTGTCGGACTCTATTCCTGTGGCCCTACCGTCTACGATCGTGCTCACTTGGGTAATCTGCGTACCTATTTATTGGTCGATGTACTACGTCGGGTGCTGGCTTACAATGGCTATGGCGTCAACCACGTTATGAATATCACTGATGTGGGGCATTTGGTTTCTGACGGGGATAGCGGTGAGGACAAAATGGAGAAAGCAGCGCGCCAGCGGCAGCAGTGTGCTTGGCAGATAGCGAAAAATTTTGAAGCCCATTTTTTTGCCGACAGCGGCAAGCTCAATATCGACATCCCGACGGTGGTATGCCGTGCAACTGACCATATTGCCGAGCAAATTATCTATATCGAGTCTCTGGTGCGAAAAGGGTTTACCTATCAGCTGGAGGATGGGGTGTATTTTGATACCTCGAAGTTGGATGATTACGGCTACCTAGCAAGAATCGATAGCGCCGGTTTGCGCGCTGGTGTGCGTGTAGAAACAGGGCAGAAAAAATCGCTTACCGACTTTGCACTGTGGAAATTGAGTGGCGTGCGGTTGCGGCAGATGGAATGGGACAGTCCCTGGGGGCGAGGGTTTCCCGGCTGGCATATCGAGTGCTCGGCAATGGCTGAAAAATATTTGGGGAAACTGTTTGATATTCATGTCGGCGGCGAGGATCACATGCCGGTTCATCACAGCAATGAGATAGCCCAGTCCCAGGGCCGCAATGGTAACCGCATGGCCAATATTTGGCTGCACGGTTATTTTTTGCAGCTAGATAATGAAAAAATCGCCAAGTCTGGGCGCTCGCTGTTGTTGTCTGAATTACTGAAGCGCGGTTTTGATCCGCTGAGTTATCGTTACTTAACACTAACAGCACACCATCGCCGGCGTTTGAATTTTAGCTGGCAATCACTTACCAGCGCGGCAAAGGCATTGTCGCGGATCAGGAAGGTCGTTGTTAGTGCCCCCATCGGTGGGCAGATCGACAGCAGTTATCAGCGGCGTTTTCATCTGCTGGTCAATTACGATTTGAATATGCCTGGGGCCCTGGCGCTGCTGTGGGAGTTGCTGGCCAGCGAACTGGCACCGGCAGTTAAGCGCGCTACGCTGTTGGACTTCGATCGGGTATTTGCTCTGGAACTGGATCGCGTGGTTGGCGACAGTGTACCGGAGGCGGTAGACCTGATAGCCCAACGGAGGCAATTGGCACGCCAGCAGGGGGACTGGCGCGGTGCAGATCAGTTGCGATTGCAGCTGGTGGCGATGGGCTATCAGGTCGAGGACCGTCAGGGCAGTTATGCATTGATTCCACTGCAGCACAACGAAGCGGATAGAGATTGAGCGAGTGGCGAACTACAATGTTATCATGGTGGACTGACACAGTTTGATCGCCATGCTCGATCGATATACGATCCTGGCGATTGGGCTTGCCGTGCCGATCTTTGTTGGCGCCGCTAAATACACTTAGATCGAGAGACCTTACATGTACGACATCGCTGAATATATGAATGAAACCCCGCAGACTATGGCGGCCAACGACACCGTTGCCCGGGCTAGGCAATTGATGACAGAGCGCGCCTTAGACGTTATTGCGGTGCTCGGTGAGTACGGTGAATTGCTTACCCTGTTGTGTCCACGGGATTTACTCGGCGCCGATATTGGCGAGACACAAACGCTGGCTTCGATCACTGGCAGCCCGCTAATTACTGTGGAAAAAGATGCCGGGCTGCAGGCGGCAGCAGCCTATCTGCGTGATAGTTCGCACAGTTGTCTGGCGGTGGTTATTGGCAAAACCCTGGTGGGAACGATTGATGAGGCGTGTTTTGTCGCTATTGCGATTGAGCTAATGGGGCAATTGCAGAGCGAACAGAGCGAGAAACTGGATAATGAGGACCTGGATCGGCGTCTGGACGAGGCCATGGGACTGGAATCTGATGACTTCTAAACCATAGTCTCCTCAAAGACCTTGTCGCGTCAAATACCATGTCTGGTCGGGGTTAACTAGCAGCCAGTCGCACGTCAGGCCAGAGCGGCGGAGCCGCCGCTACTTTTTTACTGTCATCATTAGAAAACCTGAGAAGGCGGCGTTGGAGGGGGAAAGGCTGCTATCCACCAAGCCCTTGGAGTCATTTATCAGCTTGCGGTATTTTTTGTAAAAGTCCCAGCTGGGCGTTGGCTTGTAGACGGGATCATCAATCTCGAAGTATTTGAGTACGTTTTTAGCGGTGGTGGGTTTGACAAAAACTTCTTTGGTAGGCGCAAAGTAAGCGGGAATAATACTGACAAGACTCCATTTAGCTAATTTTCCGGTTTTTAAGATATCGACCATGGCCTCAAAGCCCAGCTGCTTTTTCCCGTGCAGCATATTGACTAGCGCGTTGACCATAAATACCTTTTCATTATCGTCCATTGCACGAACAAAATCCCTGAATTTGGGCTTTTCAAACAGCGATACCATTGATGAGCGGCTTATCACTTTGACCATATTCTCCGCAGTAGTGTGCACATTGGAGCAGGCACGCTTGGAAAAACACTCTTTGCTCAGTTCTGTCATGCGGTTGACGTTGTGTTTTTTGCCGATTTTTTCCATTTCGGGGTCTGCGAAACCCTTGGGGTATTGCATTAAAAAGTCCAATTCCAAGCGCTTTAATTTTTCCAAATCGAACATTTCTATAGACCTTCCTAATTCCGGTTATACTGATTACTATCGACTTTAGAATCTACCACAGCTGCTATTACATTATAATAGCGCGCAGACAAAAACCCCTGTTGGTGGCTGCCAGCACTGTCACAGTGGTTTGCTTTTACGAACTGGCGACGAATGCTGCCTAGTCTATAGCATGGCAGTACGGTTAATTATTCAATTCAAACATTAGGTAGAAATTATGTTAGCTAAACTATTACCCGCGATCGGGCTGGGGATTGCATCGATGCTGTCTATCGGCAGCATCCAGGCCGCAGAGCGCTACAAGTCGGTGGAGTACGGCTATGCGCTTGAAACCGTGGTTGAGGGCTTGCAAACCCCCTGGTCTATGGCCTGGCTTCCCAGTGGCGAAATGTTGGTTACCGAACGCGAGGGCAGTGTGTACATTGTTCGCGACGGGCAGCTTTCGCCGCCGATAGCGGGCGTGCCAGCCGTATTGGCCAAGGGTCAAGGCGGATTGTTTGAGGTATTGGTGCACCCCAACTTCGCCGATAATCAGTTTATTTACCTCAGTTATGCCAAACCCCGGGGTGACAGCGCCACCACAGCAATACTGCGGGGTAGGTTGGTTGAGGATAGGTTGACTGATATCGAGCAAGTCTTTGTTAGCGACACCGAGGGTAAAGGGCACTATGGTGGTCGCCTGGTGTTTGACCAGGCGGGTTTTCTCTATGCCACTATTGGCGATCGTCAGGCCTCCCCCAGCGGTGACCTGGTGCTTCACCCGTCTCAGGACCGATCTAACCACCACGGGGTGATCCTGCGGTTGTTGGCCGATGGCGCTATTCCCGCCGACAACCCTTTCGTCGGCGACGACAGTGCGCTGGATGAAATATGGAGTTACGGCCACCGCAATCCTCAAGGCTTGGCGGTACACCCGCAAACCGGGGTGCTTTACAGTGGTGAGCACGGCCCTCAGGGCGGCGATGAGATAAATATAGTTGAGCCGGGTAATAATTATGGCTGGCCTGTTATCGGCTACGGTGTCAATTACGGCTTGGGTACACCCATTCATAGCTCTCAGAGTGAGGGCGGTATGGAGCAGCCAATTCACTACTGGGTACCCTCTATCGCCACAGCGGGGCTGACGATTTATTCTGGTGACAAATTTCCTCATTGGCGGGGCAACATTTTTGTCGGTGGTTTGCGTGGCAGGCAACTGGCCAGAGTTGTACTGGACGACGACGGCAAAGCGGGGATTTATGAAGAAACGCTATTGGCAGGCTATGGCCGTATTAGGGATGTTCGCCAGGGCCCACAGGGGTATCTCTATATAGCAGTTGAAGGCCCGGGTCGGGTAATGCGGTTAGTACCGACTGCTGCACCGTTGGGAAAAAAGTAACGGTACGCAAAACAACTCCGGCAGGGGGCTAGCTCACCCTTGTTTAATAGCGACTTTATTTGTAGGCTGGCGCAACAATAATTTTTGTGGGGAATAAGCGCCGGTGGCGATTAAACGATTTAGTAAAGTACTAGTGGCCAATCGCGGTGAGATTGCGGTTCGGATTATTCGCGCCTGCCGGGAAATGGATATTTCCTCTGTGGCGGTCTATTCCAGTGCCGATATCCATAGTGCCCATGTTGCGTTGGCCGACGAGGCAGTGTTTCTCGGCGAGCCCGAGGCGGTACAGTCCTATCTGGCAATCGATAAAATTATCGCCGCCGCCCATGCTGCTGGCGCCCAGGCGATTCATCCCGGTTACGGTTTTCTGGCGGAAAATCCGTTGTTTGCCCAGGCCTGTGCCGACAATGGTCTGGTTTTTATCGGTCCCACAGCAGACAGTATGCGGGCGGTTGCGGCCAAGGATGCGGCCCGCTGCCTGGCTCAGAGTTTGTCTGTGCCCACTATCCCGGGCCTCGATGAATTGGCTAGCTACGACGCAGAGTTTGTTGCTAGCTGCGAGCAGCTGGGGTATCCGATACTGTTAAAGGCTGCAGCTGGTGGCGGCGGTCTAGGTATGCGTATAGTCGAGGGGGCAGGAGAGTTGGCGCAGGCCTTTGCGTCGGTGTCGAGGGAGGCACGGCAGGCCTTCGCCGACGGCGCTATTATTGTCGAGAAATATCTGGCTGGGGCTAGGCATATCGAGGTGCAGTTGTTAGCGGATAACTACGGCCACTGCGTGCATCTACACGAGCGCGACTGCTCTATCCAGCGGCGTCGGCAGAAAATTGTGGAGGAGTCTCCGGCACGTAATTTAGCTGCTACCGTCAAAGAACAATTATGCCATGCGGCGGTGACTATTGCCCAGCAGATCGACTACCGCGGTGCGGGTACCGTTGAATTTTTGGTCGATGGCGAGCAATTTTATTTCCTCGAAATGAATACCCGCCTGCAAGTGGAACACGGGGTTAGCGAAGCGGTAACGGGTATTGATATTGTTCAGTGGCAGATAAAAATTGCCGAGGGTGAGGCGCTGGCCCTACAGCAGAGAGATATCGAACAGCGCGGCCATGCTATTGAGTGCCGGTTGTGCGCTGAAGTACCTCTGCGAGACTTTATGCCCGCCAGCGGTACGGTTAGTTACTGGCGCGGGCCGTCGCTACAGCGTTGCGATAGTGGTATCCACACAGGCAGTGAAATTTCAGTGTACTACGATTCGCTGCTGGCCAAGATTGTCAGTGTTGGCGACGACTTTAGTCAAGCTAACCGAAATATGCAGGCGGCGCTGGCCCAGTGTGCTCTGTTAGGCGTCGATAATAATATTGACTACCTCGCCAAAATTACTGCATCCGTACCTTGGATTGAGGGCGCTATCGATACCAACGCGGTGTCTAATTACCACCCATTGTGGTCAGCTACTGAGCACAATTCCAATCGTGACCGTTTAATTTGTGCCGCGGTAGCCCTTGCCTGCGCGCCGTTGGGAGAGTATTGGCCAGGTCGCCAACACCGACACGATCAGTGGCTTATTGAACTCAATGAGCAGCAGTTCGCCGTGCAGACCCGGTGGCAAGACGAATGCTCGCTAGTGGTGTTAGTCGGCGATAGTGAGCACCATTGCGAGCTGAGCGCCAAGCAGTCTCTTGCAGACAGTTCACAGGGCGCGGTGTTGGCATTAGAGCTGTTGCTCGATGGCCTGCGCAGCCGCTTTAGCGCGCTGCTAGACCGGGACGGCGCAGTCAGTACGGTGTCGTTACACAGTAGTACCGCCGGGGCAGCGCAAATTGTGGTCTATCCAGCCGACAAGGCCAGGCAGAGCTCGACTGGGCAATCAGTGATATTGGCGCCTATGCCGGCCAAAATCATTTCGGTCGATATAGCTATCGGCGACAGCGTTACAGTCGGTGACAGTGTGCTGTTGCTCGAGTCGATGAAGATGGAAACCCGGTTGACCGCGACCCGGGACGGCGTTATTAAAGAAGTTTATGTCAATGAGGGCGATTTGGTCGAATCGGCCAGCCCAATGTTTGAATTTGAAAATGAGTAGCCAGTAAATCAAGTGCCATTGAATCGTGCTGCCGGGACATCGAGCAGAACTATCGCTAGTGCGGCAACTAACAGGGTGAATACAAGTGGGGATTACATGAGTTGGTTGGAGGAAGTAGAGGAGCTAAATCGGCGCCGGTCGATGGCACTGCAACAGGGCGGAGAGCAGTCAATTGCCCGCCACCACCAGCGCGGTAAACTGACGATTCGAGAGCGCATCGACAATTTTCTTGATCGCGGTACGTTTCGGGAGTCCGGTAGAATTACTGGCGGCGCGGTGCTGGGGGACGATATGAAAGTTGAATCGTTCCAGCCGGCCAATTATGTGTTGGGTGTCGGCAAGGTCAACAACCGTTTGACTGCGGTGGGAGGCGAAGACTTTACTCTTAAAGGTGGTTCTCCTAACGGTGCTGGTCTGCGGCGCAGTGTTTATGCTGAACACTTGGCAGTGCAACATAAAATACCCATAGTACGGTTTCTGGAGGGTGGGGGGGGCAGCGTTGGTGGCAGCCCTCCGGATCCAAAGCAGCCGCGCACTGTAGGCAGCCCAGTATACGAGCGCAACCGGATGAAAATATTTGGTGAGGCGCTGGGCACTATCCCCGTCGCCTCTGCGGCACTTGGTCCAGTGGCGGGCTTTCCCGCGGCGCGACTGGCGGCCTCGCATTTTTCGGTAATGACCGAAAAGACCGCCCAGGTACTGATCGCCGGTCCCTCGGTGGTGGAGCGGGCGTTAAACAAACCGACCTCCAAAGAGGAGTTAGGTGGCCCGCAAGTGCATTTAAAAAACGGCGTGGTCAACAACTTGGCGGTGGACGAATATGACGCTTTTGATCAGTTGCGCCAATTCTTGAGCTATATGCCACAAAATGTCTGGCAGCGGGCCCCTCGTATTCCCTGCAGTGACCCCGTCGATCGGCAGGAGCAGAGTTTGCTGTCGGTCATACCAAGGGATCGAACTCAGACTTTTGATATGCACGAGGTGATTGAGGCTATTGTCGATAGGGACTCTTTTTTTGAAATCTCTGAGCAATACGGCTTGGGGCAGATTACCGGCTTCGCCCGTATCAACGGGCAAAGTGTCGGTGTGACCGGCAATGATTGCCGCTTTTTTGCCGGCGCGATGACCGCCGACGGCTGCCAAAAAGTGCGACGTTTTATCGAAATTTGCGAGACTTTTCATCTGCCCATTGTCAATTTTGTCGATGAACCTGGTTTTATGATCGGCCCCGAGGCGGAAGCGCAGGCGACGATTTTGTACGGCATGACCACGGTGTTGGCGGCGGTGGGGGCTGAAGTTCCCTGGGCTTCGGTGATGGTGCGCAAATGTTTTGGGGTGGCCGGCGCGGCCCATTTTAGCGACCAGGACTACACCCTGACTTGGCCCAGTGTCGACTCGGGAGCACTGCCGATCGAGGGCGGTGTAGCGGTGGCCTTTCGCCGGCAAATTGCCGAGGCGGCTGATCCAGAAGCCTTTCGCAAAGAGATGGAAGAGCAGTTTGCCAAGAGCAAAAACCCCTATATTTCAGCGGAATCCTTTGCCGTGAACGATATGATCGATCCCCGGGAAACACGCCCCTATCTATGTGACTGGATCGAAATGATACAATCACAACTCGATGTATTAGTCGGGCCGCGAACCTTTAGCTACCGTCCTTGAGCGGGTTGTTCACAGTAACGGCGTGGGTCAGTATGCTTAGTGCCGGGTCGTTGATCGCGGCGCGAATCCGGCCTGCAGTCGTCTATTGAACATACCCAGGCCGGTGTTCAGGTCGAACCAGGCCTGCCGTGCGCGGCCCTTGGCCACCACTCGGAAGCCGCGATTAGTCACTTCCAAAACCTCGCTCAGGGTGTTGTTAATATAGAGCAGGTCGCCGCAGCACAGTTGGCTAAAATCAGGGTGATCGTCGAAACCTTGGTTGGCTGCATGGGCATTTTTGCCGATAAACTGGAGATGTAATTGTTCGTAACGGCTATTTAACGTTTGCATTTGCATGTTGCAGCCACCCCGGTCGGGGTGATGTATAGCCGCCAGGCGCCGGTATTGGTACTTCAACTCGTTCAGGGACTGGGCTGCCGCCAATTGTTGCATAGGATCTCTCGCTTATGGTTCAGGGCGGCAACTGCTTGCCGCGGCGGTGAGAATTGATCTGATATACAGCTGAAAGCAGGATTTGTGCCAGCTAAGCCCGGCTTGCTGAGTTGATCTTCTATACGGTAAATTAGCCCTGGTCGTCGGTGTTGCGGTATTGGCAGTGATGGTTATGCCAGTCGGTCAATGATGTTGTGATATGCAGCTCAATACTAGTAGATTCACTATTAGTACGGAGGGATTGTTTATCGCAATGCTGTTCTGTGTTTGTCGATCTAACGTAATGAATACATCGAGTGTTCCGAGTGTTTGGAATTGAGCGGTTTATCGATTGCTTAAGTGAGGGTTTTTCGCATTCTGTGCTGAGTTGAATAGCTACCAAAGTGTAACGATTGGGAGTTGCTGTAGTGGCAGGTGACAATAGTTGGAGATGGCAATAGCAGGGTGTTCCCAGCCGCCACTAATACTCAATAGCCACGGCTGATAAGTCGAATAGTGGGAAAATGTTTGTTCAGGATATAGAGTGTTCACGCATGTGGCAGCGTCTCAGAGGGGGCCTTGTCATGTGCCCCCTGCCACAGGTTTACGCTACTGTTGTAGTGTTAGTTTGCTGCGCTTTCCGCTTCGTCGATCTCTTCTATTTGCGGTGGTTTTTGGTGGGGGTGCGACTTCACTTTTTCTTTTTTACGTTGCATGAGCGCGGTAAGTTTAGTGCTCATTTCACCGATAGCATGATAGAGATCATCAGATGCAGCTTTGGCGCTAAAGTCCTGACCCAAAAAATGAGTGCTGACCTCGGCTACTTGCTGATGTTTTTCGACGGTGAGTATTACCTTAAGAGAAGTGATATTAGGGAAGTGTTGCTGCAGCTTCTGAAGCTTGTTATTAACCGCTTCACGGATGCTGTCAGTGATGTCCATATGGTGGCCAGTGATATTTATTTGCATAGACGGTATACCTCGCAGAGTTATCAAAGAACAATTTGAGTATAGCGCTATGGTAGGGAGAATGCTTGATCTTTATCATATAAAAGTGCGATAAAGTTGGTGTTAATTACTTGCTTTTATTTTAGATGATACTCCTTATAGCGCCCTTATTTACTGCTGTTGTACACGTATGCCTGGTTGGCGAAGTGCTGGGCTACCCCCGCCAAATGATATTGCTGTCAACGTGTTGTATGTCCCGTAGGCCGCAAAATGCCATGGTGGTATCGAGTTCGTCGTGCAATAAAGAGAGGCTTTTTTTCACCCCGGCCTGACCCATGGCGCCGAGGCCGTAGATATAGGCGCGGCCGATAAATGTGCCCTTGGCACCCAAAGCTAACGCTTTTATAATATCTTGTCCAGTTCGAATGCCGCCATCCATCCACACCTCGGTTGTATTACCTACGGCGTCGACAATCGCCGGCAACGCGTCGATCGACGCCGGTGCCCCGTCGAGTTGGCGGCCGCCATGGTTGGAGACAACAACGGCATCGGCGCCAGAGCGCACCGCCAATACCGCGTCCTCGGCATCCATGATGCCTTTAATTATCAATTTCCCTCTCCACTTATCCTTAAGCCACTTTACGTCGTCCCAGCTCAGGCTTTGATCAAACTGGGTATTAGTCCACATGCTCAAGTTGTTCATATTGTCGATATTTTTCACGTGGCCGACAATATTGCCAAAGGTGCGCCTTTGGGTGGCCAGCATGGACATGGCCCAGCGCGGTTTGCTGGCAATATTGAATAGATTTTTTACAGTTGGTTTTGGTGGAGTGGTTAAGCCATTTTTTATATCTTTGTGCCGCTGACCGATTATCTGCAGGTCGGCGGTTAACACTAAGGCCGAGCAATTAGCGGCTTGAGCGCGATCTATAAGGCGCTGGACAAATGCGCGGTCGCGCATCATATAGAGCTGAAACCAAAATGGCTTTTGTGTATTACTGGCTACATCTTCTATCGAACACACACTGAGGGTGGATAGAATAAAGGGCACAGAAAAAGCCTCGGCTGCTTTTGCCGCCAGTATTTCGCCGTCGCCATACTGCATACCGGCAGAACCAATCGGTGCCAAGGCCACAGGCATGGACACCTGTTCCCCCAGCATCGTAGTGGCGAGGGTGCGATTGCTCATATCGACCATGACTCGTTGGCGCAATTTGATTTTCTCGAAGGCTGTGCAGTTGTCCCTGTAGGTACTTTCAGTCCAGGATCCGGAGTCAACATAGTCAACAAACATACGCGGTACACGCTTGATAAACTGCTGATGTAAATCTTCGATGCAAGTGATGGGGGGCATAGTGGCCTGTTGTACTCGTCGGTAATGTTACCGGCAGTGATGAATGGGCGAGCAAGCCGAAAGCTGTGCGATTACTATAGTCTATTGAACTAAGTTTGTAGTGGGTTGCGCCGGCGCAGAGCGCTCTGAATTTCGCTGTGTTT
>Ga0209292_1006365_pt1 | contig 11632 bp, 9 predicted proteins | sample GOMGulsemesocosm_2_FD_184634 | JGI IMG/M metagenome (GOLD analysis project Ga0209292, IMG submission 184634) | Methane-oxidizing microbial communities from mesocosms in the Gulf of Mexico - GOM9C Gulf of Mexico (SPAdes) (version 2) | ecosystem: Environmental > Aquatic > Marine > Cold seeps...
GCCCGAGTGGTGGAATTGGTAGACACAAGGGATTTAAAATCCCTCGCTCTTAGAGTGTGCCGGTTCAAGTCCGGCCTCGGGCACCATTTCTATATGGTTCAATCAAATTTAAATCCAAAGAATACCCCTTTAAATAAACTATTATTCCATTTTTAATTTTACTTATATTTAATTATTACAAGTCGATTTTACTTATAGCACTTATAAAGTAGGCTTGAATAATACCAATACCAATACCAATACCAATACCAATACCAATACCAATACCAATACCACTTCTATGAAGTTAGTGATCTAAAATAAATTAGGAAAGCACAGGTTATAGTTCCAGACTAAACCTAAGTGCATGCAGGTAATGCACTTAGTGTATATTTAGATCGAACAGCATATTTATTGGGATTGGTATAATTTGTATTAGATTTAATAACGCAGTAACGAATAGCGCTGTTAAAGCGCCATTGGCTGATTTTAACTATTTGTTTTATCAATTATAAATTGCTTTGCTTCATCAGATAAACATCTATTTGATATATAACTGGTACTTTTATCTAATGTTAATAAAAATCCTTTTTCAGTTTGCGCTATTTTGTTTATTTGCGACCATAACGTTTTTGCATCTACAAAATCTGATTTTACAAATACGCCATCTTCATTAATGATCAAATTTACAGTATTGCCAGATGCTTTACTGAGCCTTTGACGCATTAACCACCAAGCTTTGTTGTAATAAACATTCAATGCTTCAATTACACCTAGAGATAAAATAAACCAGGCTAAATATTTATCAATAGGGCTAAAAATTAAAATTACGCCGGCTGTAAATAAACCAATTGATTTGTAATATGCACGTATGCTGGTATCTGTTGTAACAGATTCATCATAACATTCACTAAAGTGCGTTCTATCTAAAACGTAACTGGTTGAAAAAGTAAATTCTGTTGGCATTTAAATATATCAAAAATTAATTTTAACTATTTTACCTAGAAGTATTTAGTAAATCGATAAAACTTTTAAATACTGATAATGATATTAAGCTTTATATTAATTCTACCAGTTAGAATTTTATTATCTGCTATATTTCAATGATGATATTGGTAAATACTAGGATATGGACATTATTAATGACTTGGTGAATTATTTACAAGGAAGTTACATAAATGAATGAAAGTGCTTTAAAAGGCGATAATCCTATAAAAAATTTTATTGGAAGGTTAACAATTCCATTTATTATCATTCTAATGTTGTTTTCTATTGTCCTAAGTTATAAATTTCTTTCTGATTCAACAGCTGTGCTTGCTAACGAAAATGCCAAAAATAATGCAAAGAGATATTTAGAAGCCATTTCAGCATTTAGATCTTTATATACATCTGAAGTTGTTGTTAGAGCTAAAAAGCATGGTATGAATATTACCCATGATTATTTAAATGTTGAAAATTCGATACCTTTACCTGCAACACTCAGCATGGTTTTAGGGAAAGAGTTAGGAAAAACACAGTCAGACGCAAAAACATTTTTATATAGCCCTTATCCATTTCCTTGGAGAGAACAAGAAAACTTAAGTATTTTCTCACAAAGTTTTGCTCTGGATGCATGGAGTAGCTTTCAAAAAAATTCAAACTTACCATTTTATCGATTTGAAAAAGTGGATGGTAAACAATCAGTTCGTTATGCAATTGCTGATTTAATGCGTCCATCTTGTATTAATTGCCACAATAACCATTCCCAGAGCCCAAAAACAGACTGGAAAATTGGTGATGTTAGGGGCGTTATAGAAGTTATCTTGCCAATAAGCATCGCTCAAGAACAAGCACAATCGTCTTTAAAAACCACTTTTATAGCTTTAGGCTTTTTAGCTGTCATTCTAATTTTAATCGTTGCTTTGTTTCTTGCAAAAATTAAAAAGGATGCAAATGCATTAAGAATTTCAAACATAAAGTTATTGGTACAACAGAATGATATTAATTCAGTAAATGATGAAATTCAACTGACAAATAATAAGCTTGAGCAACAAACAATTGAGTTAATTAACAGTAATAACGTAAAGTCTGATTTTTTAGCAACCATGAGTCATGAAATTCGTACTCCTATTAATGGTGTTATAGGCTTACTAGCGTTGTTAAAGCAAAGTGATTTAGATGTTCAACAACAACAGCATGTACATTTAGCAGGTTTAAGCTCTGATTCATTGCTGAGATTAATTAATGATATTTTAGATTTTTCAAAAATAGAATCTGGAAACCTAGAAATTGAAGTAGTTGAATTTGATCTTTTAGAATTACTGAGTGATACAGCGACTATTATGGCTCATAAAGCACAAAGTAATAATTTAGATCTTATTATCGATTTCTCTAATATTAAAAATGGGCTTGTTAAAGGTGATCCCAGTCGTATTAAACAGATATTGAATAATATAATAAGTAATGCGATAAAGTTTACAGCTCAAGGTGATATTCTGATCCAAGCTAAAATTGAACAAGCCGATGAAGCTAATATTTACTTTCATTGTCAAATCATTGATTCCGGAATTGGGATTGATAATAATAAATTAGAGCAAATGTTTGAACGTTTTACACAAGCTGATACTTCAACAACCAGAAAATATGGTGGTACTGGGCTTGGACTGGCTATTACTAAAAAACTATGCATTTTGATGAAAGGTGATATCAAAGTGCAAAGTAATTTAGGAGAGGGGTCAAATTTTAGTTTTAAATTGAAATTAGAACCGTCAGTATTAAAAAGTGAAATATCTCACATGAAATTAGCAGATATTAGAGCGCTAATAATTGATGATAATGAAAAACTTTTAAATGCAATCTCAAATCAATTATTGGCTTTTGAGGTTGAAGCAGTCAAAACATCTAAAGGAGATCGATTTTTAACCTTATTAGAAAATAATTTTAGAGCTACCGATGAAGCTAACTTTAATTGTATCATTATAGATCAAACACTTTTTGATATGTATGAATTAAATTTATCAGCGTTATTAATCCAATTGAATAAAGTTGACAGTGTAAAAGTTATTATTCTCACTTCTTTAAAACATAATGTTAGTAAAAATACATCTGTTAAATACTTATCAAAACCGATAATTCCTATCGCCTTATTTAATAATATAACGCATCAAAAAATTTCAAATAACATTAAAAACAGTAATACGTCATCAGATTTAGATAAGTCTATTTTAAATAATCTAGATATTTTACTTGTTGAAGATAATCCAATTAATCAAGTTGTCGCAAAAGGTATTTTAAAAGGTTTTAATATTAATCTGAGAGTCGCGGTAAATGGTTTAGAAGCTTTAAAAGCACTTGAAGAATTTAATTTCGATTTAGTTTTAATGGATTGTCAAATGCCTGTAATGGATGGTTACGAGGCAACACAGAAAATCAGAGCTTCATCAAGTTTATACCAGAATATATATATTATCGCGATGACAGCAAATGCGATGGAGGGTGATAAAGAAAAGTGTTTAAGAGTAGGAATGAATGAGTATATTTCAAAACCAATAAATGTTGACGATTTAACAAGAAAACTCATTTTTGCGGTAAAATCAATCAGGTCTAATAAATTGAACTAAATTTTATTGTAGTCATTATGACTATGATGTATGTTTGTTTTAACTTATTAAATGTGTTTTTAAATGAATAATATAACATCGACAGCCTTAATTGAACTCGCCCTAGACTTAGCTAATTGTCTCAGTACAAAAGACCGATTTGATCGCTTATTAGATACCGTGAGAAAGACAATTCAATGTGATGCGGTTGCGTTATTATCTTATCATCAAGACTTATTAAAACCACTGGCTCTTCAAGGTTTAAGCCGAGATACATTAGGTCGGCGCTTTAAAATAAATGAACATCCAAGGTTTGATATCTTATGTAATTCAAAATTTCCAGTCAGGTTTTCCGCTGAGAGCGAATTACCAGATCCATATGACGGCTTACTGATAGATAAAGAAGGGGATTTACCAGTTCATGCTTGTATGGGTTTACCTTTATTTTTCGATGATAAATTACTTGGTTTATTGACCATAGACAGCCTAACGCCACATGCATTTGATGATATTCCTAATCGTACTTTAGAGGTAATCTCAGCAATAGCAGCTACAACATTAAATACAGCATTAATGATCGATTTATTAGAATCACAGGCATTGCATTCGCAAAAAGTAGTTGCTGAATTGACTGAAGAAGCTTTAATGCGCGATGGTGGGGAACTCATAGGTCAAAGTGCAATTATGAAAAAGCTAAAACAAGAAATTGATATTGTTGCGGCATCAGATTTTAATATTTTGATTTATGGTGAAACGGGAGTGGGTAAGGAGCTTGTAGCACGTACTCTGCACCAAAAATCCTTGCGATCAAATGGTCCTTTAGTTTATGTGAACTGTGCAGCTTTACCAGAAAACTTAATCGAAAGTGAGTTATTTGGTCATGTTAAGGGCGCATTTACAGGAGCTGATAAAAATAGAGCTGGTAAGTTTTCTATCGCAGACAATGGCACATTATTTTTAGATGAAATAGGTGAACTACCATTAGCCGCACAAAGTAAAATTTTACGCGCAATACAAAATAATGAGATTCAGCCTGTAGGCCAAGATAATGTTGAAGAAGTGAATGTGCGTATATTCGCAGCAACAAATCGAAATCTTAAAGAAGAAGTTAATGGCAATAGGTTTAGAGCTGATCTCTATCACAGGTTAAGTGTATATCCCGTTAGAGTACCTTCATTAAAAGAAAGATCAGGAGATATACAATTATTGGCTGGTTATTTTGTTGAGCAAGTAGGACGAAAACTAGGTATTGGCCAAATAAAAATTAGCCATAAAGCGTTAACATATCTAAATCAGTATAATTGGCCTGGTAATGTCAGAGAGCTAGAACATGTGATCAGTCGAGCAGCATTAAAAGCACGATCTCGCCAAAAAGGTAAAAAAATAATTACAATTGAAATAGATGATTGTGGTCAATTGTCTTCAGAGTCTTTGAAAAGTGAGATCAAATACCGCACTATTTCAGAGATTGAGACACACACGCATAAATTACAATTAAACTTACGAAGTGAAACCGATCATTTTCAGAAGAACCTCATTAAACAGGTTTTAATTGAAGAAAATGGCAATTGGGCTGCAACAGCAAGAAGGTTAGCAACCGATAGAGCAAATCTGAACCGGCTATCTAAACGTTTAAATATTAAAGTTATAAAATCAATTTTTTAGCTTTTAATCATTTTTATAAACTAAATTAAGTGTTGTGAAGTTAATTGGGTGGAAAAGTTAAAAATATGTTGCAGTTTACGATGAGTCTCGTATATTAGTCATGCTAGTATCTAATTTTAACTCGGGTGTATGATGATTTGTAAAAAAGTGGTGCCAACCAGATCGGAGCTAAATATACTTAATATTTTGTGGAAAGTTCAGCCCGCTACAGTACGACAAGTTCATGAAGTACTCAGTGCAGAGCAATCAACCGGTTATACAACAACATTAAAAACATTACAGGTTATGCATGAAAAAGGCTTAGTTGAAAGAGATGAATCTTCACGAGCACATTTATATAAAGCAAAAGAATCTGCCGATAATACACAAAACTCAGTTGTAAAAGATGTCATAGCTAAAGTTTTTAGTGGTTCAAAGTATGATCTCGTTGTAAGTGCTTTAGGAAAAAAAGCCAGTTCAGAAGAAATAGATGAGATCAGAGAATTACTTAATACATTAGAAAAGCAAAATAAATAATAGAGATAGCTAAATGGATTTTCTAAATATTGTTATCAATAACCCTGTTTTTAATTCTTTATCAACTACTTTGCTCCACTTTCTATGGCAAGGTACAGTGCTAGCTTTATTTTTAGCTGCTGCACTTAAATTAATCAGTAATAAATACTCTAACCTTCGATATAACCTGGGTATATTGACGCTCATTTTATGTTTGATTACCCCATGCATCACTTATTTTATTGTTTATAATACACAATTTTCTCATTATCCTGTGCGAGTTGATAATACGACTATCATACCCAGTTTAGAATTAAGTTTTATTAGCTACCTTCCAATATTATCAATAGCTTGGCTGATAGGTGTCAGCTATTTAAGTTTAGGTTATTGCAAAGCATTATTATCTATTTATAAATTACCTAAAACACAAATAAGTGAACCTCAAGCATGGTTAAATGAATTATTTATCTCAATAAAACAGTCATTATATGTTTCTCAAAATGTGCGTTTATTGGTATCTAAATTAGTTGAAGTGCCGATGGTAATAGGTTGGCTTAAACCTGTTATTTTATTGCCCGTAAATATGGTTTCAGGCCTTAGCAATGAACAATTAAAGTTATTAATTGCACATGAATTAGCGCACGTGAAAAGGTATGATTATTTTATAAACTTAATACAATCTCTCGTGGAAGTATTTTTGTTTTATCATCCTGCAGTAAAGTGGATTTCTAAACAAATCAGAATTGATCGAGAATATTGCTGTGATGATATTGCTGTTAAAAACCAAAATGTAAAAATAGATTATGCTAAAGCGCTTTTAAATGCAGAAGAACTCAGGCCAAATACAATTCCTTCTATGGCGATGGCTGCAACAGGAGGAGATTTAAAGAGTAGGGTATCAAGAGTTATTGGCGAGCATACTTGCACTCCTAAATATGCAAAAAGTGGGCTTGCAGGGCTATTAGGCTTATTTGTTGTTAGCTTAATCTTTAGCTCATATAAAGTAGTGGGTATGGTGCACAGTAAAAAAACAACTGAATTAGCACCTATACAAAATATAAGTTTACTCAAAACTGAGCATAAAAAAGATAGCACATCACACAGTTTAGCTAAAACCAAACAAGGGCATAAAATAACAAATCAATTAGCAGAAGTGATTGTTAATCAAAAGAATAAAGAAATAATCCATAAAGATAAAATAATTAAGAATAAAGAATTATCTGTAACAAATACACTAGAAACCAAGCTAAAAAAAGTTGAAATAACAAGCAAGCCAAATATATTAACTATAAAGTCCAACATACAGGAAATCGATTCTTTAATTAAACAACAAGAAAATAATAATAGAGACTTATCTTTAAATATAAGTGCGATAAAAAAAGAGATTATCCTGGATATTAAAAAACTGACTGATGAACACTTAGATGAAAATGTGAATATTACACTCGCTACAAAAGAAGTTGCTAAAGAATATCCGGCCTTAGTTATTCCCCCAAAAACATTAAAAATGGTGAACCCTATATATACAGAAGCAGCACAAAGAAGGGGCTATAAAGGGGATGTGGTGATCGAATTTACTGTTGATCTTAGTGGTAAAGCAACAGATATAGAGTTTGTTGGAAATACGCAAAGTCATTTAAAAAGGGCTGTTAGGAAAGCAATTAAAAGATGGGAGTTTTCACCTGGGACTGTTAATGGTAATGAGGCTGTTATGAGAGAAACAAAACTTTTCTCATTTGTTAAACCCAATAGAGAAAAAGTGTCTATTACTACAGGAACGCATATGGCAAAACACAGATAGGAAGCTTGTTAAATTATTTTATATTTTAAGTAACGAAAATATTGATGTTTTTACACTAAGCTAGATAGTAATAGTTACAAATTTTAACCTTGATTAACAGAATTCTCTTATCTAAAAAAGTATATAAGTTATACAATTACTGAGTTGTTCATACGTCCCTGAATTTTATAAATAAATTATGGCAAGGCGTTTGATTTATAATCAAAACTCAGTAAGGGGATAAAATGTCTTATGAAAATGAGGGGTTAATCTCACAAAATACAGTCAATGTATGTTCAAAATTTAAATGGACCGCAGATTTAAGTGTTGGTTTATCCTCAATAGATGAAGATCACAAGTTTCTTATAGATACCTTAAATCAGCTGATTGCTTGTTTGCATAATCATAGCAGTGATGATGTGGTTGATGGTATATTTATTACCTTAGTGGATTACACTAAGCATCACTTTGCTCGTGAAGAGCAATTAATGCAAAAAATATCCTTTCCAGATTATAACAATCATAAAAAGCAGCATTCGTATTTTTTATCCCGTTTAAATGAGCTGAAAAATATGCTTAAAGAAAAGCAAAATAATCAGCTTGTACTTGTCGAAACAATCGAATTCTTAACGCAATGGTTTCTGGATCATATTGTTACTTTTGATATTTCATTGGGTGAATATAACAGAAAAAAAAATAGCGTTAAGCTCAAAAGAAAGCGTGTATTTTCGCAAGTGACTAAAGTATCTCTTCCTTTTAGATTACTTACCTTGGTCATTACGCCTATCGTTGCTTTAATATTTATGACATTTTTTATAGCTTCAAAGAACTATTCTGATTGGCAAAATAGCCAAACAATAGTGCAAGGGGCTGACTTTATAAAAACAAATAGCTTTTTAATTCATTCATTACAAAAAGAAAGAGGTTTATCTACCGCTTTTATATACGATAAAAACCCATATTTTCAAGATGTTAAAAAACAAAGGGCTATTACAGATGAATATCTTGAAAGTATTTTTTCAGCATATTCCGATATGCCTCAAGTTCTAAGAAACAAAGTATTAATCGAACATAATGCACTTAATGAAAGGCTTATTGAACTAAGATCAAAACTTGATTTAAACCTGATAACAACAGAGGTTTTAATTTCACATTACTCTCAATTAATCAGTTTAGTAATTAGAAATCAAGAGCATACAATAAATCAATTTTATGAATCTCCCCTATATCAGGATGCATTAGCATTAAAAGCATTTTGGAGTTATAAAGAGTCATCAGGTCTTGAAAGAGCTCGGGGGATGATGCTCATAAATGAAGGCTCTGATGTGTCGACTTCTTATCGGCAATTTATTCAAATGGGTGAAAGTTTTTCGATCCATAAAAAAGAATTTATCACCTATGCGCCCCACATTTTTCAAAAACTGCGTAAAAAAGCACGAAATAATAAAGGGCATGAAACTTTACTTAGCAAAATAAGTATTATGAGAGAGGAGCTTTATAGTTTCCCGAATACAAAAACAATTAGTTTTGACTCTCTAACATGGTGGAATAGAACAACACAATATTTAAACTTAATGCATAATTCAGAACTGATGATTTTAAATGAGTTTATTCAAAAAGCACAAAATCAGCTCATACAATCAAAGGATTATTTCTTTAGGTTATTGTTAGCAACTTTACTTATTATTCTATTGACAGTTTTTTTAAGCTTAGTCTTTATTAAAAGTATTTCAAAACCTGTAAAAAATATAGTACGCGGTATGAATGCCCTTCGCTCAGGTCACTTTAACTATAAGTTGAATGCGAGATACAAAGGCTCAGATGAGTTAAGTGAAATCAAATCTGCTTATGAATCATTAAGACAAAGTATGATTAAAGCAAAGATAATGAAAAGTGCGCATAATCAGGCGGTAAACATAATAAGCGCGCAATCAAATAAAATAATACAACAATCAATTAATTCAGATATGTTTAAAGAGCAAGCGAATACTGACTTTTTAACACAAGCTTTAAATAGAAGGGGTTTTGAAGACGCGTTAAAAGTTTTGATAGAAAGTCAAAGTGAAGCATTGCCCATAATGAGCTTTGATATTGATTTTTTCAAACAGATAAATGATACCTATGGACATGACCAAGGTGATTTAATATTACTGCGGTTCTCATCTCTTTGCAGAGAATCGCTTCGTCAAAATGATTTGTTTTCACGCTTTGGTGGAGAAGAATTTATACTTGTATTATCAGATCCTGATTTAGACCTTGCTTACGTTATTGCAGAAAGGTTGAGAAGTAACATTGAAAATAATCTAGGTGATATACTTCCAAATAAACCTATCATCACAGTAAGTATTGGTTTGAGTGTATACTCAATGCATGAGCCCATAGAAACTGCGATAAAACGAACGGATAAAGCGCTTTATATATCAAAAGAAAATGGACGAAATCAAATAACAAGTCTGTATGAAGGTGAGGATGCTTGATATATTCTCGAAGAATAAGCTTAAATAAAATGGTACTATAAGCTTATATTGAAGCGATTATAAGCAGGGTTATTATATTTATGAAGATAAGTATGCATAAGTTTATTTTAGTATTAGTTGTAGGCTTATTATCTTTTAACCTAAATGCTCAAATTCATATTAATGTTGTGACTGAACAGTGGTATCCATATAACTACCATAATCAAGAAGGGCAAGTAATTGGCCGCGCAACAGACAAAGTAAAAACAATATTAGATAAGTTAAAGTTAAGTTATACAATCAAAAGCTATCCTTGGGCTAGGGCAATGATGTTAGCTCAAAAAAATGACAATACTTTAATTTATTCAATTTTTAAAACACCTGAAAGGGCTAATAAATTTCAATGGATTTGCCCTTTATTGCCGCCGGTTAAAATCTTTTTATTTAAGCTTAAAAATAGGCATGATTTAAAAGTGAATAATTTAGAGCAAGTAAAACAACATACAGTAAGCATTAATCGTGGTGATAGCTCACATGAGTTTTTACAGTCTGTTGGTTTTGAGTCTGGTATTAATTTAGATGTTACCTCCAATGATGAGATTAGTATCAATAAACTCTTTTTAAATCGTGTCGATTTTATAGTTCAAACAGAATTTACTGCGAACCAATTATTACGCTCATTAAATAAACCCGAAAATAGCTTAACTAAGGTATTAGAATTAAAAGATTATTCTAGTAATGCTATTTGTATGGCTTTTAGTTTAACGACGGATCCTGGTTTAGTTAATAAATTCAAAAATGAACTATTAAAGCTCAATCATCAAAGAAAATAAAATTTAGAAAAGAGATATTAATGAATAAAAAACAGATCACCAAGTCACAATTATTAGACATAATACAATCTTGGGGCGAAGAAAAAATTTCGATCGAAAAATTACAAATTTGGATGCTAGATAACTTTGAGCCAGATGAAGTTGAAATCGGTCAAGGTGAAGATGAATGTACTGTTGAAGCAATGCATATTGTTATGAATGAATATGAGCTTGCACAAGAAGAAAAATGTTTACAAGCCCAGTATTTATTAGCTATTAATTACATTAATTGTTCTGAAGAAAATTATAATCAATGTAAAAGTGATTTTTTACGCCATGCTTTTTGTGATTAACACTTTTCAATTTTATACCTTTTGGTAAATAAATGGTCAAAATCTAAATCATCATCATTGGTGACAATATGAATATCTTTTTCTGTAGCTATTGTATGATTAATATATTTAACGCTGTCACCATCTACCATAGCCTTTAAGCCATTTACTGATTTATAAAGGTAATCATGACCAGTAACCATAAAGTCTTCGTCATCGAGTGTTTCAATTACAACTTTCGATCTAGTGCGTATGGTTTTTGGATCAGCCATACAGGTATTAATCATTGAAACTACATTTCCTTTAAAAAATATTTGATCACCTTCAAATGCAACATCATACTGTGCAGCAAGCTCGTCAAAATTCATATTTTTAAGTGTTTCTAAATAGGTGTTTTCAGTGGCTGTTACTGAAAAAACACCAAATATGGCTGCTGTTAGTAGTGTTTTTTTTAAAGAAAAATTCATAATCTAAATCCTGTATGGAGAACACAACTCATATTTAAGAATGGTATTCATATTGAACGCAGGACTAA
>Ga0209292_1006368_pt1 | contig 11629 bp, 10 predicted proteins | sample GOMGulsemesocosm_2_FD_184634 | JGI IMG/M metagenome (GOLD analysis project Ga0209292, IMG submission 184634) | Methane-oxidizing microbial communities from mesocosms in the Gulf of Mexico - GOM9C Gulf of Mexico (SPAdes) (version 2) | ecosystem: Environmental > Aquatic > Marine > Cold seeps...
ATTTAGTGTTGAAAATTTATAGGTGTAATACATGAGTAATCAACTTTCACATATTCTCAAGCAATGGCATGACAATAAAGATGATTGTGAATGGGTATTAGGAACCATTTATGATCATTCTGGGCCTTGTTATCGAAAGGCTGGTGCAATGATGTTGTTTAATAGCTTAGGTCAACAGTTTGGCATGTTGAGTGGGGGTTGTTTAGAGTCTGATATTGCTAAAAAAGCACAAAAAGTAATGAACACAGGAAAAACAATTAAATTATGTTACGACGGTAGTGATGAAGATGATATGGCTTTTCAGCTTGGTATTGGATGTGGTGGTACCGTGCATATCATGTTGCAGTTAATTAATTTAGAAAACAATTACCTTGCGCTAGATAAAGTTTTTAATTGCCTGTTACAAAGAAAAACAGGTGTTTACTCTCAAAAAATTTCTCATGAATTTTTTGATGATCAATCTAAATTTAATCAACAAGTATTGAGTTTAAAAAATGAAAAACCTAAGCTTAATAATCTTGATTCTACAAGACAAAATGATACTTGGTTAGAAACGCCAATTATACCAGAGCCCCATATTTTAATCGCTGGAGGTGGTTTAGATGCCAGACCTATGGTTGAAATTGCACATCAATTAGGTTGGCATATTAGCTTGTGGGATCCAAGACCTGCTAATGCGCGAAGAGAGTATTTTTTAAAAGCAAACCAAATCATAAAAGGTGATGAAAATGCGCTATCAAAATACGTTGATCAGAACCAAATAGACGCTGCAGTTGTGATGACCCACAATATCAATTTAGATGCTAAATCAGTATTAGCTTTAAGTAACTCGTCAATTCGATACTTAGCATTACTAGGACCAAGCCACAGAAAGTTTCAAGTGCTACAACAAGCTAATTTAGATGAGTTATCACTTAGCTTTCCAATAGCAGGTCCTGCAGGATTAGATATCGGAGCGCAGTTACCTGAAAGTATCGCATTATCAATTTTAAGTGAATGTCATGCCAGTTTATATAGCAAATCTGCATCATCCATTAGCAATGTATTAGTACCAAGTTCACAAATCGACGGCTTAAAGAAGTCAGCCTAATATTTAATCCATTCTCTAATTTAAAACCGTGATCATAAAACTTTAATTAGGGATATATAGCAAGTAGGAAAAATCATGATTGAATTTACACTTAACGGCAAAAAGATAACGAGTTCCGAACCAGAAGATACTCCTTTATTGTGGGTGATCCGTGATGAATTTAAATTAACAGGCACAAAGTTTGGTTGCGGCATTGCGATGTGCGGCGCATGTACCATACATTTAAACGATCAGGCTGTGCGTTCATGTGTATTACCTTTAAGTGCGGTGGCAGGCAGTGAAATAAGAACAATAGAAGGACTTGAAAACAAACATCCATTACAAAAAGCTTGGGTAGATGAGCAGGTTCCTCAGTGTGGTTATTGTCAATCAGGCCAAATAATGCAAGCTGCAACGTTACTTGCGAGTAACCCAAATCCATCCGAAGAAGATATTGTTAACCATATGAGTTCAAATTTATGTCGCTGTATGGCGTATAAAAGAATTAAATCAGCCATAAAAACAGCTGCATCTTCTAGCCAAAGCGTAGTAGAGATTTATGACCCAAAAGCTGATAGTGCTCAGGAGATAAGCTAATGTTAAATTTAAAAACTGATAAAGATAAAATTCAAGAAGATAATATTGATTTAACAAAGCGCAGATTTATGATTGGCTCGGTAGGTACTTCAATGCTGATGGCATTTGGAGGCGTAACAAGTTTAGTTAAATCAGCTTCGGCATCTGCGCTATTAGCTAATAAATCATTTAATCCAAATATATGGATTGAATTAAATGACCATGGCGATGTACTTATTAATATCGCTAAGGCCGAAATGGGCCAGCATATAGGCACTGCACTTGCGCGTATTGTATCTGATGAGCTAGGCGCTGATTGGAGTAATGTTCGCATCAATCATGTAGATACTGATCCTAAATGGGGATATATGGTAACGGGTGGTTCTTGGTCAGTATTCCAAAGCTTTAAGCCGATGTCTCAAGCAGGTGCCGCAGGTCGTATCTCACTTATTGACGCTGGTTCCAAGTTGATGAGAGTATCAGCTGAGTCATGCCATACAGAAAATAGCTTTGTTATTTCAGGTCAAAAGAAAATAAGCTTTGCTGAAATCATACAAAAAGGAAAATTTGATAAAACATTAACACCAGATGAAATGTCAAAACTACATTTAAAACCAATTAAAAAGCTAAAATTAGTAGGCAAAAAAAGCCAAGCGCTAGATATTCCTTCAAAAACTAATGGTACAGCGCAATATGGTATTGATGTTGAGTTACCAAATATGGTTTATGCGAGACCAATCGTACCGCCTACACGTTACGGTAGCAAAGTAAAAAATGTTAATGATATTAACGCTAAAGCTATCCCAGGATATTTAGGCTTTGAAGTGGTTTCAGATCCCAGTGATACACTACAAGGCTGGGTTGTTGCACTGGCTACAAGCTATCACGGAGCAATGAAAGCAGTTCAAGCAATCAAGGTTACATACGATAAAGGTCCCACTTCAAATGTATCTGAGGCTGATATTCAAACAGAAGGTTCGCGCTTGGTAAATGATAAAAGCCAAGGCTATTTATTTGTTGACGATGGTGATGTAAATACAGCAAATAAAAAAGCACAATCAAATATTACATCTACTTATAAAACTGCATCAGCTATTCATTTTCAATTAGAGCCTCTTAATGCCACTGTCGAGTTTATTGATGGTATATGCCATATTCATACAGGAAATCAATGGCAGTCACTTACTTTGCCTCCGATTGCTAAAGCGCTTAATTTGCCAGCAGACAATGTTGTTATGCACCAGTATTATTTAGGCGGCGGTTTTGGTAGAAGGTTATTTGGCGATTATGCAATTCCTGCGGCTCTAGTATCTCAGAAAATAGGCAAACCAGTAAAAATGATTTTTACGAGAGAGGATGACTCATTATTTAGTCAGCCTAGATCACCTTCAGTACAAAGGTTTGATGCGTCATTTGATGCAAATAATGAGCTTTTATCTGTTGAACATGCTCTGGCTGCAGGCTGGCCTACTTTATCAATGGCACCAGGTTTTATGCCTGATAGCGTCGATAAAAAAGGTAAGGTTGATCCGTTTTCTTCAAGTGGTGCTGATCATTGGTATAGCATAGATAATCAGCAAGTAAGAGTTGTTAACAACGACTTAGCACAGCGAACTTTTTTACCTGGTTGGTTACGTTCAGTTGGCGCAGGTTGGATTGGTTGGGGCGTAGAGTCCTTTATGGACGAATTGGCAATTAAAGCAAAGCAAGATCCAATTGATTTTAGATTGAAGTTATTAAATGGAAAAGGTAAAAATGCTTCAGGTGCAAAACGTTTAGCACATACATTGGCAATTGCTAAGACTAAGTCTAATTGGCAACAAAACCTAGGAAAAGATGAAGGAATGGGCGCTGCTGTATGTGCAGGTCAAGAACGCACTATGCCGACTTGGGTATCTTGTATTGCTAAGGTTCATGTTAATCGTCAAAGCGGTGAAGTAACCGTTAAAAAACTGACATTAGTAGTCGATTGTGGGTTAGTTGTTCATCCTGATGGCGCATTAGCGCAACTAGAAGGATCGGCATTATGGGGCGCAAGTTTAGCTTTAAACGAAGGTAATGCATTTAAAGACGGTAAAATTTCAATGACCAATTTAAATACATACACGCCCCTTAGAATGAATAACTTGCCTGAGCTTGATATTGAGTTTGTTAAAAGTGAAGAAAACCCAGTAGGGTTAGGTGAACCAGGTGTAATTGCTGTCGGCCCAGCAATAGGTAATGCAATATATGATGCTGTTGGAGTACGAGTATATGATTTGCCAATTCGTCCACAAGACATAAAAAATAAGTTAATGGCTTAACATTTGGAGATACTATGTTTAATTTCAAGAAAAAGTTAAGTTATACATTAATTGGTGTTTCATCTTTAATTATTGGTTGTGTATCCGACATAACGAGTAATAATGAATTAGATGCATATGGCATGTATAAACAAGATAAAAATGCAACTAATGCATTCGCTTACTTATATCAAGTGGCGATGCATCCGCGTTGTGCTAATTGTCATGGTGTTATTGAAAACGGCGTACATAGACCAACAGTTGGTGATGATAGACACATTCATCCAATGAATATAAGCTCTGTAAATAATGTATTTTTACAAAAGCTTGGCAATAAAATTGTTAAACCAAAAGGCTCTGAACAACCCGTTAATTGCGCTACATGTCATCAATTAGAAAATGGTACATTAGCAGGTTCACCACCTGGTGCTGCAAATGAGCTTATGCCTGGTTTTACGTGGCATATGCCTGCAGTAACCATGGCTATGCCTAAAGATATATCAGCACAAACACTCTGTAATAGATGGTTAGATCCCAGTCAAAATAGTAGTCATTTGGCTTTGCGTGGTGGCAAAGATGATTTAAAAACATTTAAAAAAGAGTTTTTAGATCATCATGCTTCTATAGATCCACTTGTGATTTGGGCTTGGGAGCCAGGTATTGGTAGAGTACCAGCTCCCGGTAGTCATAAAGAATTTGTAGACGCTATGGGTAGTTGGATAGCAGGTGGTGCTCCTTGTCCTGAGAATGGTTAAATTGCTGAAGCATTTATTCAGTTAAACAGATACGAAAATAAACATTGAGATTAATATGCTTATTTTCGTATTTTTTATATTAAGTATCTGAATTTTAGAGTATCAAATACTGAGACTTTTAAAATCGCTTTACCTGTATTTTTTACCCTCAAATAAGCCAGCGACTGTATTTGGTAAGGCATCAGTTATCAAACCGCCAACATTATCAAAATATCGGTCAACACCACCAAATTTGATAACTATGCTTGTCACTCCGTTGTACTATTAAATTCTTTGTAGTTTAACGTGACAATTAAAAATATTTTCAATTATTTTTAATTGTTGTTTTTAAAGATATTTAAACTTTAAATCTACCATTATAACTTAGGTTACTAAAAGTTAACTAGTTGCGAACGCTCTTAAAGGTTACTAAAATATACCTATATTAATGATTTGTTAATATTAACAGATTTTATGAATGTTTTTTAAAGCAAATCAGCTAAGTTAATTAAGGTTATTTATGGTTGAAGTGATGACAAGAGTATCGCTAAAAGTTGGAAGTAAAAGTCATATTCCAGCAGAGATAGTATCTTTTAAAAATATTAAATCCAAAAAAGAGCATATTGCGCTTATTTTTGATCAAGCAGATAAAACTAAGAAGACACCCTTAGTGAGAATACATTCAGAATGCTTAACAGGAGATATATTTCATTCTTCTAGATGTGATTGCGGTGAGCAGTTAGATGAAGCTATCGATATGATGGCAATGCAAGGTGGCATCATAGTGTATTTACGCCAAGAAGGCAGAGGTATTGGCTTGTACAATAAAATTGAAGCGTATAAACACCAATCTGATGGCATGAATACATATGAAGCAAACAATGCCATGGGCTTTGATGATGATCTTAGAGAGTATTCAGAGGCAATAGATATTCTCAAAGCACTTAATGTCACTGAGGTCAACTTACTAACAAATAACCCGCTTAAAGCAGATGCATTAAATAGTGCCAAGATAATTACAAACAAGATTATTCCAACCTCAGTTTTTGTAAAAACTGATAATGAATCATATCTCAAAGCAAAAGCAACGATAGCTGAACACCGCATTGTCTTTAATTGAGTTGACCGTTACACATTAAATATCCCCTATTTATTGGAGCGTTCAAAGAGCGGTAATGGTGGTCACATATGGATCTTTTTTCAGAGGTTGTAGCGGCAACTGATGCAAGGCGATTAGGTAAAGGCTTGCTCCGTAAAATAATGGTTTAAAAAAAGCAGTCAAAAAGACTGCCTTCTGTAAGGATGTTTGGTTATTTACCTTAATAACTCTCGGGAGATAATCAGTTTCATTATTTCATTAGTACCGCCATAAATGCGTTGTGTTCTAGCATCGGCATAGGCACGAGCCACAGGGTATTCCCACATGTAACCGTAACCACCATGAAGTTGCAAACATTCATCAATAAGTTTGCATTGTAAGTCAGTGCTTAGCATTTTGGCTTTTGAGGCTGTTACTGTATCTAATTTTCCTGCAATGTGTAGCTCTATGCAACGATCAACAAATACGCGCATAGCGGTAGCTTCTGCATCCATCTGTGCCAGTTTAAATTGGGTATTTTGAAAAGCAGCAATTGGTTTACCAAACGCTTTGCGATCTTTTACATAGTCAACTGTTTGCTCAAATATTGACTCCATACTCGCGGTGGCATTAATGGCAATACTTAAACGCTCTTGGGGTAACTCTTGCATTAAATAGAGAAAGCCCATGCCTTCTTGACCTAACAGGTTTTCTTTGGGTACACGTACATCCTGAAAAAATAGCTCTGAGGTATCTTGTGCTTTCATGCCTATTTTTTCAAGGTTACTGCCTTTTTCAAAGCCCGGTGTTCCTGTTTCTATTAGGATCAAACTCGTGCCTTTGGCACCAGCTGCTGGGTCAGTTTTACAAACTACAATCACTAAATCGGCTTGCTGACCGTTGGTGATAAAAGTTTTAGAGCCATTAATAACGTACTCATCACCTTCTAATACAGCAGTTGTTTTTATCCCTTGCAGATCTGAGCCAGTACCGGGCTCGCTCATTGCTATCGCGGTAATTATGTCGCCTGAAATACAGCCAGGTAAGTATTTTTGTTTCTGTGCTTCATTGCCATTTTTAATGATATAAGGAACTGCAATATCGGAATGAAGTGCAAAGCCAATGCCTGTTAATCCTAAGCGACTAATTTCTTCAGAGACAATGGCGTTATAACGAAAATCAAGACCAAGGCCACCGTAAGCTTCAGGCACAGTAGGTGCTAAAAAACCCATTTCTCCAGCTTTATTCCAGAGTGCACGGTCAACCTGTCCATCCTTTTCCCATTGGCTGTGGTAGGGCTCAGCTTCTGCCTTTAAAAATTTATGGACGCTGTCGCGAAATTGCTCTTGCTCTGTTTCATATATCGTTCTTGGAATCATCTGCGCTTCCTCATTGAATTAAATATCAGTAAGCACACTGTAGCAATAGCTTTGGTGAGATCAGGTGACGATAACGACCATCTGATAGACAAAATGAATCATGTTGAGTGACGTTTTTAAGAAATGTCTCTAAACTCACCCGGTGTGTAGCTGGTCCACTTTTTAAAAGCGCGGTTAAATGCACTGGGCTCAGAAAAACCGACTAAGTAGCATATATTTTTAATTGGTGTTTCTGTTTTTGTTAAGTGATAAATAGCCGTATCTTTGCGAACATTTTCTTTAATTTCCGCAAAAGTAATGTCCTCTTGTTTCAGATATCTTCTAACCGTCTGTGGGCTCTTATTTAATTTTTCTGCGACAACTTTAAGTGGTAATGCTTCAATATTTTCTTGCTCGCGCAATATTTGTTTCACTTGGGCGGTAATAGTGGAATCAAATAAGCGAGTGGTTATAAAATTTGGCAGTACTTTTATATAAGCAGGAATGTTTTCATACTGTTGGGCTATTGGTAGGTCTAAATCAACTCTTCTAAAACATAATTCAGTCGTTTTACTGTTAAAATAATAAGGACATGGAATTACACTACTAAGATCTTCGTGGTAGAAGGGGATTTCGCCGACAAATTTCACTCGATTTAAGATAATGCGTTTATTAATAACCCAAGACATCCAGCGAAACAATAATAATACTAAGGCAATGTAGATAGTGGTATTTCGTTGAGTTGTTGGTGAAGTTAACTTGATGTGAATACTTGCTTCTTCGCCTTTTTCGACTAACTCAAGCATGAGATCATCATGAATTAGTGACCAAAACTTAATGAATTTTTCTATGGAAGCTCGTAGCGTTGTAGCGTGAAGTGCAATAGTTACCGCCATTTTCATTGCGCCTAGTTTGGTTGGGCGTTGAAAAAATCCGAAAGTTTCATCGTTGAGTTTTATTGCTAACAATCTAAGTAATCGTCCCAGTTTTTTAGATGGAAATCGATCACTATTGTCTTTAAAAACGTCGCTAGGGTAACCTAACTCTTCCAACAATTTGTTAATGGTGGGTTCTGTTTTCGTAGAGCCTGTTAACAGCAAGCTAAAAAAAGCTGCGTGTATGGTATGATTTTGTTGCTTCATGATATTATTACCAAAGGTAACCCCTTTTAATATTTCTTTACTTTAAAGGGGTCTTGTGTAGGAAACAACAAGTCCTATTGTTTTTATACTGAATGGCATTATTTCAGTTTAAACTATTTATTATCAGCAACGTAAAATAATAGCGCCTAACATGGTAATTGGACGATACCTTTTTTGTCTATATTTTCACATACATGTTGATAATAGTGCTTTTCAATTGATTTTCTTTGTAGCTTTAACGTTGGTGTTAGTAGCCCATTTTCTATGGTCCAAGGCGTTGAAGATAACATGATATGAGAAACTTGCTCGTAATGGGGGAAGCCATTATTTATTTCTTCGAGCGCGTTCAATAATGTACTTGTTAACTCTTTCTCGGATAACTGTTGCCCCATGTCAGAAAGGTTACCTACCAATACGGGGTGAGCTAGCCCTTGACCAATAATAATAAACTGGTCTAATGGGGCGAGGCTTTTAAACTTATTTTCTAAAGGTGCTGGATGAATAAATTTACCCTTACTGGTTTTAAATTCTTCGCCAATACGGCCTTTAATTGATAAATTTCCCATGTCATCTAAGGCGCCAAGGTCGCCAGTGTGAAACCAACCACTATGCAGTGATTCGCGGGTTTTTTGCTCATTTTTATAATAGCCAGTCATAATGCCTTTACCACGAATCAGTATTTCATTTTGATCTGAAAGTTTTAGTTCAACATCATTATTAGTGGCAGTGCCAACGATGCCAGCTTTGGGTTCATCATTTTTTAGCCATATGGTACCTGTGGCAAACGTTTCAGTTAAACCGTAAGCCTCTCGTAGCACAATACCCATATCAAGATACCAATTATGTATATCGGTGGCTAATGGTGCCGAACCTGTAATAATCATCGTTGCTTTACTCAACCCCAGCATTTTGCGTACTTTATGCTTATCAGCATCGGTCAGTGACTGTTGAGCTGCGAGTGGTATCTTTGCATCTACCGAAGTTTTGAATTTATCCCAAAGCCTAGGCACCGCGAAGAAAAATGTTGGCTGTACGCTCATGATTTCTTGCTGGAAGCTCTCAATACCTGCAGAGAATGAGATACAGGCATTGGCATACAAACCTGTAAACTCTACTGCTGCTCTTTCTGCCATGTGTGATAAGGGAAGAAAAGAAAATAATAGTGCTCTTTGCTGATTGCTGTTGCCGGTATAAGTCTCCATACGTAGTGATTTTGCAGTACCTGGACTTACTGCTCCTGCAGTGCCATGAGTGTGCATAACACCTTTGGGATCACTCGTGGTACCGGAAGAATAAACAATGGTAAATAAATCATCTTTTTCAGGTAAATATGAAGCCGTATAGGGAGTGAAATCTGAATAAATTTCAGTTAGCTTTTCGTTTGTTTCTATTGTACAACCTAACATAGCAATCGTGGTTACTTGTGAAGAAATAATTTCGTCAATATTGTCTTCTTGGCCGCAAGCAACAATAAACATAAGAGATATATCACATTCACTTAAGATAAATCGCGTTGATTTTATACTTTGCCCGGGGTAGAGAGGCAAACTAATATGTCCACTGAGCATGATGGCCAGATCAACTAATATCCAGTCGGCCGAGTTACTTGACCATAGGGCAATATTGCTTTTGTTGGGAAGATTACATGAATGAATAAATTGGGTAATTCTTCTGACTTTATCTCCCACATCAAGCCAAGTATATTCTTGCCAATTGCCGTTTCCTAACGATTGTCTTAAGAAAACATCATTTGGGGTGGTTTTCTCCCAAAGATAAAACATTTCTAATGGTGTTTTTACTTCTGTCATCTTTCCCTCAACTTAACTAGTTTTTCGAATAGTATTGCGTATAAAGAAGTCATTGCTTTTTATACGATCTGGCATAAAAGGGCCTTACGAATTTTAATCTGATTTATTGTTAGGTAAGGCCCGAATTGTTTTCCTTATTAATTACTGGAAGGTTTCATTAGTAGCTATTTTTTCATCCAGTATCTGTGGTGGCTCAAAGCGTTCGCCATAGAGTGCGCTAAGCTCTTGACACCTTTTTTTAAAGGCTTTGAGACCGTAAGTATTGATAAATTGCAAATAACCACCAGTCCAAATAGGTGCACCAATACCAAAGATAGAGCCAATGTTGGCATCTGGTACGTTGCGCAGTACGCCTTCCTCAAGACAATGAAGCGTCTCGAGTACATTAGAAAATAATAAGCGGTCTTTGATATCTTGATCACTTATTTCAAGCTCTGGCTTGTAATACAACTCAAGCAATTTTGGCCAGATAGTTTTTCCGCCTTCGCTAATGGTTTTGTGGGAAGTATGAGTAAGAAAGGTTGCTGTTGGGATAATGCCGTAGCAGAGAGCTTCTTTGGTAGTTTAAAACAAGAGCGCGTACATTGGCGTAACTATCAAACACGCTATGCAGCTCAACAAGATGTACTGAACTACATCACGATGTGGTACAACAGCCAAAGAATGCACTCATATCTTGGCTATCAAAGTCCCAATGTATTTGAATGTAAAGAAAGAGAATTGGAAAAGGTAGCTTAACGAACTTAACTAGGGTGACTGAATTTAGTTGACCAGGTCATTGGTTAACGATTTAATTAAGATGGTTAACTTGGATAAGTTGGTTAACTTTTCCCACATATAATTCAAAAGGGGGATCAGAGATGATTCGCCTTTCGTATTTAAGAACCAGAAAAAACTGTAATGGTCAATTAAAACAGGAAAGATCTTAAGCCACTTTTTTTCAATTCATTATTTTTTGATGCAGTGTCATATACTCAATACTTGAATGATGACGTTTATAATTATAAATTCTAATATAACTTTCAACTTCATTGACCACTGATTTGTGATTTATAAAACTCAAGAGGTTAAGCCTTTCTGTTTTTAAACTTCTAAAAAACCGATCCATTACACTTCATTTGCCAGTTTTTCATCAGGTGTTTGCGATAATGAAGTTAGAAACTTTAGGTGAATTTTATAAAGGCGAACCAGAAATGGTTTGCTTTTTTTTTAGTTAGAAATGAAACCTAATAATACTAAAGGGGCTAACTCAAAATAGCATTACCGATAATTTTTAATTTGTGACGAATTAATTTGATTAAAACTGATTGTGCCAATAATAACCACCCTTAACGTCACTAAAATATATTTTTTTGTATTTGGTTATCATCTTGTTTAATAGGTGAAATATACCAATATGTATTTTTAATGGTGATAATTGTATATTAGTTTACAATAACTTTTAGACCCTTAGTGGGGCGTTATATTTTTCACAAGGATAGGAGTCAATTATGACTATAGTGCACAAAAATATTATTTCATTTCTACTCGGCATTTCATTTGCTTACCTGTTTGTTTGGCTCATTGGTGTTGTTGCTGCAAT
>Ga0209292_1006370_pt1 | contig 11628 bp, 9 predicted proteins | sample GOMGulsemesocosm_2_FD_184634 | JGI IMG/M metagenome (GOLD analysis project Ga0209292, IMG submission 184634) | Methane-oxidizing microbial communities from mesocosms in the Gulf of Mexico - GOM9C Gulf of Mexico (SPAdes) (version 2) | ecosystem: Environmental > Aquatic > Marine > Cold seeps...
TCAGGAATACTGACCGAAGCTTTTCTGGTAACGCTAAGCGGGCTTGCGCTTTTAGCAAATTCGAAAGCTGACCCTAAGTAAATGCAAACTGCGACCAAGCATTGAAATGCGACAGAGAAGAAGTATAACGTTTCGCTGCAACGGATAGGAGTGAGACGTTATCGATACAAAACCTAATTAGAAAAACCCAACTTGGGACACGCATAAAAATATCAATGATATTCAAACGGTTTCCATCATAGTACCATCTATATTAGTTAGCTAGCGCTAATCTCCAGCCACAAAAAAGCCCCGCTAGGCGAGGCTCTTGTTTACTGTGATTTAGGGTCGACTAAAACGGTAGATTACATAAAAACAACAAACCCATGGGCGAGTGAGTGAATCAAACAATCACTGGTACTGGGTAAAACAAACAAATACCACAGATATAATTTACAAAACAATGCAAAGTGTAAATTAAAAGGTCCCATCACTTGGTTTATTGCTTTTATATTTACACTAATTAGTATTGGTTAGATATTAAAACGCCTTAATAAACGTTAGTTAATGACTCTATTGATTTCATTTTGGTAATGCAAATAATGGGGATGGTGTTCGTTCAGAACACTTTCGAAAGCCAGAATAGCGCCACTATAAAATGCATCATTAGAAGCAGATTTATTAGAACCTTTACTTAGAATCATTGAGTTAACGAATCGAATAGCAGCACTAAATAAAAAATGACCTCGCATAAAGTCAGATACTGCTCTATCTGTACCTTCTATTTTTTGCTCGACCTCTTCAAAGTGTTGCATGAAGTCGGCATCCAAGTTTCTTGACGCAATGTGATTCTCAATCTTATTATCGCATGGAAAAGGAGAGAGCCTTGTCTTCATAAACCCTGAACAATTATTAAATAAAATGCTTTTGCCCGATTTAGTAATCTCATTAATGGCATCATAAACAATTAATGAATTAAAGGAATCTAGGAATTCATCCAACCATTCTATACATTTACTTTGTTCTTCAGCGTTTAATGCAACACGACCATGTGACCTAATCACTTTCCTTAGAATGACAGGGCATACAAGAGAGTTTTCAATAGAATGTCCATAGGTTGTAATAACTTTATCTGTTACTTGATAATCTTCATCTAAAATTGAAAAATCAACGTCCTTGGCTGCAATTGCATCAACTTCATTATCATTAATTTTCTTAATCATCTTTCTCAATTCTTCATCACCACCAACTTCCTGAATTTCTATATTGGAAACACCAAACTTATTAAATATAACGTCCCAAAAAGCCCTATCATCATCACCTTCAACATATAACATCTTTTCTGCATTATGAAATAGACTATAAACATTCAAGGCTCCATCTGAATATCCAAAATCATTCATTCACAATCACCTCTTTCATATTGATGATATTATTCTTGTATTTTGAAGCAACTTCAGGTGAGTGCGTTGCTGCAATAATTTGAGCATTTGGGTTTAGCTTCTTAATTGAAGGGAGAATGTTTCTTTGCCATTCAATATGAAGTGACAACTCAGGTTCATCTGTCAAATAAATGCAGTTTTCCTTTTTCTGCAACAGAGTTTCAATTAATAGTATTAAGAGTTGCTTTTCTCCTGATGAAAGCTTATCTGTTGTTATTTCATCAAAACCTTCATTAACTGCTGTCAAAGCACCTGAGTCGAAAAAGAAATCTTTATCGGTAATAAAACTCGAAATTACTGCTAAAAAATCTGATATAGGTTCGTTTATTTTTGCAATTTCAGCCTCTGCGCTTAAAGACATTTCAATAATCTTTTCCGCTCTAACATAGGACTGTAATGCCCCAAGATCTTTATTATCAAGCTCTTCCTTATTATGTAATTTAGATATACAACTATCAATCGCTTCAATATGAAGCACAATATTATCTCTAATAGTATCATCCAGTACATTCAAGCGGCGGTAAGCTTTAATTAGACGGCTCTTCTCTCTTCTCTTATTAAATGATTCGGGAATTGTAATTTCATTGTTGTTAGCTCCTGAATATAGAATGGAAGCCAAAACTTCTTTCTGCAATGCAGTGGATATAGTATTTATTTCTTGCGATAATTCAAATTGAAACTGAGTCAATTCATTTTTAAGTTGTACCAGCCTAAAATCAACAGGCGATAACAATCTTTTCCCTGCTCGGTCTTTTATTTCAAACTCGTCACTGTTTCTAAGCCTATACACTGATAATGAAGAAAGTGATACTAAGTCACTGATTTCAGATTTTACAAGCTCGGCTTCCTTTAAAACTCTTCGCTTATAACTTGGCGGTACACGATCTACTGAGCTAAATGCTTTTAGTTCATATTTCTTATTAGATATTTGATATTGAATGAATTGAAAGGGAGGGAGATCGGATTCAACCTTAGTTAATTGAACGGTTTTTTTCTTAGAACCATCTGCCAGCTTGATTTTTACCGCTCTAAAGTCGTGCTCAATAATACCATCCAAATCAACAGAAAGAACAGCATGAACAATGTTCATGAATGTTGTTTTCCCCGTTCCGTTCTTTCCTATAATGATATTAACATCGCTATTGAACTTACAAATAACATCTGTGCGGTTCCAGAAGTCAGTAATACTGATTTCTTCTATTGTGTACATCGAAATTCCTTTTTACTTTAAATAATATATTTAAAATGGGACGGTCATAAAAATATAATTTATATTCAATGAGTTATTGACCGTAATTTATCACCAATAAATTGGCGATACAAGAAGTGCTTACTTCTGAGTCTTAGTCAAAAAAAGCCAAGTGTCCTAAATTGGCCGATGGTGGATTCTCACACTTACCATCAGATACCAACTAGCTACTACATAGCTGAATGATTAACCAACCTCAATAAACGATATGACTGAGTTTACTTTTTAATAAAAAATAATTCTCTTGCTCAATAATATCTATTATATATCTATCAAAAAGATACAACACCTATCCACATGGTGGATAAAATCCACTAAATAAATCAGTGATTTACGTAATTAACATTGCGTGTTATATCTATTTCATAATCTTCCACATAGCAGAGAAACTTATGAATTTAACAGCATCAGAAAGATGTGAAATCATTCTAAAAATAAACGTTGAAATAGAACAAATATCAAAATTAGCAAACGGCTATTTACGTACATATTTAAAAGACAAGCTAATTACGCCATCATGGTGTTTAAGCTTAGATTCCGTTATGGCAACGACCAAGCATTACGAATCAATCATGAATCAAGTGATAAACATACAGATGCAAGATGTTGACCCTAAATCATTGACTGCTCTTGTTCCTGATTCCATCATGAATCATATAGCTAACATTCTTATTATTCTGAGTTTTGTCGTTGAATTCTCAGAGGAAGATAAAGAATATAATTAAAATGTGGTCATCCCGTTAGCAACTTAGATAGGTGTGTCTTTCTTATGTGGTGAGCACTCAAGCTACGTACAGCTTGTTCAAACCGCTCTCTTGTACCTACTATGTGGATCTCATCTTCTGATCGTGTAATGGCTGTATAGAGCCAAGCACGATCCAACATTTTTGTATTGTTTAGCGCTACTATTACCCGTTTAAATTGAGAACCCTGCGCTTTATGCAAGGTAATACAATAACCAGCTTCTACCGAGTCCAACAATGGTTTAGAAATTGCCACCTCTTCATTGGTGTCATCCATTTTTACCACCCCAAAGTTAAATTCAGTTTGCTCAACGGAAATTAGCTTACCCAAGGAGCCGTTCTGAACTCCAGCGTCATAGTTATTTTTTATAAAAAGTACGGGGTCATTGAGTAATAAGTTTGTTTGATATAATTGCCCGAATTCGTCAAATATTAATCTTTCACCATTAGGATTAATTGATGACTGGCATTGCAGATTAATCTCATTAGTTAGTTTTTTGGTTGCGGCTACAATTTGACTATTAATTGGTGATTGACTGTATAACTCCACACATTGTCCAGCAACTTGGTCTAATCCAACGTCATGGAAGTGAATATTACCAATGCTCAGGTGTGGCGGTAATTCTCCCAGTTTAATCATTCGTGAATATTCAGGAATACCAGTCGTGGCATCTTGCCTTTGCACAATATCTAATTCGGTATTAGGTATCGCTTGGGATTTCACTATATCTGCTAAAATCAGACCAGCGCCAATTGGTGGCAATTGGTTGTAATCACCAACAAACAGCAATCTGACCTTGTGACTAATATGCGCCACTATTTTATACATTGTGGGCAAATCAATCATTGACGCTTCATCAATGACAACTATATTTTTCCCTTCATCTTCAATTGGTTCATCACGCAAAAATGCCGCTATCGTTGACGTTCTAAAGCCAATGCTTTGATGTAGTCGCATCGCTGCCCTACCTGATAAAGCCATAGCGGATATGTTGTAACCTAGAACATGATAAGCCTTAAGTACGGTTCTTAATACTGTTGTTTTACCCGTCCCAGCCCCACCAGTGATACAAGAAACGGCATTTTTGAGTGATACCAGCACAGCATCTGCCTGTTTTTCTGTTAATTTGTAAGGCAAGTCTGCACAAGCTTGATGGAATGCCACGTCCGTCCCATGAGATTCTTCTGTAGTTATTTTATTAAGAGTAATGAGCCGCTTAGCAACAACTTTTTCCATCACTAATTGTGGTGTGTGATGATAGCTACCTGTTTCTTTATCAATAAAATAAGACTTACTGGCATTGGCAATTTGTAAAGCATTTGAGGCTAGTTGATTACTTTTTAGTAACCGATTAATAGGAATAAATATATCTTGATGTGAGGCAACCGTATGCCCTCCACTATTGCTATGTTTTTTCAATGTATCTTCAACGGCACCAACCAATCTTCTAGGGTCGTCACTACTAACATCAAAACTGTTTCGAGCAATTTTATCGGCACTGGCGAATGACATACCAAACGTCACCAATCTATATGGATTTTCTGTGACGGCCTGTATGGAGCTTTCTTTATGATATTTAAAGAGTGTGCGTTGAATTCTTGGCGGGATTTTTCTGTCAGCAAACCACGTTGAGTATTTCAGGTTAGCGTATTTTTGGAATCCTTCAATCAAGCTAACGGCTGATTGGTTTGTTAGAATTTCACATAATTTTTCAACATTTTTTTGTTGGAGTATATTAAATATATTGCTTTTGAATTTATGCCATAACTCTCTAGCCTTAACGTCACCAATCCCTTTGAAATCCTTTTCGCTAGCGATAAACCTTATAAAATTCTCACCGTCATGAGGTAGTGTTACTTCACATTTTTCAGGCTCATTAAAATGATGTTCTGATAGATGAAAATCACCATGAATAACAGATTTTGATTGTCGTATTCCTTTTATGCGCCAATGCTGCCCAACCATAGGTTCCATCGGTAAAATATCGGGGTTAGTTTTAACAACAATGATATCCCTTGCTGTTTTGGTTTTATATCCGCCAGCAATAAGAGGAACGCCACTAAAACACACCCTCTTTCTCGAATTCTCATAAACGGAGGTAACTCTAAATTCAACGATTTCCATTATCAGCTCTCCAAACCTAGTTCGAGAATAACCTCAGAAAGCTCCTTAAACCGTTCTAGCTGCATTTTCAACCTTAACACCTCCAATTCCAGCTCTGTGATTCGTTTAGCATCTTGCTGGCGCTTTGTGGCCGTTTGATCATATCTTTGAGGTGACTTTGCTAATTTAACCGCAGATTTTGTTAGCTTGGGTAATACTTCTCGATCCCTAAGTTCAACCTCTAGGCGGTCTAATAACCCTCTAAGTTTGGGGTTCTGCAAAAGAGCTGATTTAGCGCATCCAACGCCCTTGGCTATCTCACCACGGTTTAATTTGCCACGGTGAACAATTTGCCGATAGTCATCATCAGCCATAGTCGATGACCAACGAATAAAAGCTTCCACATTTTGCTGCGCTTTTTGTTGCCCGTTTGCCATCGCTATCCTCCTTTAGCTCTATTTACGGCTGTGAGTGGCTTATTAAGTACATCAGCTACATCATCCAAACGATTAACCCGAAGACCATTGGTATATGCATTGTATTGCCACAATATGAATCGTTCTCTGTATCTGTCATTTATTTCACTCAGGCGTGACACTTCAGATTGCAGCTCTTTAACCTGTTTTTTAAGATATTCAGTCGTAACGTCATCAGCTACTTGCGGCTGAACAGATTTTGATTCTCTCAGTTCCTCTTTCCGTCTACTATAGCCATCTTGAATCGCTTCATATGCAGCCAGTGATTGACGTTCAACCTTTGGCACACCTAATGCGGAAGCAACCTTTTCGCATAAAAGAGTCCATGTTAACTTACCCTCCCAGAGGGCTATGATTTTTAATACCGTCTCAATGCTGTCTTCAGTTATTATTATTTTTGGCATTAATTCATTCCCAATAAGTCATAAATGTCATCGTCAAGCGTGATTGATTCAGGTGACTGAACATCATGCTCCAATCCTTTTTCTCGTAAAATATTTTTTGTTGGGGACGGGTCAAACTCTTCTGGTACACGAAGGGGAGTGCCGTCAGGTAGATTCTCATTCTCAAGTAGTCGAATCTTGGTCTTCAGGTGAGATAATCGCCAGCCCAAAGAGCTTACCCAGCGGTCGGCACCAAACGTTCCCATATCATGGTCTTTTAATGCTTTATTAAACTGTTGTTCAACCTGCTTTTCACGCTTTTTCAGTAGCTCTAGAGATGAACTGTATCCTTTAATACAAACTAGCTCTTTACATGTTTCGCAATCCCCATGACGTTGGCAAGGCATCATGGCATAATCGTGTTCGCAAACACCTAACTCAGTAACGATTGCAACTCCAATGATGTCCTTACCAATATCTTCATAAGAAACTGGTAAATTCACGTTAATTTTATCAAGCGCAGTGACATTTTCAGGCAACAATATACTCCGAGCACTTTCACACTTTTCATCTTCTGTTCTATGGTCGTAATGTTTATTATCCGAAACCTTTGCCCGTCCAGCCCAGTTAGCAAGAGTAAGTTCATCCATGCCACCACGCTCTGCTTTTGTTGACAGCCAGTGACGGGCATTGTGGGTTGGGATGGCTATATATTCGCCATCATTAGAGAGTATTTTATGTTTTCCCCACAATGAACGTCCGTCACGACTATCTTTTTGAACAAATCGGTCATTAATCTGGTTTACGTTTGGCAATAAAAACGAAAAGTTACGAGCTTCAAAATCAGCATGAAGTTCATTTTCCCTGTGCAGTAGCAATGCCTCTGAAGCCTTAACTTTCGAAGCTTTATCTATGAAAGGCCAGTTGTTGAATTTCGATACGTACTTGTTATATTCATGCTTACCAAGCGTCCTGTACGTTATGCGAAGATTATTATCTTCTAAAACTTTAATTAACCATTTAGGCGTTGGTAGTTTCGGTTCTAGAGATTTAAAGGATGTGCTCAATGCTGAATTAAGCTCATCAATGGTAAGAGAAACGTCTTCCCCGATATGTTTACCTTTGGCACTCTGCTCGTGGAGCATAAATACATTAGGGTTTTCTTCAGCAAATTTCGCGGAAATTCTTGCTGGTTCACCTATTCTTTCTAATCGCTTCACCGCTTCCACAACCACATCTTCCATTGTTGTTGGAACCCATTTCAATCCTGCTTTACCGCCCTTTGCAGGTGTCCATCTTATTCCTAGTTTTTTTACTCCAGCCTTATCTTCTTCCCACTCTAAACAATTTACGGGTAAGGTAGTTACTTCGCTTCCCCTTGATGGTGCAACCATAAGCAAAGCCATAATAGCCGTATAATACTCAACTTCTATACCTAGGCTTGGCGCATCATGAAACAATTGAGCCACCAGCATCATATCTTCATCTGTTGGCAATTTACTGGATCGATGTTCCTTGCCTTTATCATCCAGTGCAATCGTTAAATCTTTTTGCTTCCCAAAAGGGTTAGACCACTCAGGCAACGATGGTGTTATTTGCTTGGTTCGGCAGAATGTAAGAATTTTTTCTACTTGATAGCCGATTTTATTGAGGGCAGTAGCGTTACGGTATCTTTCAGATAAAATGCTAGGTAACACATCAAGAATAGCCCCATCTAAATCCAAGATATCGGCTTTGCCATTGACGCTGATAAGCGACTCTTCAATTCCACGCAACGCCTCTAAATAACGTTGTAAATTTGATACCGAATTTAAAGAATAGGTATAACGAATATACGCTTTGGCAAATTCAATAAATGAAGAATCTAGTGGTTCGTAGTGATATGAGTTATAAGGTTGAGTGTTTGTTGAAAAACGTGCTGTTACGTTCTTTCGAGACTTGCCATATGGTGTTTTCCATAGATTATCTTTCCAGCAATCACTGCCAAATACTGTCAATTCATCACGACATAACTTAACAAAATCGTTCAAATTATTCTTAGCGGTTGATGCTGCCAGTGGCTGAAACTGTATAATTTTATCCATAAGTTAAACCTCTCCTCTGGCTGACTTTATTTCATGGCACTGTTGAACAACCTGCTCCACCGCCAAAATCAAACGGTCTTTGGTACTAGCAAACTGGATACTCCCTGTCTTCTTTAATTTCTCTTCCTTTTCCTTGTAAAGTGACTCAAGCACATCTTCGTGAGGAGCATCTAGCAACGGTCTGAATTTCCGACATACATAACAGGATTCGAATCCGTTTACGCAGAAGTCATTTGTACCACAAGCACCTATTGCTTCATTATCTTCATTGGGTATTTTTGCAGTACTATCATCACCACGTTCACCATCATCTAAATTCTCAATAATTCGACCAAGGAAGGCATTAGCAAAAGGAGCTAACTGACTCCCGATTGCCTTATCAATGAACTGTACGGTGTCGGCAGTATTCTCAGTATAAACTTTAACATTTTGGCTGTCAGAGTGGTCAAGAGCCTCTGCTATGATGTTTGCTCCAATCCCTTTTCGCCCCAAATTAGTCCCGCGAGTATGTCTAAACCTGCGTGAAGTAATATGAATGATGTCGCTAGTACGTTCAGAGATTGCTTTTTGCTTGACGCTAAATTTTTTAATATAAAAGTGACGGATATCAGTTGCACTTAAATGTAGAATATCTGATTCAAATAAACTGTTATCTACGGATTGTAACTGATGATACAACTCTTCACACTTCTCCATATCGACAAACAATGGGATTAGCTCTTCTTGTCTCGCATTCAATTTAATTGAAAACGTAGATTCAACTTTGTGTCTTTGAAAAGCTATAAGATTCAAAAGAATCAAATAGAGGTCTTCAGTTATGGATAGTTTCTTAAACGCTCCCCTAAAGCCAATGTTTCGCTGTTTGGCGCGAGGGATATTCAAATAATACTCAACAACCCCTTGTTTAGATTCCTTCAATAAATCACATGATTTTAACTGCCTTAATTGTATCGTTCTTCTGGCAGTGGCTTGAACCAAACTAATATATGCATAACATTGGAAAGTTATCTCTTCTGCTTTCCATAACTCAATCAACTCTCCCATGATAGCCAGCACTTCATTTTCAGTAAATGCACCAGAGTATGGACAACGGTTAGCAACCGCCACGCCTTTGTCGTTTCCAGATAACCTAAGACTTTCAAGTAATTCGACAACATCTGCTGTTACGCCATATTGCCCGTAATCAAACCAAGAAATTAAGAACCCTCTTAACGCTCCTAGATACCACTCTCGGTCTTTGCCTAAAGAAGCTTTCCAGTTTAATAGTGTATTTACGTCCAGCTCGGTACAGTTCGTGTCCCTAATTAACCTCTGAAACTGAAAGTACATATTCCTTGTGTGGTGAGCTGATAACTCTTCAGCATATCTTGCAAGAGTAAAACGAAAGGATCGCAACACTCTTTCATCTAAAGCTAAAATTTCATCTTGGAAGGAAATTGTGGCATCTTTATTTAGAATCCACTGGTTCGAGTTCTTATCAAAGGAGTAGCCATCCTTAGACACTAAGATATGCTCCTTGTGGACGGGAGCCAGTGGACTTATTGTTTCTAGTTTACTCATTTGCTATCCCTGCCTTTATTCATATTTTTTATTTTCTCTTGAAGCTCTTCTTGCTCTGCCAACACGACTTCATTAGCTCGTTTTCTTGTGTGGCGCTGGTTGTATACCTCACCTGACTTTTCGGAGCTATGACCCATAAGGCTTTTTCGCATTTTTGCTTCTTCTGCTGGGCTTATTTGAGGTTTAGGTAATTTCCCCTCTGCTACAGGCATTGCCCTTAGTTCATTTTCCAGATCGATTTTCTCTGAAAAACCAACATTCCATTCGTGCCTAAAAAGATGAGCATGTATCACCGAAAATTTCTTATCAACACTTTTCATTTTCGGGATAAGTTCATTGTCAAAGTAACTAACACTTACGGGTTGCCCCTGTGTCTTACATTTTCGGTGAGTAATAAATAGATACGGGTGCTTATTCGCATTAGGAGTTACCGCTCGTTCATTCAAAATATAATCATCAAGTAGAGCGGCAGTTTCTTTTTTTAGCGGATACTTACGCTCTTTGGTTTTACTCACAGGCTGCCGACTACGAGGGTCAAATTTATCATCATGCTTACGCCTAACCCAAATTGACGGTCTATCACCAGTCAACTCAAGAAATGTAAGCTCAAGAGATAATAACTCTCCTCGTCTAATACCTGTTTCCTTGATTAACCTAAACATCAGATAGTTTCTATTTCTAACAGTAATATTAGTAAATGGGTTAAGAGGGTGAGTTGGCTCTGCCACTGCCATGAACTCTGCTAAAAGACCGTCAGACAGAACACTGTCATTTATCTCAGCAGCAACGTTTTTCCCCTTTCCTTTGGGACGTGCTTTCTTTATATCCTTAGCCATCTTATTAATAGCTCTAGTTGTTGTAGAGCTATTACGGTATTGATTGGTAATCGTTGCAATAAAATGTAAATATTCTGCAACACAGGTCATACGGTTGTAATGATGGCTACGACCAACGGTAGCAACAGGCGTGACAACCTTTCTCGTACTACTTAAATTCAATACTCGTTTAGAAAAACGCGCTTCGCTCAAATCTGATTTTTTTTGGGAGGATACATTTATTTTAAGATGGTCGCGCAAATCTTCAATATCTGCTGGTGTTAAGAAATTTTCTTGCTCAAACTCAGTAACCAAACATCTATCTCTTTGGCTCTCCCACTCAAACAAACATAAAAGTGCTTTAAGTCTATTCGTTATAGTATTGACTGCTTTGGAAGGACGTAATTTTGCGGTAACGTACAAGGTGGTGTAAAAGTGTGGCATTTCATCCTGACCGAGAAGGATTGGATAGCGCTCTCCATTTTCGAAAATTAAGGTTTTCACTTTGAACATCATCAATTCCTTTTTTGACACTTTTGATATATATAAGTCTATACCGTAAAGTAATTCTGTCAAATAAAAGTGTAAAAAACAAAAAACCCACTAGTAACAGTGGGTTTTTATTATTTATGATGTTTAACTTTACAGTTATAAAATAACTATGTGCTAGAACGGGATATCGTCGTCCCAACCTTCGTCTAAATCTGGTGCTTTAGCTTGCTGTGGTGCTGCTTGTTGGGCAGGTTGCTGAGCTGGCTGTTGGAAACCGCCTTGCTGCTGTTGTCCGCCTTGG
>Ga0209292_1006379_pt1 | contig 11608 bp, 10 predicted proteins | sample GOMGulsemesocosm_2_FD_184634 | JGI IMG/M metagenome (GOLD analysis project Ga0209292, IMG submission 184634) | Methane-oxidizing microbial communities from mesocosms in the Gulf of Mexico - GOM9C Gulf of Mexico (SPAdes) (version 2) | ecosystem: Environmental > Aquatic > Marine > Cold seeps...
TGCTGCGAAGGGGTAAATTATGGGACGCTTTTTAGTATCGATACTACTAGGCGCTGTGGTTACCTTTGGTTTATTTGCTTTTATGGCTTTTCTTGTCTCTTCTGGTGATAGAACCAAAGAAGATGCGCAAGATAATATAATCGTAGAGGTAAATACTACACCACCAAAGTCTTCTGCAGAGACTCGACGTCGTGTACCACCGCCACCGCCGCCGCCGCCTAAAGCTCCACCTAAGCAACAAGCTCCAGAGCCTGAAGCTAGTAACGATAGCAGTGGTTTACAATTTAATATGCCAGGAGTTCAATTATCTGGTGCGTCTACTGGCTTATCAGCACCTGGTGCAGGATTTGGTCGAGACGGTGATGCAACACCAATTGTTCGAATAGAGCCTAAATACCCTATTCAAGCAGCACGTGATGGTAAAGAAGGTTGGGTTAAACTTTCTTTTACTATCAACAAAATTGGTGGTGTTGAAGATGTTAAAGTTATCGAAGCTAAACCTAAACGTGTTTTCGACAAAGAAGCTAAGCGCGCATTAAGAAAGTGGAAATATAAACCTAAAGTTGTTGATGGTGCTCCATTAAGACAACCAGGGTTAACAGTTCAACTTGACTTTAAAATGGACGGAGGTAAGTAATGGTTTTAAATAAAAATTCATTTAAAAAATTATCGACTTCTTTAGTTGTTATTGCTTCTATTCTAGTAGCTCAAGCACCTTTTGCAGATACTGCATTGGCCGCTAGCGCTAAGAAAGAAGAGAAGAAAAAACGTCCTACGCAGTTAGTTGGCCCGTCAGTTGGTAAAAAAGTTCAAAAGGCTTTTGAACTTTATTCTGGTGACGAAAAGAAAGGGCTTGAGTCTGACATCGATGGTGCCTTAGTTGTATTAAAAGAGATCAACGCTAAGAAAGATTACGATAAGGCTTATGTTTCACGCTTTATCGCAGTTATGTATGCAACTAAAGGTGATAACGAGAAAGAAGCAATTAAGTACCTGAAGCTAGCTGTTGCACCTGACATTTTAAATGAAGGTGACCACGGTGAAGCACTTAAGCTTCTTGCAGATCTACAAATGCAGACCAAAGAATACAAAAACGCATTGAAAAACTACTATGCGTGGATGGAATTCACTGGTAAAGACGATGGTAATACTTGGGTTAAAATAGCCCAAGCAAATTATGAGTTGAAACAATTAGATAAAATGATTGTTCCTGCTGATAAAGCCATTGCTGCTTTTGGTGATAAGCCTAATCAAAACCCATATGTGTTAAAGCTTACTTCTTACTATGAACGTAAAAAGTATAAAGACGCGATTAAAGTTTTGGAAACAGTTATCTTAATTTTCCCTGAAAATAAAACGTGGTGGACACAATTGCCTATGTTTTATTTATTAGTTGAAGATTATCCAAAAGCTGTTCAAACACTTGATTTAGCCTACAAGCAAGGGTTCCTTAAAAAAGAATCTCAGCTTAAAACATTAGCAAATTTATATTCATCAACTGAAGCGCCTTATAAAGCGGCTAAGTTGTTAGAAAAGCATATTGCTTCTGGCGAAATTAAGCGTGACGATACTAATATCTCAACTCTTGCAAATGCATGGCATGCAGCACAGCATATTAGTGAGGCGGCTAAGTACTATGGCGAGCTTGCTAAAATGACTAATGAAGCTAAACATTATCGCAAGCAAGGTATGTTATTGAAGCAAGATGAGCAATTTACCAAAGCTATTCCTGCACTTAATAAAGCGTTAGATCTTGGTGCAAAAAATGAAGGCCGCATTCACATGAGTATTGCTGAGTCTTATTTTTATCTTGAAAAGTACAAACAAGCTTATGCTGCTATTAATAAAGCAATGAAAGACCCTAAATCGCGTAGAGCGGCTAAAGGTTGGAAAGGTTTTATTAGTGATACAGCTAAACGTAAAAAGGTTTCAATTTAATTGACCCCTAAATTACGGTAGTGACTATTGTATTTAAAAAGCCAGCTTATGCTGGCTTTTTTTTTGAAAAAAAATATATTATTGAAATATAAGTTGTGGTTAGGTGGTCTATATATTGGGTCATATAACTGATATGTCATTAATATTAATAATTCAAATATAGGAAACAGCACATGAAATTACTAAAGAAGTCAGGTCTCGCAGCAATAATGGGCTTATTAGCTTTTTCAATATTAGCAAGTAATTCAGCTAAAGCCGAAACAAACCCTTTTGCATCTCAAAATGTTGTTACCGTTGTTTCACAAGATGCCGAAACTAAATGTGGCGAAGGCAAGTGCGGTGAGAGCAAAGCTAAAGCTGCTAAGTGTGGCGAAGGTAAGTGCGGTGAGAGCAAAGCTAAAGCTGCTAAGTGTGGCGAAGGTAAGTGCGGTGAGAGCAAAGCTAAAGCTGCTAAGTGTGGCGAAGGCAAGTGCGGTGAGAGCAAAGCTAAAGCTGCTAAATGTGGCGAAGGTAAGTGCGGTGAGAGCAAAGCTAAAGCTGTTAAGTGTGGCGAAGGCAAGTGCGGTGAGAGTAAAGCTAAAGCTACTAAGTGTGGCGAAGGCAAGTGCGGTGAGAGCAAAGCTAAAGCTGCTAAGTGTGGCGAAGGTAAATGTGGTGAAACCAAAAGTAAGAAATGTGGTGGTTAGTAAAATAAGCTATTAGACTTATTAACACATAAAACGAGCGTAATGCTCGTTTTTTTGTGTAAAAATATCCTGTTTTTGTTTTAGCTAAATTAAGAAAGCTATCGTGAGTGTTATAAGTGGCTAAAACCCGTAAAAATGGTAAAATTACAGCTTATATGTGAAATACTCTCTAGGATAAACTTTGAACAACAACGACGTCTTGCGCAGAATACGCTACACCTTTAATTATAACGATAAGCAAATGATGGCTATTTTCTCCTCTGCAGGGAACACCGTTACTCGCGAGCAGGTAAGTCAGTGGTTAAAGAAGGATAGTGATGCCGATTTTGCTAAATGCTTAGATGTTAATCTTGCAAGCTTTTTAAATGGATTTATCAATGAAAAACGTGGGAAAAAAGATGGTGCTCAACCTGCTCCAGAAACAAGACTAACCAACAATATTATTCTCACTAAGATAAAAATAGCATTAAATTTAAAAGCGGAAGAGCTTATAGCATTGTTAGAACAAGTTGACTTTAGGTTAAGTAAACCGGAATTAACCGCTTTTGCCAGAAAAGTGGAACACAAAAATTATCGTGAGTGTAAGGATCAAGTGCTACGTAATTTATTACAAGCGATGGATAATCGTTATCATGTTGAACGCAGTAAAAAAATAGATAAGCCTGCACCGGCCAAGAAAACCTTTGTTAAGCAGTCGAAAAAGCCTCAAGATGAAGGACCCAGAGTTGATGGTGCAAGACCTAATGCAAGTGCGATTTACGTTAATCCTAAAACGAATACTCCAACCTCTAATACTAGTGGTAAGCCTAATAGGTCAAAGTTAAAACTTAATAAATAGTGTGTCTTCCAATATCATCGTCTCCTAGAGTTAAGGAGACGAATTAGCGGTCATTTTTTACTAAAGTTCACGTCGCTTTAATAACGGCGATTAATCAACCTGAAATTATGATATTCCAGCGCTAAGTTAAAACTAATGCCTAATGCTGTTTACTGTATATATATCTAGTGTTATTATTTTGCCAATTACTAAAAATAATAGGTTTATATTGTGATCGGTCGCTTATCTGGAACGTTAGCTGAAAAATTTCCTCCCGAAATACTGATAGAATGCGCAGGTGTTGGTTACGAAGTCACTATGCCGATGACCAGTATTTATGCTCTCCCTGAGCTGCAAGAGCAAGCAGTGATCTATACCCACTTTGTAGTCAGAGAAGATGCACAATTACTGTATGGTTTTGCCAATACTACCGAGCGTAAATTATTTCGTCTGTTAATTAAAGTTAATGGGGTTGGACCTAAATTGGCACTCGCCGTGTTATCTGCAATGTCCGCCGATCAATTTGTTAGCTGTGTTGCTCATGACGATGTCTCTGGAATCGTCAAAATACCGGGGGTTGGTAAGAAAACAGCTGAGCGTTTACTCATTGAAATGCGTGATCGCTTAAAGGATTGGAAAATAACGTCAACTGCCGCGGTAAGTGGTACGGTTCCGATACAGTTAAATACTAATCAAGTATTGGTAAACGGCTTTAATGATCATAAGGGCGATGCAATAAATGCACTTATTTCTCTCGGTTATAAACAAGCACAGGCAGATAGAGCCGTTAAACAAGTATATAGTGATGACATGTCTAGTGAAGACATTATCCGCTTTGCATTGAAGTCAATGCTATAAATGCAGTCGACAATGCGTATAAATAAATATAGTACATATAAATTCCAAACAGGGTAAATGATAAATGATTGAAGCAGATCGCTTAATTGAGCCAATAGCGACAATTGAAGATGAAGGTGTCGATAGAGCAATCCGCCCTAAAATGTTGGTTGATTATACCGGCCAAGCGCATGTAAAAGCGCAAATGGAAATCTTCATTCCGGCAGCCAAAAATCGTGGCGAACCGTTAGATCATCTACTTATCTTTGGACCGCCGGGTCTAGGGAAAACTACCTTAGCGAATATTGTTGCTAATGAGATGGGCGTTAATATTCGGGTAACATCAGGACCGGTACTAGAAAAAGCCGGAGATTTGGCGGCGTTATTAACTAATTTAGAAGAACACGATATCCTGTTTATTGATGAAATTCATCGTTTGAGTCCGGTCGTCGAGGAGATCCTCTATCCTGCAATGGAAGATTACCAATTAGATCTCATGATTGGTGAAGGGCCTGCTGCTCGCTCTATAAAACTAGACTTACCGCCATTCACCTTAATTGGTGCTACTACACGTGCCGGAGCACTCACGTCTCCATTGCGTGATAGGTTTGGTATTGTGCAACGTTTAGAGTTTTATAATGTCGCTGATTTAACCACAATCGTTACCCGCTCAGCTCACTTTTTAAACTTGTCTATAGATAAGGAAGGGGCATTAGAAGTTGCTAAACGTTCAAGAGGCACACCGCGTATCGCTAACAGGCTATTACGACGGGTAAGAGATTATGCTGATGTTAAAACACAAGGGATTGTCAATCAGCATACCGCAGCAGCTGCACTTGATATGCTTGAGGTTGATAACGAAGGTTTTGATATTATGGACCGGAAGCTACTCCATGCCATTATCGATAAGTTTATGGGGGGGCCGGTAGGATTAGACAACTTAGCGGCGGCCATTGGCGAAGAGCGTGAAACAATAGAAGATGTACTGGAGCCTTTTTTGATCCAACAAGGCTTTCTACAGAGAACGCCTAGAGGTCGAATTGCTACTGATAGAGCCTATCAACACTTCTCAATTACAAAACCACAAGCTTAAACCTATCGGTTTCTTTTACGTTGTTGCCAAGCTTTGATCACGCTATAGCGCCATAATCCTTGAATGCTGAAATAGCCAATTAAACTAAAAACAACGGCTAATACCCCACAGCCAAGTAAGAATGATGGCCCAATAGTCGATAAGCTAGCTAGTATCCATTGCCAACTTGCTTCAAAAACAAACTCTTGTGCCGGTGCCCCTAAAATCAAAGCCCCGACGATATAGCAAGAATAAAAAATCGCGGGTATCGTTAAGGGATTAGTTAACCAGACTAATGCTATCGATAGCGGTAAATTCCCATGCATCAAAATTGCAGTGCCAGCTGCTAGAATCATTTGAAAAGGTACTGGGATAAAGGCAAAGAAGAGACCAATTGCAAATGCCTTTGCCACTGAATGACGGTTCATATGCCATAAATGTGGATTATGTAACAAATTTCCAAAAACTTTTAAGTGTTTATTATTTTTAATACTTTGAGGATCTGGCATTAAGCGCTTAATTAACTTTTTTGGCATATACTGACTAATTATCTTACGGTTATTAATAACAATTAAGCACACAATACAGGACGTATTTAATTCTTTATGGATAAGTGGCTAGCGAGTTTTTTTGTTGGTGCTATTTTGTCACTATTTTTGCCAGTAGTGCCAGATTTTTTTCTACTAATTTTACTTATATTACTCGCTATTAGCTTATTTCTCTTCAAATCTTTCCGTTTATGTAGCGGTTTTTTGATTGGCGGCTGTTGGTTGTTATTTTCGGTCAATTCATTTGATCAACTTTGGCAGGCTAATGGCTTGGTGGTTAAAGATATTGTTCATCAACGTCATGTAGTTCAGGGTGAAATATTAACCTTACAAATGATGGCGGTTAATAACCCGAATATCAAAGCACTTGCTAGTACGATACAACGTGTACGCTTTACGCTGAAAGTTACACAATTAGATAGCCAAGTGTTAACGCGTGCCATTAACATGAGACTGAGCTGGAAAAGTCCTCGTTTAACTTTACAGCAAGGACAGAAAATACAATTATCAGTAAAATTTAAACCCTCACATGGTTTGAGTAATTTGGGCGGTTTTAATTATAAAACCTGGTTAAACAGCAAACAAATTTCAGCAACCGGCTACGTGGTCCCCTCGATACAAAATATAATTATTGGGCAAAAGCCGTCATTAAGGCAGCAACTGTTTAATCATTATACTCACTTACTACCCCCACACCGCTTATCTGCATTGTTATTAGCGATAGGTTTTGGTGATCGTAGTTTATTAAATAGTGATGAAAATAAAGAGTTATGGCAGGTATTACAGGCAACGGGTACGGGACATCTTATCGCTATTTCAGGGTTGCATATTGGGTTGGTCGCAACGGGGAGCTATTATGTTGCTTTGTTGTTGATTAGATTACTACCTATTAGGCTTTCTTCTTTCGGCCAAACGCTGCAGCGCAGTAACATCATTTATACGGCTGTTATGATCAGTTTATTATCCGCTTGCGTTTATGGCTATTTAGCCGGTTTCTCGTTACCTACCGTCAGAGCATTAATCATGCTTAATATTTATTGGCTGATCCGCTTTTTAGCGATCAAAATTACTGTTAAACGTTGGCTATTACTAACACTATTTATTATTACCCTATCATCACCATTTAGTTTACTCAGTGTTAGTTTTTGGTTGTCGGTTTATGCGGTAACTGTGATCTTTGTTACTTTATGGCGCTTTAAATATATCATCGGTAAAGGTGCTAAGTGGTGGCGGTTTATTAAAGGCTTATTGTTAATTCAATGTTGTTTAACCATCATGCTGTGGCCATTAGCTGCTTTATTTTTTCAACAAATTTCAGCGGTGTCTTTATTTGCCAATATCGTCGCGGTCCCGTGGATGAGCTTTATCACTATCCCGCTGTGTTTATTATCGGTGGTGATATCACTATTTTCTGAGGTATTAGCAACGCAAATTATTATTTTTTGTTTATCCTCATTAGCTTGGTTATGGGATTACTTACATTGGTTATCTACTCATTCTTGGGCTATATATCCGCTCAGCAGTCGCACTAGTCATTACCTTATAGCCACGGTTATCACCGTTAGTTTTTTACTGTACTGCTTTAAAATCCCTTTGCTGAAAAGAGACTGGGTATCAATGGCCGTGATTGCGTTAGTATTGCTGGTTTTACCTTTACTTACTGTTAATCAATGGTCGTTACAGGCCAAGAATGTCCCACAAAGAGTAAATGCTAATAAAGATAATATGGGTAAAGTCATTTCACATAATGAGGATGTTTCTACAAAAGTTAACAACGAAAATATAGCTAATATTGATTGGCAGTTAGTGGTTTTTGATGTCGGGCAGGGGTTAGCGATCCTACTTCAAAAGCAAGGTCGTGCTATTTTATACGATACGGGGGCGTCATATGGCAGTGGTTTTAATATGGTCGATGCCGTGATCTTACCTTACTTGCAAAACCAAGGTATTGCCCAACTGGATACCGTGATTATAAGTCACAGTGATAATGATCACGCCGGTGGGTTACTGCGTTTACAACAGCAAATTGATATTAACCAGTTAATTTTCAATGTTGATACTAGCCTAAACCAGCAAAGCTGCCAGCAAGGTCAGTTGCTCTCGTGGCAACATATAACATTACAAATGTTATCGCCTAAAAGCAAGCAAGGCAAAGACAATGATGATTCTTGTGTAGTATATATTTCAGATGGGAAAAATACCGTGCTGTTAACTGGTGATATATCGAAAAAGGTCGAGCAGACGCTCATTCAGCAATACCCGACATTAATAACCGATGTGCTTATTGTGCCGCACCATGGCTCTAAAACGTCTTCAAGTGCTGAGTTTATTCGTCATCTTCAACCTAAATTAGCGCTTGTCAGTGCTGGTTTCTATAATCGCTGGCAGATGCCAGTGCCTGTTGTTGTTAACCGATATCAACAACAACAGGTTGAATTATTAACCACCGCCGACGTTGGCCAAATAGTCATTAATTTTTCTAAAACCGGTTTTATAATCAAAAACTATCAGCAGCACCTACGCCCTTTTTGGTTTGCTAACTGAGCGATAAGCGTAGAAAAAGTTGGTTGTTGAAAAGGAATCACGTAAAATCAATCTATTGTCAAAAATTCATCATTCTAAGAGTTTACATTTCTCATGGTAACACCCGTTAATGCCAGTACTTGGCAAAACTTTAAGCGCCTACTTCGCTATGCTAAACCTTATAAATTGGGGTTTGTGGTCGCTATTCTTGGCATGCTCGGTTATGCGGCGATTGATGTTTATTTTTTATCAAAACTACAGCCGTTAATTGATGAAGGCTTAGAAGGTGCAAATCCTGAGTTCATGAAATGGGCGCCAATATTTGTGGTAGTTGCGTTTCTTATTCGAGGCGTTTTTCATTTTGTAGCAAATTACTGCTTAGCTTGGGTCGGTAATCATGTGGTGACCGATTTAAAGCAACATTTATTTGAACATATTATGGCCATGCCCGTCTCGTTTCATGACAAAGAATCGACCGGTAATTTAATTTCTAAATTAACGTTTGATACCGAGCAAGTATTACACTCGGTAAGTAAATCGATCCTCGTTATTGTTCAGCAAAGCGCCTTTGTTATTGGTTTAATTGGTTTAATGTTTTATATCAGTTGGCAGCTATCGATAATTTTTATTCTTATTACCCCTTTAATCGCTATTATCGTTACCCTTGTTTCAAAACGCTTTCGTCAAGTAAGCCAAAGTATTCAAGGAGCGATGGGAGAGGTGACTACGGCAGCAGAGCAAACCTTTAATGGTCATAAGGTAGTAGTGACTTTTGGCGGACAAGAAAAAGAATTTTCTCGATTTGAACAAATAAATAAAAATAACCGTCAACAGCGGATGAAATTGGTTGCTGCTCAATCAGGCAGTGTGCCAGTAATACAAATTATAGCCTCATTTGCGTTAGCCTTTGTCTTTTATGCGGTAAATACCGAAACCTTACGTGACAGTATTTCTGCGGGTAGCTTTGTTAGTGTCATTACCTACATGACCATGCTGCTAAGACCGTTAAAAATGATCACCAATGTTAATAGTGAATTCCAAAAGGGCATGGCCGCTTGTGTCAGTATATTTGCAGTATTAGATCAAGATAAAGAAAAAGATACCGGCACGAACCGTTTAATTAAATCTCAAGGGAAAATTAACTTTAACCAAGTTAATTTCGCTTATGACTATCAGGAAAATAGTGACGAACCGCCCAATTGGGCACTGCAAGACATTTCATTTGAATTAAACCCAGGTGAAACCCTCGCACTTGTTGGGCGGTCTGGTAGTGGCAAGTCGACCGCAAGCGCTATTTTATTACGTTTCTACGCTGCCAGCCAAGGTGAAGTGTTAATTGATGGTGTTAATATTGAACACTATCATTTAAAAGATTTACGTCACCAATTTGCCTATGTGTCACAGCAAGTGGTGTTATTTAACGACAGCCTTGCTAACAATATTGCCTACGGTAATCCTAAGGCGAGTCGCGAAGATATTATCGCAGCGGCAAAAAGTGCTCATGTGATGGAATTTGCACAAAGCATGGCGCAAGGATTAGAGTCAAATATTGGGGAAAATGGCTCGTTGCTTTCGGGTGGTCAACGCCAGCGAGTTGCAATTGCACGGGCACTATTATGTGATGCACCATTTTTAATCTTAGATGAAGCAACGAGTGCATTAGACACTGAATCTGAACGTCATATTCAGGATGCCTTAAAAACGCTGCAGAAAAATAGAACCGCTATTATTATTGCCCATCGATTATCTACCATTGAAAATGCAGATAAAATTATTGTCATGGATCAAGGCAAGATAGTCGAGCAAGGCAGCCATCACAATTTACTTGCACAACAAGGCGCTTATGCACAGCTTCATCGCTTTCAATTTGAATCTTAGTTACCGCGCTGAGCAGTGGAGATAATGTGCGTTTAATTGAAAAAGTCTGGTTTGAGCAGCATCAAGCTAAATATTGGTTAGTACCGCTGTTACTGCCTGTTACGTTGTTATTTTATGGCCTTAGCTTATTGAGACGATTGGCATTTCGCTTCGGAATTTTCAAGGCGCTATCCGTTGAAAAACCCGTGGTTGTGGTTGGCAATATTGGCGTCGGTGGTAATGGTAAAACGCCGGTGGTAGTCTGTTTAGTTGAGTTGGCGAAAAGGTTAGGATTAAAGCCAGGTGTGATCTCTCGTGGTTATGGAGGCACAGTTGCCCAAACCCCGTATCTGTTAAATGAAACTAGCACCACAGATTTAGCGGGTGATGAGCCAGTACTTATTTATCAGCGGTGCAGCGTACCGGTAGTGGTTGGCCCCGATCGTGTTGCTAACGCAAGAAAAATCATCGCACAAGGTTGTGATGTGGTTATTAGTGATGACGGTTTACAGCATTATCGCTTACAGCGCGATCTAGAGCTTATCGTTATTGATGGTAAACGGCTATTTGGTAATGGCTTACTTTTACCTGCGGGTCCATTGCGCGAAGGCAAGTGGCGTTTAGCACTTGCCGATGTACTTATTTATAACGGCCGTAAGCCAACAACTAAACTCAAGCCCGATTCGAGTTTAGAGCAGCAACCGACAGACAACTCTTTATTAATGACACTGGCAGCAAAAAATGTCGTTAATATTAAAACCGGTGAAACAATGGGGTTGGAGCTGTTTTTAGCGCAATGGCCGACAGTTAATGCCATTGCGGGTATTGGCGATCCACAGCGATTTTTTGATACGTTAACCCAGCAGGGCTTTGCTTTATCAAACCAGCAAGGTTTTATTGATCATAAAAGTTTTAGCGTCGATGACTTTATTGCATTTACTGTCGATTTACCGCTATTAATGACCGAGAAAGATGCGGTAAAATGTCAACCATTCGCGCAAGGGCATTGGTGGTATTTACCGGTGACGGCTCAATTTTCAGCAGTAGAGCAGCAAATATTGACTGCGCAGTTAAAAAGAATAACCTTATCTAAGACTAAGACTAAGACTAAGACTAAGACTATTTAAGCACTGCAATCGACCTCATATAATTTAAGACTAAAGAGAAATTAATCATGGCATTTGATACAAAATTAATGGAAATATTGGCTTGCCCAGTGTGTAAAGGCAAACTTGATTACAACAAAGCACAGCAAGAGCTGATTTGTAAATTTGATCATTTAGCGTATGCCATCGAAAAAGATATTCCGGTGTTGTTAGAAAATGAAGCT
>Ga0209292_1006381_pt1 | contig 11602 bp, 13 predicted proteins | sample GOMGulsemesocosm_2_FD_184634 | JGI IMG/M metagenome (GOLD analysis project Ga0209292, IMG submission 184634) | Methane-oxidizing microbial communities from mesocosms in the Gulf of Mexico - GOM9C Gulf of Mexico (SPAdes) (version 2) | ecosystem: Environmental > Aquatic > Marine > Cold seeps...
TTGGTGCGGATGGGGGGACTTGAACCCCCACGCCCTTACGAGCACCAGCCCCTCAAGCTGGCGTGTCTACCAATTCCACCACATCCGCGAAACCTTTTTTAAAACAATGACTATTGAGGAACGTCACTGTTATTCGTAGCAGGTACATCTGTTGCTACTGGAATACTTTGTTCAGTACTTGTTTCTAAGTTTTCGAATTCGCTGGTTTGATTAGCGCGTTCTGCTGTTAGGTTACCTAAAAGCAAGCTTAGAATGAAAAATACTGTTGCTAACACGCCGGTGCTGCGCGTCAGGAAACTACCTGCGCCAGATGAACCGAACAATGTGCCGCTTCCGCCGCCACTGCCGAATGATGCGCCCATGTCAGCGCCTTTGCCTTGTTGGACTAAAACCAAGCCAACAATAGCTAAGGCAACGATTAAATAAACTACAATAAGTACTTCGTACATTACTTGTTACTCTGTGCGTTTTGGCAAATAGTCATAAATTTACTGCTCACTAGGCTGGCTCCGCCAACTAATGCGCCATTTATGTCATGTTGCTTGAATAGTTCAGCAGCGTTATTCTCATTCACGCTACCGCCATATAAAATTCTTACACCCGCGGCAACTTCATCATTATATTTAGCCAAATGGCCTCGAATAAACCGATGAACTTCTTGTGCCTGCGCTGGTGTTGCGCTTTTCCCTGTACCGATAGCCCAAACAGGTTCATAAGCAATAATACCTTGAGTGAAGGATTCAATCCCACAAACGGCTATTACAGCATCGATATCTTTCGCAATAACGTCAAATGTCTCTTCATTATCACGTTGTTGCTCTGATTCGCCAGTACATAGTATTGGAGTAATATTATTAGTCAATGCTGCATGGTATTTATTTGCAACAAGCTCTGATGTTTCGCCATAGATACTACGACGTTCAGAATGACCAACAATGACAAACTTTGCCCCTACTTCATCTAGCATCGCCGTTGATAATTCACCGGTGAATGCGCCAGATTCGTTTTCATTCAGTGTTTGCGCGCCAACCACTATTGCAGATGCGTGCTGTTCAACTTGGTCTGAAAAACGTTCTAAGTAGACACTAGGTGGACAAATTAACACATCGATATCATTAAAATTATCGGCACTAAATTTCTGAGCGAACTCACTAATTAATGCTTTACTACCGTTCATTTTCCAATTGGCGGCAATAAGAGGTTTTAATCCAATCATTTTTTGTTTCTCCAAAGAAGCGCGGCAATAGTAACGATTCTTGCAAAGGGATACAAGAACCATTACCAATTAATTACCGATTTAGTGCTGTTCGCTTTTTTTTTAGTCGCCAATATCAATTTAAACTAACTTATTCCTTAGATATCACCGAGTTTTCAGGCTTTTTAGCCACAAACCATTTTTACAATGTCAGCAATATCATTGGCATGCTTAGTGACATCGTCAAGATCAACACCTTCGACCATCACTCGGATCAATGGCTCGGTACCTGATTTACGCAGTAATACACGACCGTTATCACCAAGCGTTGATTCTGCTGCACTAACCGCGGCTAAGACCTGCTCATTCTCAAGCGGATCACTATCCCCTTTAAAGCGGACGTTCACTAATATCTGAGGTAATAGCGTCATGCCCTTGCGTAAATCTTTAAGTCCAAGACCAGAGTTAAGTACCGCCGTTAGGATCAGTAGCGCGGCGATAACACCATCACCGGTGGTATTATGATCGAGCGAAATGATATGACCAGAGTTCTCACCGCCGATTTTCCAGTTATGTGCGGCGAGTTTCTCCATCACATAGCGATCGCCAACATCAGCGCGGACAAAAGGAATACCAAGCTCACGCAATGCAATCTCTAACCCAAGATTACTCATCTTAGTACCAACAACACCGCCGCCTAGCGCGCCTGCTTTTAGTGCTTCGCGTACAATAATGAATAAGGTTTCGTCACCATCAAGTGCATCACCTAAATGATCGACCATCATCAAACGATCGCCATCGCCATCTAGTGCAATGCCCATATCAGCGCCATGCTCAACCACCGATTTTTTGAGGTTATCAAGGTCGGTTGCGCCATAACCATCATTTATATTTAAACCATTTGGCTCACAACCTATGGTGATCACCTGAGCGCCTAACTCACTAAATACCGCAGGGGCAATGTGATACGTCGCGCCATGAGCACAATCAACCACTAATTTAAGGCCGTGCAGCGATAGTGCGTTGGGGAAATTACTTTTACAAAACTCGATGTAGCGACCAGCAGCAGACTCTATACGTGTTGCTTTCCCTAGGTGCTCAGACTCAACACAACCCATACCTTTATCAATTTCAGCTTCGATGGCAAGCTCTAAATCATCATCAAGCTTGGTGCCGTCTGCAGAGAAAAATTTAATACCATTATCATAATATGGATTGTGTGAGGCACTAATCACGATACCTGCTTCAGCGCGAAACGTTCGTGTCAGATAAGCAACGGCTGGTGTAGGCATAGGCCCTAAGAATGCAGTGTCGATGCCTGCTGCTGATAAACCGGCTTCAAGTGCCGACTCAAGCATATAACCAGAAATACGAGTGTCTTTACCGATGACAACTTTCTTTGTTCCGACTTTCGAGAAGACTTTACCAGCGGCATAGCCAAGTTTCATTGCAAATTCTGGGGTGATTTGGCCTTCACCTACTTTGCCTCGAATACCATCGGTACCAAAATATTTACGTTGTGACATGATTTTCCTTAATTCTATTTAAATCTTTATATTTACCGTGTGGCGTTAAATACAGCTAACACATCGGCAGTTGCCTTAACATCATGAACTCGCACGATGTTTGCACCTTGTTGTGCACATAGTAACGCACCAGCAAGGCTCGGTGCTAGCCGTTGATCGACTTTTGCCCCTAACAGCTGTTCAAACATGCTCTTGCGCGACAAGCCTGCCAATAATGGCAAACCAAAATGACTAAAGCGTTTAAAATACTTTATTAACGCAAAGTTATGCGCCATTGTTTTACCAAAACCAAACCCCGGATCGACAATAATTTTATTGTAGTCTAGACCTGCTTCTACACAGTCGTTAATCCGTTGTTCGAAAAAATCGAGTACATCTTCGATAACATCTTCATAATGCGGCGCTGCTTGCATCGTTTGTGGTTGCCCTTGCATATGCATTAAGCACACAGGCACATTCGCCGCTATGGCAGCATCTAACGCACCTGGCTCTTTCAATGCACGGACATCATTGATTAAATTGGCACCACTACGGACAGCTTCACGCATGACCACGGCTTTGCTGGTATCAATAGATATCCAACAATCGTGGTGTTGCCTAATCTTTTCGATAACCGGAATAACGCGTTCAAGCTCTTGCTCAACAGTGACCAGCGGCGCACCAGGGCGTGTTGATTCGCCACCAATATCGATGATCGTAGCGCCATCATTTAGCATTTGCTCGGCTTGGACCATTGCACTGTCTAAATGATTGAAACATCCGCCATCTGAAAATGAATCAGGGGTAACATTTAATATCCCCATCACCTGAGGCGTCGTTAGATCTAATATTTTATTATGATGTTGTATTTTCATGGTAATACCGTTGAAGTCATAAAAAAGCCCCGAAAGACGGGGCTTATTAAAAATGACTATTTAATTACGACGCTGGTGTATCGGTCGATGGATCGCTCGCATCAACGCTACTATCAGTTTTTGGCTCATCGCCGCTCACTGTCGCAGTAGGCGCGCTTGGCTTGTCATCATCATTTGGCTTATCGGCTTCGATCCAATCTGCTGGCGGACGAGGTTCAATACGTTCCATTAAATCATCAATTTGTTTGGCATCAATAGTTTCATACTTCATTAATGCATCCTTCATCGAATGCAGTACATCGATGTTGTCTTTAATGATGTTATAGGCACGATCGTAGTTACGATTAACAAACTCTCTAATTTCCAAATCAATCGCTTGAGTAGTATTTTCAGACATTTGCTTATTCTTACCAACACTACGGCCAAGGAATACTTCACCTTCTTCCTCTGCGTAAAGTAGTGGTCCCATCTTTTCAGACAGACCCCATTGCGTCACCATCTTACGAGCAATTTCGGTTGCACGTTCGATATCATTTGAGGCACCGGTGCTAACTTTATTAGCGCCATAAATAACTTCTTCAGCAATACGACCACCGTATAAGCTAGAAATCATACTTTCTAAATGATCTTTAGAGTGACTAACACGATCTTGCTCAGGCAAATACATCGTTACACCAAGCGCACGGCCACGTGGAATGATACTGACCTTATACACAGGGTCATGTTCAGGCACTAAACGACCGACGATAGCATGACCAGCTTCATGGTAAGCAGTCATTTCTTTTTCAGATTCAGACATCACCATTGACTTACGCTCTGCGCCCATCAATATTTTATCTTTCGCCTTTTCAAACTCTTCCATATCAACGGTGCGTTTTACGCCACGCGCTGCAAAAAGCGCCGCTTCGTTTACAAGGTTAGCCAAATCAGCACCTGAGAAACCAGGAGTACCACGTGCGATAACGCTTGCTTCGACACTTTCGCCAAGCGGCACTTTACGCATGTGAACTTTTAAAATCTGTTCACGACCACGAATATCAGGTAGACCAACCGTTACTTGACGGTCGAAACGACCTGGACGCAACAATGCAGGATCTAGCACGTCTGGACGGTTAGTCGCAGCAATAACGATAATTCCTTCATTACCTTCAAAACCATCCATTTCAACCAACATCTGATTAAGTGTTTGTTCACGCTCGTCGTTACCGCCACCAAGACCAGCGCCACGTTGGCGACCTACGGCATCAATTTCATCGATAAAGATAATACATGGCGCTGATTTTTTAGCTTGCTCGAACATATCACGAACACGCGATGCACCAACACCAACAAACATCTCAACAAAATCAGAGCCTGAAATGGTAAAGAATGGGACTTTGGCTTCACCGGCAATGGCTTTAGCAATTAGCGTTTTACCCGTACCTGGAGGACCAACCAACAATACCCCCGTTGGAATGCGGCCACCAAGTTTTTGAAACTTTGTTGGCTCGCGAAGATAGTCAACCAATTCAGCCACTTCTTCTTTCGCTTCATCACAACCAGCAACGTCTTTAAACGTTGTTTTGATTTGATCTTCGCTCATTAGTTTAGCTTTCGACTTACCAAAGGACATGGCGCCTTTGCCGCCACCGCCTTGCATTTGACGCATGAAGAATATCCATACCCCAATCAGCAAAATCATTGGGAACCAAGAGATAAAGATATTGGTGAGCATACTTGATTCTTCAGGCGCTTGCCCTTCAACACGCACACCTTTAGTAATAAGTTGATTCATTAAATCTTTGTCGTACATCGGCACAACGGTCATAAATGGTGTACCGTCACGACGTTTACCACTGATGGTTTTGCCTGATTCATCGACAGTCACTTCATCGATACCACCGCGATCAACTTCCTTGATAAACGATGTATAATCTAATTTACTTGCGTTAGTACTATCTGGGCTGAAGCCCTTGAACACTGACATTAATACTACTGCAATTACTAACCATAGTATTAGGTTCTTAGCCATATCACTCAATGTAATGACCTCTTCTCTTATTAAAAAATTAAAATACGGTATTAGCTTAACGCTAGTGTGACATATTATGCCGATTTATCAAAAAAAATGTGAGACAAATCCTCTTGCTTCACAAATATCTACTCAATTTAGATTACTATACTTTATAGCCTGTCGCTACTATATAGACCTCACGAGAGCGATCTCTTGACGAGTCTGGTTTACGAGTACGTACCACTTTAAACATCTTGCGCACTTCTTTGATATACTCTTCGTAGCCTTCGCCCATAAAAACTTTGACCGCGAAACACCCGTCAGGCGCTAATACTTGACGACACATATCTAACGCTAATTCGACTAAATACATCGCGCTTGGCTGATCAATGGAAGCATTGCCACTAAAGTTTGGCGCCATATCGGATAATACAACGTCAACTTTTTCATCACCTACCCGACTAAGCAGCGCCTCAAGCACCGACTCTTCTCGAAAATCACCCTGGAGAAACGCCACGCCAGGCAGCGCATCCATTGGTAGCAGATCACAGGCGATCACTTGCCCTTTATCACCGACAACTTTAGCCGCTAATTGAGACCAGCCTCCAGGTGCAGCACCTAAATCAACGACCGTCATGCCCGCTTTCATCAGTTTATCTTTCGCTTGAATTTCTTCCAGCTTAAATACCGCACGGGAACGTAAACCCAATTTTTGCGCTTTTTTTACATAGTGATCGTTAAAATGCTCTTCAATCCAACGATTACTACTCTTGGTACGGGTTTTTTTCTCGTGTTGCATGGGATTAATTGTCCATCTTTTGCAATTGTGACGTCGATTTGAGACACAGATAATAGTATTAAAACTGATATGGGGTTAAAATAAGGTTCTTTCAACCCCTAATATAGTGAAATATCTAATAATGAAGTTAACCAACAAGCAAAAACAACACCTAAAAGGACTGGCTCATCATCTTAAGCCTATTATTCAATTGGGTTCAAACGGCCTAACTGAAGGTGTTTTAGCTGAAATTGATAACGCCTTGGCATATCATGAGCTAATTAAAGTTAAAGTTGCTACTAGTGATCGTGAAATGAAAAAGCTAATTATCGAAGCTATCATTCGCGAAACACAAGCGATTGAAGTCCAAAAAATCGGTCATGTATTGGTTATTTACAAGCAAAGCGATGAGCCTAACATCTCTCTACCACGCTAGATTTGTAAGAGGGGTCAATTAATTGGCCCCTTAATCAATTTAAGCTCGTATACTCTTGATTATACGTCTTAGCGATATCTTGCAACGGCACATCCTTATACTCACCTCGATAGTTTAAATATTCCATATGCTTATCGCCAGCGGTGTTAAACGGCATAAAGATTGAATCATTCACGCCATCAAAATCTGCCGCCACAATACCAAATTTAGTACACAAACGTTGATTAAAAGCCGGCGTAGCCTTCACCCATTGCCCATTTAAATATAGCACTGCATAACTATGCCAATAAAAAATATCACTGCCCATGCTTTTTCGCAATTTTTCGGTCGTGATATGGTTTTTAACATCAGCATAACCTAGCCCAGCAGGAATACCGACGCTCCGGCAACAAGCCGCTAGCAATACCGCTTTATTCACACACCAACCACGCCGTCCCTCAACGACAAAGCTAGCACTTAACCCATTAACGGTTAAATCAATGTGATGGGGGTTGTAACTTATTTTGTCACGCACCGCATAATAAAGCGAAATGGCACGCTCGATGTCGCTGCTTCCGCTAACATTCGCCCTAATAAAGGCTTGAACACTTGGCTGCTCGAAATTAAGAAACTCAGTTTTACTCAAACATTGTTCAGGGTTAAGTGGTTGCATTATTCTTTGGCCTCCCAAAACAAAAATGCCATTCCGATAAGGAATGGCATTTTGACGTCAACATAATCTAAATGAGATTAATTACACGTAATCAACATTAGTGATTTCAAATTCTTTAACGCCACCTGGCGTTGTCACAGTCACTTCATCGTCCACTTCTTTGCCAATGAACGCACGTGCAATCGGTGAGCTAACAGAGAGTAAGTTACTCTTAATATCCGCTTCATCTTCCCCAACGATACGATACGTCACTTCTTTTTCACTGTCCAAATCAAGTAAAGTAACCGTAGAACCGAAGATAACACGGCCATTGTTATTGATTTTAGTGACATCAATAATTTGGGCGTTTGACAATTTACCTTCAATTTCTTGAATGCGCCCTTCACAGAACCCTTGCTCTTCACGCGCGGCATGATATTCAGCATTCTCTTTTAAGTCACCATGCTCACGTGCTTCCGCAATATCAGCGACAATTCGTGGGCGCAGCACTGTCTTTAAATGCTCTAGTTCTTCGCGTAGTGCAACGGCACCTTGCTCAGTCATCGGTACTAAACTCATAGTGTCTCTTTAGCTTCGGCTAACGCAGACGGTTAGCTCATTAAAAAATAATGAGCGTTATTTTAGAGAAGATAAATGCTAATGGCAACTCCATATATTGAGTAATTAACCTAATAGCTCATCTGTTTTAGCTGCCATGATAAAGTCATTGCGATGTAAACCGCCAATAGCATGAGTCCACCAAGTCACGGTTACTTTACCCCATTCAGTTAAAATACCAGGGTGATGAAATTCAGATTCAGCTAAATCGCCTAATTTATTGGTAAACGCGAGTGCCAATTTAAAATTCTTAAATTTGTATTCTCGCTGTAATTGCATCACACCATCAATTGCTATCGGCGTCCAATCAGGTATTTGGCTCATCAATTGTGCTAATTCATCATCAGTGACAGTGGGTGCGCCAGCTTGGCATGCTTCACAGGTTGCTTGACTTAAACTCATACAGGTTCCTTAGTTGGTGCTTTTTTGGGTTCGAATTTGGCTGGGAGAAGCCCCAGCTCTATCGCTTGATCAACAATACTCATTAAATCAAGCTTAGTTAATTGTGTTAGATGCGCCAAGTTTTCAAGCACAAAGTATTGAGGCTGTAAGATATCGATACGGTAAGGCGTTCGAAATACTTCTAACGGCTCTAATGGCGATATAGCAGCTTCTTTCTTATAGGCATAGTTGGTTTCACCAGGAGATGACAATATGCCGCCGCCAATAATACGCAAACCATCATGACTGCGGACTAAGCCAAATTCTACTGTGAACCAATAGAGTCGTGCGAGATATATACGCTGTTGCTTATTAGCCTTGAGCCCTAATTTACCATAATGCTCAGTAAAGTCAGCAAAGTGCTGGTTAGTCAGCATTGCACAATGGCCAAAAATTTCATGGAAAATATCAGGCTCTTTGAGGTAGTCTAACTCCTCTTGACTGCGAATAAAGGTCGCCACCGGAAATTGTTTGTTCGACAACAACCGAAAAAATTCTTCAAAGCCAATCAGTGCAGGAACGGGGGCAGTATTCCAACCGGTCGCTCGTTCAAGCACGCTGTCGATCTCATGTAATTGCGGCACTCTATCTGTTGGCAACTTTAATAACTCAAGCCCTGATAAAAATTCATCACATGCCGTGTCATTAATCCAGCTCATTTGTCTGGTGATCAGTTGACGCCAAACATCATTTTCTTGTGCCGTGTAATCAATCAAGCCATTTTCATTGGGTAATTTAGCTTGATAGGTTGTTCCTTTAGCCATTTCTTTTTACCTCTTATAATACTGTCTCCCTTCATAACAACATAATCCAAACCAGATATCAGTAACAGGCCAAGTTAAGACAACTGTAAAGGTGTATTTATCGATTTACAATTGTACTAAACAGCGCTTGCCTATTCTGTTTCAGAAGATGAATTGATGATATTGGAGGCAAAATAGCATAGCATAAAGACCACTATTCCAAGTAATCCCCCTAAGCCAATAAAACTACCAAGTGCCGCCTCATTATTTAAAACAAATTCTAACCAGTTCATTACCTTACCCTACCTTCAAATTATTGTATTAACAGGCAAGATAATAAACTATGGTTAGCTAAGCTTGTTGATATAGGTCAAGCTGTTCGCCTGCGATAGCACGCAATGACTCTAACGCATGCTCCAGATCATTAATGAGATCTTGAGGCGACTCCAGACCAATTGAAAGACGGATCAAGTTCCCAGAAATCCCTGCTTTATCACGCTCTTCTTCGCTATACGTAGCATGTGTCATCGACGCAGGATGCTGTACTAGAGATTCTGCATCTCCCAAACTCACGGCGATAGTAAACAGTGCTAACAAGTCTACAAAAGCCTTAGTCTGTTCAAAATTAGCATTGAGTTCTATCGCTACCAAACCGCCACCCGCTAGCATTTGACTACCTAGTAATGCTTTACCACATTCTTGGTTTAACCCAGGGTAATACACTTTTTCTACGCTATCATGTGCCTCAAGCCATGACGCTACTGTTAATGCACTCTGGCAATGACGCTCCATCCGAATCGCCAATGTTTTAAGTCCACGGCTGATTAACCAAGCGTCAAACGGCGCCATACTTGCGCCAAAGTCTTTTAAAATAGTACCTTTAACATTATCAATTTGGCTTTGTGAACCGCATATAATGCCAGCGACAACATCACCGTGACCATTGAGATATTTTGTAGCGCTATGTATCACAACATCGGCTCCCAACGCTAACGGGCGCTGTAACATCGGTGTTAGAAAGGTATTATCAACGATGGAAACAACATCATGTTTATGAGCAATGGCCGTAAGCTTCTTAATGTCAAACACCTGTAAATGCGGATTAACCGGTGTTTCAAAAAACATCACTTTGGTATTCGGCTTCATCGCTTGCGCCACAGCGGTTAAGTCCGCCATATCGACGAATGAGACTTCGATGCCATAACGGGGGAATTGCTCATTGAGCAATGAGAATGTACAGCCATAGACGGCGCTTGCAGCCACGACATGATCGCCGGCTTGTAGGTTTGACAATAAGGCAGCCGATACAGCGCCCATGCCCGTTGCCGCAGCAGCGGCATCTTCACTACCTTCCAACGATGCCATTTGGCGTTCTAGTTCTCGTACCGTCGGATTCCCTAATCGAGTATAAATATATCCCTCTTCTTCACCAGCAAAGCGTTTTGAACCTTGCTCGAGATTCTCAAATGAAAAGGTTGATGTTTGATAAATTGGCGCCACTAGCGCGCCGTGCTCATTACCTTGTTTACCATGATAATGAATAAGAGAAGTGTCTAGGTGATACGGCTTTTTCATAAGCTTCCTTTTTTGTAATGCGCCGTCTAATGCGGTGCTATCTTTTTACTCTAGGAAGATTATGGTGCAACAGCAAGCATGCTCAATAATACATCAACGATTTCGATGTAACATTAGTTTTACACTGCTGTAATACCGTTATATTGCTCCGCAGAAAGAAAAAGGGCTTTATCAATGATAAGGCCCTTTTAGTTTAACTAATGTGTTTTAAAAACCACACTGTTTGCCTTGATTTTTATCTTTTAGCCATACATGCAGTGGTGCAAAGTAATCTAATACCGCTGTCGCATCCATTTGCTCATTACCAGTAAGCACTTTATAAGCTTGCTGCCATGGTTGGCTAGAGCCCATTTCCAACATGGTATTTAATGCCTTACCTGCCTCTTTGTTGTTGTAAATAGAACAACGGTGAATCGGATCGGTATTACCCGAGATTTCACAAAGCGCGCGATGGAATTCAAACTGTTGAATATGCGCGAGGAAATAACGTGAGTATGGTGTGTTTGCCGGTACATGATATTTTGCACCGGGATCAAATGCACTAGCATCACGACCGATTGGCGCTGTAACACCTTGGTATTTTTCGCGCAGTTCCCACCACGCTTTATTGTAATTTTCTGGCGTCACTTGACCAGAGAATACCTGCCAGCGCCACTGATCAACCATAAGGCCAAATGGCATGAACGCAATTTTTTCAAGCGCCATCTTCATCAGCAAACCAATGTCTTTTGACTCATCTGGAATGGTATCAATTAAGCCAATTTGTTTGAGGTATTTTGGGGTTACTGATAACGCGATGGTGTCACCAATCG
>Ga0209292_1006387_pt1 | contig 11594 bp, 8 predicted proteins | sample GOMGulsemesocosm_2_FD_184634 | JGI IMG/M metagenome (GOLD analysis project Ga0209292, IMG submission 184634) | Methane-oxidizing microbial communities from mesocosms in the Gulf of Mexico - GOM9C Gulf of Mexico (SPAdes) (version 2) | ecosystem: Environmental > Aquatic > Marine > Cold seeps...
GAGGCCATAAAGCCGTCGAGCTTGTTCAACTGGCTTAGCAAAAAGACAGATTGGATGTCACAACTTCGGGAGTTGAACCTAGGAGTATGTTTCGGGAGTTGAACCTAGGAGTATGTAATGTACATGGTACCAGTCGCCATCTTCGAATCTCATTGGGTTCTTGGTGATTTCGTAGCTATACCTGATCGTTTGCAAGGGTTGTGTTCTCGGACGTGATCACCCCACCTTCGACGGTGGTGGTGGATTTTAGCTGATGAAAATTTAAGCTGGCGGAGATGCTTAGCAGGTGTGCGCCGACCTTGATGCTGTCGCATGTTCAAAGCTGACCCCCAAAGGCGTGGACCGCGTCTAAATTTATGTGACTCGATAGTCGGCAGAGAGCTGTGCAACCACATCGAACTTGAATGTATGCCCAGCGAGGAGAACCGTGATGATCAGGTTGGGCAGCTTGCCCGCAGGATAGGGCAGTGCTGAGTTTTATTTTGAGTGCAACAGGGGCAATGCTACCGATTGCGATGCGGATTCGGGTTTTGCGCCAATCCTGGTGGATGGGATTTTGAGAATGAAGGTTTTGCCGCCCTACATGCTTGCGGTACAGTCGATGAAGAAGTCGAGGCTTTGCTGCAAGGTGAGCAGAAAACGCGTCATCTTGGAGTTGGTGATTGTGAGCTCATCTACACCTTCGTCCCGTAGCTTTTGGAATAATGGAATGACTGAACTGCGTGTGCCGATCACGTTTCCATAACGTACAGTTGAGATACGCGTGCTAGGCTTGCCGGCCTGGATGTTGGTCGAAATGGTAACTTTTCGGCTGTTAGTTTGGTTGCTCCATAAAGGTTCACAGATGCAACTGCCTTGTAGGTAGACATTGTTATCCGGTGTCGGCGAGAACTGCGGGTGAATAACAATGTCTACAGCTTCCATTGCTTGCATCAGACGACCTTTGTCGCGGATGTCGCCAAGGAAACACCGCATGAGGGCTGACTATAGCCGGATTGCATAACGGATTGTTCGTATTCCTCACGCAAAATATGACTAGGCGCTTTGGTTCATACCGTTCGACGGTGGCTTTCATATAAGTGCCGCCCGAATGAACCGGACCCACCTGTGATGAGAATGCTTTTGTCGCTAAACAACAGGACTGACCTTTTTTTGGGAGGATTGTGTAAGGTGAATGATAACAAGAACGCCGCTAACAACAAAGGCCGTGCCGAAGGAGATGATGGTGGCCTGCATGATGCCCTTGATACCATATTCGGCGGCCCAAGCCATGCTAAGCCAAATGTTAAGGCCGATGGCCAATAGGCTGCAAAGCGACATGACACTGACACGTCTGTCGTTGTGTAGAAACTTCATATTATGCATAAAAAATCCTTGCAGTAGAATAGCGATCATAATGTATTTCATCAACGGGATGGCTGTGTGGAAGGCCTCGCCCAAGAGGATCGGCGCAAACCACAGTGAGAATGCGTAGATTGCAGCAGCGGCACAGGATGCGATGATAAAATAGAGTCCCGACACCGACAGGACTTCGCGCAATTTTTGTGGGTCATCTCCGCGCAAACGCCGAAAAAGCCATGGTGTCCAAGCGAGCACAAAGCTGTTGTTTACAACCCAAAAAGCTGAAGCAAAGAGTGCCGCGACCGCGTAAATAGCGCTAGCTGCGACCCCCAAAACATGGGCTGCGACTACTTTGTCGATCATCGCCATGGCCATCACGCTCATCCCCGATGGCACGTAAAGTAATCCAAAGGATGCAATGTTGCGATAGAATGAACGGGGTGGCACCCGCAACAACGTTGCCGGATTAAGTCCAAGTCTACCTAGAGAAAAAATGACCGTCACACCCAAAGCGAGCATGCGCCCCAAGATGACGCCCTGCCAACCCCAATCCAAAGATAGGAAGATTAAGATGAATGTCATGCTCAGCACGGCCTGCGCGATTTGGGTGTAGAGAAACAACCATCTGCGTCCGTGGAATTGTTGGAGTGCCAAGGTGGTATAGAAAACTTCGAACAAGAACGCGGCAATGACGATGCTGACCAGCCAGACTGCGGGAAATTTAGCAGCGACAGCGATCACATCCTGAAACAGGAACACGACGATAAGTCCAAAGGTCAGAACGTTGGTCATGATGAAAAGCGCTGTGTGCGTGAACTGATCGAGCTGTTTTTGATCGAAATCGTAAAATCTCATGCGGATCGCATCTTGGGCAGTCAGGCCGATTAGGGGGCGCATGAAGGTCGCATAAGTGACAAAAAGCACCCAAATTCCGTAGTCTGTTGTGCCGAGAGATCTGGTCAAAATGGGTGCAAGTAGGAATGGTACAAGCGCTTCAACTCCGTTGGCAACGGCGTAAAAGAGCGATTGCTTGGCCAAAGTGCGCTTTGTTTTCATTAAGTTCATCTCGTTTCGATGGCTTGTCTGACGATGACATCATCGAAACAGATATCGCAAGTTGTTTCTGAATGCGCCCCAATAAGATCTTAAAATCCCCTGTTTGTTGCCACTTTTGACTTGCAATTATCACGTTAGACCGGGTTTGTGACCGAAACGGGGCAGATATATTTTCTGTGCTTGAGGAACTTGGGATATTACAAGAAGGCCGACATGCGCGATACCTCCGATCATTCCACGCAAACCGACAGGACAGGTCGATATACGCTAGGTCTGGCGATGTTGATTGTGCGTCAGGTTGAAACGTCGGATACCCGAAGTGCGGTGTTTGAAGAGATTAAGGCAAAAAACCGTATCATTCGCTGGGTTGATCGTCTGTATAGCCTTGGCGGTGCGTCGGTCATCCGCCGCTTAATGCTGTGTCTTTATATGCTGAAATGTGCAGGTGCTGTTGCTGGACGTCCTGCACCAGAAATTCGTGCGCTTGCCATGGCGAATTTTGCCAATGAGGCATACACGATCACACGTGTCACGGCACTTGTACTTGGTTTACCAGTTTTGATGGTGCGCCCCAGTTTGCGCAATGTATTAAAGCCTGCGCAGATAATGGCGATGGTGCGGATCATCGGCTGCATTCCAAGACTATGGTGCCTGTTGGGGCGTCTGTCGCGGTGCTATAGTTTTATGCCTGCCTGCCGCATAGCAAGTGCGCTGGCCTATTACATCCGATTTGGAGAAATATTAGAATCTGGACCTACCTCTATGGGCGCAATTATTGCAAGCAACTACAGCCCCGAAGCGGTGGGCCTTGCGGCGGCTGCCCATCAAAAGATGCGTCGCGTGGTTTATGTGAACCATGCGCCGGTGCCGCGTAACAGTCCTTATGTTCCGCCGGTCCTAACGGATCTGTCCGTCTTTTATGGCGATGTGGTGCGCAAAACTTATGAGCTGCGCAGCCGTTTTAGTGGGGCAAGTGTGAATATAGGCCAGCCCGGTGACACTGCAGATATGGCGTATTCTATGGAACTGCAGAGGGTGGGGGTTTTTCTAACGGCGCTGACCCGCAAGGATACAATTTCCCGATTGGTGACCGAGATTCGAGCAGTTCATCCAAACATAGAAATACTGATCCGGCATCACCCGGTTACTCTATTAGAGACTGATTTGACAGATCTTACGGATAAGACGCCGGGGATTACCGTGACATTGGGCACGCCATTGGCCGAAGACATTGGTAGCTGTGATGCTATCATTTGCGGCAATAGCGGTGTTATACTGAATGCATTGCGCGGAGGCCGACCTGTCGCCTACCTGCCTGCGCTTGATACGCTACCGTTGGATTATAATGGTTTCTTGGAGAGCCGTTTGGTTCCGCGGATCGACGGCTGGGACACAGACACATTCGCGGGGCTGTGCCGTTTCTATCAGGCACCACAATGGCCTGCGACCATGGTGGGCCATGATGCATCTTATGGGCAATCCAGAGAACAGATCGACCAGGATGTTCGCACGTGTCTGATTAGTGTTTTGTCCGCGTAATCATCGCATTTGACAAAGGTGCGCCGCGCGTCAGGTTCCGATCGGCTGATTGACCGAAGATGTCTTCATAGTTGCCGTCATAGCAAAACTGGTTGAGGTGGGCAGGTTGCTCCCTTAGCGTCCAGCCATGACAAAACGAGATCTATTCAGGTAATTCAAAACCAGCCCCGACACTATCCGTCTTGCGGTGATGCTGTTGTTCGATTTCCACCGTTGCTCCGGAATGGCGAAGACTTGCTACATGAGCGCAGGATCGAAATCACCCATGAAACTGTGCGGTTCTGATGGAACAGATTTGGCCCGTTGTTTGCCGCCGAGAACCGCAAGAAGCGTGTCAGTCGGATGCGTGCACATTCGAATTGGTTATGGCATTTGGACGAAGTTTTTGTGATGATCCGCGACGAAACACGTTTCCTTAAGCTGCGCTCCTACGGTGCTACGATGAAGATCATTGGCAATGTTGCCCGACAAGAAACCAGCCGCTGGCTGAACAAGCGGGCCGAGAATTCCCACTTGCCATTTCGCCGATGAGAACGTGCCATGCTGCGCTTCCGACGAATGCGAAGTTTGCACGCCGTTCATGCCTCGGCCTACAACCATTTCAATTTGGAGCGTAGCCTCTACTCTAGGCCAAATTTCAAACTCAACCGCGCCGCGGCACTCGCTGAGTGGCGCCAACTTGGCGTGACGTAAAGGGCAGCAATACTGTCCAAGCAGAGGCGAGTTCGAGTTCGTCTGACACCACCTTTTGGGGCCTAGCTCCGATCAAATAGCGTTAGTCCCTTTATCCCGAAACGCAGTGGATAGATCTTCGGGGAGGTCGAATTCTGCCAGCACCTGGGCACGTGCCTGAGCAGACATTTTCCGTGCGGTTTTCTCGACAATACGCTGAATTTTTTCAGCCGAATGTTTGGTGGCGAAGGGGGCAAAGTACCATTTCAGAAAAACAAAGCAAATTACATCCTCTAACATCTGTACATGTTTGTCGCGCTTGATCCCTTCTTTGCGCAGCATCTGGCCAACAGTCTCGATGTCTTCGGCCGTGTACTCGGCCGCACTCATAAACCCACCAACAACATCAGCATGATGCAAGGCTTGCGCCCTGCGCCAGTCAAGATAGCCGGCGCGTCCCTCAGGATAGTCTGCGCGCGCTAGTTTCCAACGCTCCACATGCTGACCACGAGCTGCGATGCGTAACAAATCCGGTGCCTCGGGAAACAATCGTTCCAACTCGGAACTCATCCGCTGTCCATAAAGCATTGCCCCAGCTTGCCCCTCTTCATGCAACGGATCTGCTGCATTGGCAGTATCGATAGCTGTTAGAACTCTTTGCATTTGTTTGGTCATAACTTGCTCCTGCTGGGGGCACTTGGGTGGATTAGGTTAGATACTAGTGCATGTTTGGATGCAAATCTATTGAGGTATTGTTCTGCATAGCGTTGTCCGCTCCAGAAGGTGCTCGTGCAGCGTGATCACTGACATTTCCCCTTTATGTAAATGTTTCGATTGCTAGGTTCGGGTGACGAATGCGCTCTATTTTGCGAATGGCGACATGCATCCAGAGGGTGGAAACCGCGACCAGCAAGAACAGCAACATGAAAGGTGCAGTCCAGATCCCTGTGGCGTCTAGTAAGACACCAAACGAGATTGGCAATATGAACCCACCCAATCCACCGACCATACCGACCAGCCCGCCTACAGACCCAACATGATTGGGGTAATAGTGGGGGATGTGTTTGTAGACCGCTGCTTTTCCCAGACTCATGACAAACCCGAGGATCACGCTGAAGACAACAAACACGCTCAGCGAAACGTTGATATCGAATTCGACCGGGCCGTTGATGCCCCTGACAACGTAGTGACTGCCCGGATATGACATAACAAACAGAACAATCAACGATACAAAGAAGGTCATATAGATCACAAAGCGAGCGCCCCATTTATCGGACATCCAGCCACCTAGGGCGCGAAAGACCGATCCGGGAAGAGAGTAAAGGCCTGCTAGGACGCCTGCTGTGGTCAGTTCCAGTCCATAGGCACCGACATAGTAACGCGGCAGGAAAGACGCGAGCGCAACGAATGCCCCGAACACAAAGAAGTAATAGACGGAAAACCTCCAAACCTGAGGGTTCTTCAGGGGTGCCAATTGGGCTATGAGCGAAATATGTTTTTCGCCGGATGCCTGTCGGCGTGTAAATTCCGGATCGGGTTTCGCGAAGACGTAAAACAGCACCGCAGTAATTGCCAGTGCACCCGCATAGACCTGTGCTGTTCCTTCCCACCCAAGAGCGACCACCAAAAAAGGTGCTGCAAAATTTGTAACGGCGGCGCCGACATTGCCGACACCGAAGAAACCAAGCGCGGTGCCTTGATGTTTGCTCTCAAACCAGCGGGAAACGTAGGCTACACCAATAATGAAAGACCCACCCGCAAACCCTAGCCCAAGCGCGACTAACAAAAACATTTCGTATGTCTGGACCGTGGTCAACATCCAGACCGCCGCTGCCGTAATTAGCATTTGCAGGGGAAATACGATACGCCCGCCGAACTGCTCGGTCCAGATCCCCAGAAACAACCGGCTGATCGATCCAGTCAGAACTGGCGTTGCCACCAGAAGGCCAAATTGGGTGTCGCTAAGGCCCAGATCCTGTTTTATTTTGATGCCAATAATCGAGAAAATGGTCCAGACAGCAAAACAAACTGTGAAGGCGAATGTGCTTAATCCTAGGGCGCGATGCTGGTCACTGCGGGTCGTGGCGTGTGGTTGTTGCATGTTGTTTTCCAATCATTCTGCGGCGGTAAGGGTTTGGGTTGCATCGATCTGCGTCTGTAATTCGGGTTTGCAAGAACCACAGTTGGTGCCTGCAGCGGTACATTTTCCCAGGGAAGTAAGTGTTACAGCACCGTCACGGATTGACGTGCGGATGGTGTTGATCCCCACGTTGAAGCAAGCGCAGATGATGCGGCCTGGATCCGGTTGATCTGACATCGGCAATCCGGCCAGCGCCGTAAGTGCCGATACCTTGCTGTTAACGCGTGAGATAACTAGGTCGCGCGCCACGGTCACCGGCCGTGGTGAGGCAAAAAACATCCCCTTCAGCACTAGCCCATCGTGAATTGCAACCCTGACTGTGCCGCGTGCTGTATCACACATCATGCTGGCGTTCCCCGAACTGAGGTTAAGTATCTGACGTGCGGAATGTTCCCAGTCTTCAGGCACTGTTAGTCCGGCCAGCTCGTAACGCCACCCGGTTTCGGTCTGGGCGCTAGCGCCATAGGAGCAAGGGAAATTCATTGGGGCGATAGATGCTGCAAACCCGTACCAGCTTGCTTTAAAGCGGCGTAATTTAACCCGACCACCTTTTAATGCCGGCTGACCCGAGACAGGATCTGTTGCACCGGCAATACAGGCATTGACGCGCCCGGTCGGCGCATTGGCATTGCTCCAGTGCATTGGCACAAAAATCGAACCTGGCCGCACACCATCCGTGACTACTGCCCGCACTATCGAGTGGCCAGGCTCAGCGACAATTTCCAGCAATTCGCCAGAGGTAAGTCCCAAAGCTTCGGCATCGTCGGGGTGGATCTCGGCAAATGGTTCCGCCAGATGTCGGTTCAACCGAGGAGACTTTCCGCTTCGGGTCATCGTGTGCCATTGATCCCGGATACGTCCGGAGTTCAGATGAAATGCCGAGTCTGTTGTTTGCGGTCGTGCTGCAAGCGTAACTGGCACCATGCGTGCTTTGCCGCCGCTATGGTGAAACCCGCCGTCAGAAAAAAAGCGTTCAGTGCAGGAGCCTTGGGCCGGAACCGGCCATTGCACCGGCGAAAACCTGGCATATTCCTCGTCGGTGATGTCAGCTAGGCCGCTGATGTCAAAATCACTGCCCAATGCGGCTGCCTGTCTCGAAAGGCCCGCATACTCGCGGAAGATCTCAGACGGGCCAGCGTAAGAAAACGCCTCCATCCATCCCATCCGGTGGGCAACATCGCATATAATCTCCCAGTCGGGCCGGGTGTCATCCGGGGCGGGCAAAAACGCACGCTGACGGCTGATACGGCGTTCGGAGTTTGTGACGGTGCCGTTTTTTTCGCCCCATGCGGTGGCTGGCAGCTGCACATCGGTCAGAACGCTGGTGTCGGTGGTTTCCATCACCTCGGATACGACGGTGAAATCCACTTTGGCGATGGCCGCCGCAACAGCATCCGCATCCGGCATCGACACAGCCGGATTTGTCCCCATGATCCACAGTGCTTTGATCTGACCCGTTTCACAGGCGCGGAACAGGTCAACAGCTTTTAAGCCGGGTGTTGTGCAGATTGTAGGTGATTTCCAAGCTTCCTGAACGACTTCTCGGTGGTTGGGGTTCTCGATATCCAGATGGCAGGTCAGCATATTTGCCAAGCCGCCAATTTCACGCCCACCCATGGCATTGGGCTGTCCGGTCACGGAAAACGGCCCCATGCCGGGGTGCCCGATCCTGCCCGTCGCTAGGTGGCAGTTGATGATTGCATTTACTTTGTCGGTGCCGCCGACTGACTGGTTCACGCCCTGCGAAAAGACGGTGACGACCTTTTCAGAACCGATCCATAGGTCGTGAAACGTTTGGATGTCTTCCGGGCTGAGGCCGGTTTCTGTCGGGTCCATAGCCTGGGCTGCAGTCAGCGCCTGTTCAAAGCCATTTACATTGGCGGCCAGATAAGCGGTATCAACCGCGCCGCGCCGGTCAATTTCAGCCAACAGACCACCAAATAGTGCAGTGTCACCGTCGGAACGGATCGCCAAGTGTAGATCGGACGCTTCGCTGGTGGCGGTACGGCGCGGATCAATGGTAATGATTTTCATTTCGGGACGCGCGGCTTTCGCGGCCTGAATGCGCTGGAACAGGATCGGGTGACACCAGGCGAGGTTTGAGCCGGTCAGCACGACAACATCGGCTTGTTCGAGATCTTCGTAATTGCCCGGAACGGTATCACTGCCAAAGGCGCGTTTGTGTCCGGCAACCGTTGACGCCATGCACAGCCGGGAATTCGTGTCGATATTGGCCGACCCGATAAAGCCTTTCATCAGCTTATTGGCGACGTAGTAATCTTCGCTCAGCAACTGACCGGAAACATAGAAAGCAACACTGTCTGGCCCGTGATCGCGGATTGCAGCGCTGAATTTATCTGCAACCAGATCAAGGGCATTGTCCCAAGTCACGGTTTCCCCGCCAATCCGGGGGGCCAGCAGCCGACCTTCAAGGTCCAGTGTTTCGCCAAGCGCCGCCCCTTTGGAGCAAAGCCTGCCGAAATTGGAGGGGTGGTCCGGGTCACCCTTGATAGTGCCGTCCGCCGAGGCCAGCAACCCGCACCCGACGCCGCAATAAGGGCATGTTGTACACACCGTTGTCATGCAGCTGACCGGGCCATAAGGCGGCTCGCCTCCAGCAAAACACGCCCATCAGTTACTTTAGCATCAAACGTGGCGACCTGACCTTCATCCTCGCCCTGTGCCATTCCTGTTTCCAGGTCAAACACCCAGTTGTGCAGCGGACAGGTCACAGAAGCCCCATGTACGATGCCTTCGGAAAGCGGGCCTTTTTTGTGCGGGCAGGTGTCATCAATCGCGAAAACTCGGTCGTCTTCGGTGCGGAAAACCGCGACACAGCCAAGGCGGGTTTTCACCACGCGGGCGCCGCGTTTGGGAATTTCGCTTAGGGCGGCAATATCGATCCAGTTGCTCATTCTGCAGCCTCCAGAGTCAGGTCAGTCAAGGCTGACCATTTGTTGCGCTGATATTGCTGTGTGGCCTGTTCAGCCCAAGGGTCTTTGCGGTAAACCGATTGCGAAAGTTCAAACCGCGTACAAAGGGCGGCCCGTTCTTCTAGGTCGTCCACAACCCGTTCCTTCACCCAGTCGAGCCCGACTTTGGCGACCCATTTCCAAGCCCGGTCTAGGTATTTGGCGCGCTCGCGGTAAAGCTGGATAAAAGCGACGGTCAGCTCAATTGCTTCTTCTTCGGTGGCAACTTTTGCCAGTGCTTCGGTTTCTTTCAGCTCCATCCCGGCCGCTCCGGCAACGCTGACTTCATAGCCGCTGTCAACACAGATAATTCCGACGTCTTTGCAGGTTGCTTCGGCGCAGTTGCGCGGGCATCCCGAAACGGCGAGCTTAACTTTGTGTGGTGTCCAGCTGCCCCAAAGCAGTTTTTCCAGTTTGATGCCGAGGCCGGTGCTATCTTGGGTGCCAAAGCGGCAAAAATCGGTGCCGACGCAGGTTTTGACGGTGCGCAGACCTTTGGAATATGCGTGCCCCGACACCATTCCGGCGCGGTTCAGGTCGGCCCACATATGCGGCAGGTCTTGTTTTTTCACCCCAAGCAGGTCAATCCGTTGTCCGCCGGTGACTTTCACTGCGGGAACATCATATTTGTCGGCGGCATCCGCAATCGCGCGAAGTTCATCCGGAGTGGTCATCCCGCCCCACATGCGCGGCAGCACGGAATAGGTGCCGTCTTTCTGAATGTTGGCATGGTTGCGTTCATTCACAAACCGGCTCTGGGCGTCGTCTTTGTATTCGATCGGCCACTCGGCAAGCAGGTAATAATTCAGCGCTGGGCGGCAGGTATGACAGCCGCAGGAGGTTTTCCAACCGCATTCCTGCATCAGGGCAGGCATGGTTTTGATTGCTTGGCTTTTGATGATCCGGCGTACGTCTTCATGGGTTAGGTCGGTGCAGCCGCAGACCGGCTGAACTGCGGGCGCAACAAATGTGTCGCCCAGGGTGCTGGCCACGACCTGTTCAACCAGACCCGAACAGCTTCCGCAGGACGCTGATGCTTTGGTCGTTGCCCTGACGGCGGCAAGGCCGGTTGCGCCGTCTTTGACCGCATTAATAATTGTGCTTTTGCAAATGCCGTTACAGCCGCAGATTTCTGCATCATCCGGCAAGGCTGTAACGGCTGCCAAAGGGTCCGCGGTTGCGCCCCCCTGAAAGGCAGGTCCGAATATTAAGGTGTCGCGGATATCGCTGATGTCTTCGCCTGACTTCAGTTTGGCAAAATACCAGCTGCTGTCAGCAGTGTCGCCGTACATCACCGTGCCGATGATCCGGTCGTCCTGCAGGACGATGCGCTTGTAAATGCCGCGTGCCGGGTCGCGGAACACGATTTCTTCGCGATCCTCGCCTTCGGCAAAATCACCAACCGAAAACAGATCAACGCCGGTGACTTTCAGTTTGGTCGAAACTGCCGGGGCGACGAAGCCAGACGGCTCGTCAATCAAAGTCCGTGCCAGCACTTTCGCCATGTCGTAAAGCGGTGCCACCAGGCCATAGATCGTGTTGTTATGTTCCACGCACTCGCCAAGTGCCAGAATATCAGGATCTGACGTCTGCATTGTGTCATCCACCAGAATGCCGCGTTCTACGTGTAGGCCCGCGTCATTGGCTAGGCGTACTTCCGGGCGGATCCCAGCGGCCATGACCACAAGATCAGCACCATGGGTGGTGCCGTCTTCCAGCAGAACTGCGTCAACGTGATCGGAGCCGAGGATGGCATTGGTGAAGGCTTTGCACACGACGTTAATGCCGCGGCTTTCCAGCTCTTTCTGCAACAGATAACCGGCAGTCGGGTCCAACTGGCGCTCCATCAGGTGGCCCATCAGATGCAGGACAGT
>Ga0209292_1006395_pt1 | contig 11586 bp, 9 predicted proteins | sample GOMGulsemesocosm_2_FD_184634 | JGI IMG/M metagenome (GOLD analysis project Ga0209292, IMG submission 184634) | Methane-oxidizing microbial communities from mesocosms in the Gulf of Mexico - GOM9C Gulf of Mexico (SPAdes) (version 2) | ecosystem: Environmental > Aquatic > Marine > Cold seeps...
CACGCCAATATTTAAATTATAGTTTTTATTCGACCGAAAAGCTATAAACAAAATCCAAATATTGGCTTTTGTTTAATACAAAAAACACTACTTTTAACTACGCTACGAATTTTATATATCAACCGTTAGCAAACATTTGACAAAGATAAAGTCTATTTAATAACTTAATTTATTTTTTAATTAAAAAAAACTATTCTACTATGAAAAAAACTACTTACTTATTATCTTTTCTTTTACTGACTATTTTTTCTATTTCTAATTCTTATTCTCAGTGCTCTTTTGATTCAAATGATGGAGGTACGGTTACTGATACTAATTTTACTAGCATTACTTCTGCTTTCTCTCCTACTATTGGCATAGGAAATAGCTGGACTGCTTGTGGAAATGGTACATTAGATAAAATATCTATTTTAGCAATTACAGATGGCCAAACTGCAACTATAGGAGTCTATTCTGGAGCAGGAAACGGAGGAACTCTATTAGGCTCTACTACCGCTACGACAACTACAGCGACTTCAACTACTGAACGCAATTTAGTTTTTGATTTTTCTGCTTCAAATATTTCGCTTACTAATAATTCAACATATACTTGGGCAATAATTAGTGGTACCTTTGCTACAAGGCTAACAAACTCAGGTATATATCCAGCAGGAAGCGCATACAGTAATACAACAGAATTTACGACGAATGATTTTATGTTTAAAGTTGATATTACCAGCAGTACTTTAGGTGTTGATAATTTTACTATAACTGAAACAACTGTAAAACTATTCCCCAATCCTTGTATTGACTTTATTCAAATTTCTGGATTAATTAAATCAGAAGTTTATACCATTTATAACAATTTGGGTGCTGAAGTTTATAACGGAAACTCGATTGATAATGAGAAAATTAACATAGAGGACTTAACAAGTGGATTGTACTTCTTGAAATTGAAAAACGGAAAATCAATTAAATTCATTAAGGAATAAAAACGTTTGCTAACAAAGTATAAAATTAATGGCTTGGTTCTTGCTTACTTGGAAATTCCTTCGGAATTTCCTCTGGTTCGTTTTCTTTTGCTAAATTAAGTGCTTAATCACGCAACTAATCTTATACATAAACGTTGTGCTTCATTAAAAAAACAATCGAACTGAAAAAGAACATTATCATATTATTATTATCATTTCTGTTATTATTTAGTTGTAATAACGGAGTGAATTACGTTTCTCAAAAAGACGGAAAAAGTCACATAATTGATTTTGACTTATTCAGTATTATTTTGCCAACTGATTTCAAATACAACAAGATTGACGGAATTGACTCTTTTGTCGGAGAAATTAAAAACGGAAAATCTACTTTCATTTTTGATTATGGCTGGTATTCACCAAGTCCACCAATGGACAAAGAATCCTTTATTAAGGAGAGTCGAAAAAGTATGGATTTTGAAACATTACAAAAGTTTCTAAATCAGATTGACTTAAAACCTTACGAAAACGAAAATGGTGGAGTAAATCCAAGAGAGATAACGGAAAAAATAAAGAACTTGAAATTACATAAAATGTCTAACAGCATTTCTATTAAAAATAATTTTAAAGGTAATTGCGAGTTCTATTATTCTCTTGAATTTGAAGAAAAGGAATATAAAGTTCCTTTCTGCATCCCAGAAGAAGAGCAAAATAAATTTAATTATTACGAATTGAATATTGACACTATTGGAAATTACAAAAGAACAATCGTGCTATGGACGGACAAAGAGAGCCCAAATATATCGAGCGTGAATTTTGAACCGATTAATAGCGATTTAAAAAACGAATTATCAATTGGAATTAAGTCAGATATGGGATTTGACAAATATGAATTGAAGAAAATATTTGAAACAGTAATATTAAAATAACGAAAGCACAACAGTGTATATACTTAATGCTTAAAGTCAGTGTTTAATCCAAGTTTAGGCATATTTATGAAGTCCGCAAAATTTTCAATTTTGCGTTAAAATTGGAAAAGAAAAAATTAAAAATTTGGCTAAGTGCTTAACCGAAAATTATTGTATTTTTAACCAGCACTAAGCATATACTTAACGTTAGGCAACATATAAAACATGAAGAAAATATCAATATTACTTTTAGCAATTTTATTTTTTTCTTTCACTAGGGAGAAAGGAATTATTAAAGATGACCAGCCAATATTTAAAATAGTAAAAGAAGCCTCTTACAGTGTAAAAAGAAGTGGAGTTATAGAACGTGATTCTGCTTTTATCAAAAAACTTAATAGAATAAACTATTATAATAAAAGAGGTCACTTAGTTGAATACAAACAATTCGAATTTGATGGAACTATTTATGAAAAAGCAATTTTGTCCAAAAGCAAAAAAGGAAAACCTTTAAAAGGAGAAATACAAGACAATGAAGGAAATTTAAAGCGTTATTGGGTTACAAAAATAGATAAGAATGGAAATGTTATAGAGTTTAAGACTTTTAATTCTAATAATAAATTATTAAGATTTGAAACAAATAAATATGACAAGAGTGGTAATAAATTAGAATCAATCGATAAAAACTTAAAATATGATTATATCAGTAATACAACTTATGTATATAATTCTAAAAATCAAATAACTGAAAGAATTGACCATAATGGTGCTCAAAACAAAACTGATAGGAGAACCTTTAAATATAATAAAAAAGGAAAAAAAATAGAGCAGTATCATTATACTGGAGACCAGAGAGGAACAATGAAATATACTTATGAATATGATGAATCTGACAATCTTTTAGTAAACAAATGGTTTGATGAAAATGGAAAACAAACTCATCAAACCTCATTCACTTATATTTATGATAAATATGGTAATTGGATTACTAAAAAAAGGAGTTCAAATGGTAAGCTTGGTTATATTTGGGAAAGAGAAATTGAGTACCGTAAATAGCCCTTATTAACAAATATATTTACCAAATACGCTATTTCATTTGACTATTTTAATTAAAAACGTTGCCTAACAACACCTATAAAATAATACGGGTTTTGGTCTTTAATCCTAAGGTTTGTGTATATTTAGACTTTCGCCAAATCTTTTAATTTGGCTTTTTAGTAAACAACAAAATTAAAAACAAAACAATAAGCGTTTGGCTTGTGCCTATACGAAAGGTAACTCCTTCTCTACTCCGTACTATTCATAGCTAAACGTTAGCAATAATATACACAAATGAATCGATTCTTATTTTTTTTATTGGTCATTCTTACGGCTTGTGAAAATGTACACAACATATATATTACAAATAACACAAAAGACACTCTTGTTATTACTTCTTCACCTCCTATCAATGAATGGACTTATACATTAAATCTAATAAACGGACATATAGGCCTCAATATAGATAGCGTCTCAGGCGATACAATTGAATACACCGCTAAAGGTAAGTCCATGGATTATTTGGTACTTCCTAATTCAAAGTTTATAATAGAAAGTGCTGAAGGCCTACCATTATCTGAAGACAATTTGAAGCTCAATAAACTTCTAATTAAAAAAGTAAACAACCAAAAAGTTAAATACTTTAAAAACAAAAAGAAGATTATTAAAAAATGTATCTTATTAAATGATGAGAAAGAAACAGAATCAAATGAAACGGTTTATGAAATAAGAATTGAATAGTAATTGTTAACATCATATCTATTGAATTTTGAGGTAGTCCGTGCAAAAATCACCAAATACTATTGCTAACAACACCTATAAATAATACGGATTTTGGTGTTTAATCCTAAGGTTTGTGTACTTTTACGAATATCGCCAAATCTTTTAATTTGGCTTTTATAAAACAACAAACTAAAAACAAAACCGAAAAGCTTATGGCTTGTGACGACACGAAAATCCGCGGATTTTCTGCCCCGCACTATTCATAGCTAAACGTTAGGTGCAAGCTGAAAAAAGAGCCCAACGCACGGTCAAGCACATTTCATTTTGCTCGTGCCTCACAAAATAAAAAGAGCTTGCCCTTTCCCACCGCCACCCAACAATATACAAGGTAAAAACTCACTATAATTCAATGTATTTGTTTAGATTAGTGGCTGAATTAAAAACGGATTTCAAATGAACCGAATAAAGGAAGTTTTGAAAGAAAAAGGAATTAGTCAGACTTGGCTTGCCGACAAGGTAGGAAAGAGTTTCAATACGATTAATGAATATGCTCGAAACAAAAGACAACCGAGTTTGGAAGATTTATACAAAATAGCAGAAATCTTAAACATAAGTGCAAAAGAACTATTAGTTGAATAAAATATTGAGAAAAATATAAATGGCAAAACAAGTAAAAGAAAAATCGATAGAAGAATCACTTTGGCAAGCCTGTGACAAACTAAGAGGCTCAGTGGAGTCTAGCGAATACAAACACGTAGTATTAGGACTTATCTTCTTAAAGTTTGCCAGCGACAAATTTGAAGAACGCAGAGAAGAAATAATAGCAGAAGGCAAAGAAAAATATGTAGAAATGAAAGACTTCTACAATATGAAAAACGTTTTTTTCTTAAATGAAACTTCTCGTTGGTCTTTTATCAAAGCAAACGCCAAACAAGACGATTTAGCTTTAAAAATAGATACTGCGTTACATAATATAGAAAAAAATAATCCTGCACTTAAAGGTGCATTGCCAGATAATTATTTTTCTCGTTTAGGATTAGACAAAACCAAACTGGCTTCGCTTATTGACCAAATAAGTGAGATAAATACCATTGCCGACAAACAAAACGATATTGTTGGGCGAGTATATGAATATTTCTTAGCAAAATTTGCCATTAAAGAAGGAAAGGGAAAAGGAGAATTTTACACCCCAAAAAGTATTGTAAACTTGATTGCCGAAATGATAGAACCTTACCAAGGTATTATCTATGACCCTGCTTGTGGTTCGGGTGGTATGTTTGTACAGTCGGTTAAGTTTATAGAGCAACACCACGGAAACAAAAAAGAAGTTTCTGTATACGGACAAGAATACACCAATACCACCTACAAACTAGCTAAAATGAATTTAGCGATTCGTGGTATTTCTGCTAATTTGGGCGAAAAAGCGGCTGATACTTTTGGAGCCGACCAACACCCTGATTTAAAAGCCGATTTTATAATGGCAAACCCACCTTTTAACCAAAAAGATTGGAGAGGCAAAGACGAACTCACAGATGACCCAAGATGGAAAGGCTATGATGTACCGAAAACAGGAAACGCCAATTACGGCTGGATCCTTAATATAGTATCTAAACTATCCGATAACGGAGTGGCTGGCTTTATTTTGGCAAACGGAGCACTGAGTGGTAGTGGAGACGAATATAAAATAAGACGTAAGCTAATAGAAAACAACATAGTAGAAGCTATAATAGTATTACCTGTAAAAATGTTTTATACCACTGATATTTCTGTTACGCTTTGGATTTTAAATAAAAACAAAGAGGAGAAAACGGTAAGTAAAGGAACTGAAACTCGAAACTACCGTAAACGTGAGGAAGAAATACTCTTTATGGATTTACGCCAACAAGGAGAGCCTTTTGAGAAAAAATTCATTCAGTTTTCAACTACGCATATACAAGATATTGCACAAACGTTTCATACTTGGCAAACTAATGAAGAAGCATATAAAGACATACCTGAATATTGCTATTCTGCCAACAAAACAGAAGTAGAAAAAAAGGATTTCTCTTTAGTACCTAGTAAGTACATAGAATTTATAAACCGTGACGAAAACATAGATTTCGACACCAAAATGAAAGGCTTGCAAGCCGATTTAAAAGACCTTTTAACAGAAGAAGAACAGTCTAAAGCAGATTTACAAAACGTATTTAAAACTTTGGGCTATGAATTATAAACGTTTAGGAGATTATATAGAACTTTCAAATAGTAGAAATACTAATCTTAAATATGAAGAAAGAGATGTACGTGGTGTTTCTAACGATAAAAGGATAATTAAATCAAAAGCTAATAATAAAGGAAGGTCGTTTGAAAATTTCTACATTGTTAAATCAGAGGAATTTATCTATAATAGTCGAACTTCTAGAATGGGAGATAAAGTAGGTCTTGGCTTTAATGAGACCAATAAAACATTTATTACAAGTTTCAACAATACTGCATTTAGAGTTAAAAATAATTTGTTGATACCAAAATATTTGTTTATGTGGTTTAACCGTCCTGAGTTTGACCGTTATGTAAGATTTCATTCTTGGGGAAGCTCTACTGAAATATTTTCTTGGGATGAAATGTGTAATACACAACTTCCAATACCTTCCATAGAAAAACAACAACAAATAATAACCGAATACAATACGGTTACCAACCGCATAAACCTAAACAACCAACTCAACCAAAACTTAGAAGCTACCGCACAAGCTTTATACAAACATTGGTTTGTAGATTTTGAGTTTCCTAATGCAGGTGGTAAATCCTATAAATCTTCTGGTGGTGAAATGGTTTATAATGAAGAACTAGATAAAGATATTCCTGTTGGGTGGAGTGTAAAAGGTTTATCATCTATTGCTGATTATTTAAATGGAGCAGCTATGCAAAAATTTCCAAGTAACAGTAATAATAATTACACGCCTGTTTTAAAGATTAGAGAATTAAATCTAGGAAAAACAGATGGTAATAGTGACAAAGCTGCTATTGATATTCCTGAAAAATATAAAATGCAAAATGGAGATGTTATTTTTTCTTGGTCAGGGACTTTAGCTATAGATATTTGGACTGGTGGCTATGCTGGGCTAAATCAACATTTATTCAAAGTTTCTTCTGATGATTTTCCTAAATGGTATTATTATTTATCGACTAAACTGTATATAGAAGAATTTAAAAGAATTGCTGACGGCAATAAAACCTCAATGGGACATATTAAAAGAGAACATTTAGATAACTCATTTATAAGTTATCCAAACGAAAATTTTAATAGCTTTAATGCAATTTTTGAGCCTCTTATATCAAAAGTTGAATCTAATAAACTAGAAACCCAGACCCTTAAAGAACTCCAAAGTCTATTATTAGCAAAAATGACACAGCAAGAAACTAAAGCCCAAGTCGTATGAGTCAAAAATTCACAGAAGCACAATTAGAATCTGCCTTTACAGAGCTCATAGGTAATGAAGGTTATCCACACCATTTGGGAAATACCCTAAACCGTGCAGAAGATGAAGTTGTTTTAGCAGATGATTTTCGTGCTTTTTTACTCAACAAATACCAGCCAGAAAACTTAACCGAATCAGAAGCCAATAGTATTATTCTACAAATAAAAACCTTACCAGCTTCAGATTTATATGAGAGTAACAAGCGTTTTATGTCGTGGTTGTCAGATGGTTTTATTATCAAAAGAGAAGACCACAACCAAAAAGATATTTACATCAACTTGGTAGATTATACCGAGCAAGACCAGAATATATACAAGTTTGTTACGCAACTAGAAATTACAGAAGCCAACCAAAAACGGATTCCAGATGGTATTTTATATATCAACGGTTTGCCATTGGTTGTATTTGAGTTTAAATCTGCCATAAGAGAAGAAGCAACTATACATAATGCATACGAGCAATTAACAGTTCGTTACAAAAGAGATATACCACAACTATTTATTTGTAATGCTTTTTGTGTTATTTCTGATGGTGTAAACAACAAAGCAGGTTCGTTTTTTGCACCTTATGAGTTTTATTATGCTTGGAGAAGAGTTGCAGGACTAGCCAAAGATGTAGATGGTATAGATTCTATGTTTACACTTGTACAAGGAATGTTGCACAAAAACCGTTTGCGTGACATTATTCACAATTTTATTTATTTGCCAGATAGCAGCAAAAAAGACGAGAAAATTGTGTGTCGTTATCCGCAGTATTATGCTGCTAGAGCTTTGTATGATAATATAAAATTAGCTCAAAAAAATAAAGATGGTTCTGGTGGAGACGGAAAAGGTGGAACTTATTTTGGAGCTACAGGTTGCGGTAAAAGTTTTACAATGCTTTTCTTAACTCGCTTATTAATGAAAAGCGAATATTTTGGAAATCCAACCATACTACTAATTACGGATAGAACTGATTTAGACGACCAACTATCGTCACAATTTACAAACGCCAAAAACTATGTTGGCGATAACGGAATTGTAAGTGTAGAAAGCCGTAAACAATTACGAGAAAAATTACAAGGTTGCGAATCTGGTGGTGTATTTTTAACTACCATTCATAAATTTACAGAAGATTTGGCTTTATTAACCGAAAGAACAAATGTTATTTGTATTTCAGATGAAGCACACCGTAGCCAAACCAATCTAGATCAAAAAGTTACCGTTACCGAAAAAGGCGTAAAAAAGACCTATGGTTTTGCAAAATATCTACACGACTCTTTGCCTAATGCAACCTTTGTAGGGTTTACAGGAACACCTATTGATGCGACTTTAGATGTATTCGGTAAAGTGGTAGATGCCTATACAATGACCGAATCTGTAAAAGATGAAATTACGGTTCGTATTGTTTATGAAGGAAGAGCAGCAAAAGTAATTTTAAACAATAGTGAATTGGCTAAAATAGAAGCCTATTATAATGAAGCGGCTAGTGAAGGTGCTAATGATTATCAGGTAGAAGAAAGTAAAAAACAGTCTGCCAATATGAATGCTGTTTTGGGCGACCCAGATATTTTAAAGAAAATAGCTAATGATTTTGTAACCCATTACGAAAACAGAATAAATGAAGGCGCAACCGTAAAAGGAAAAGCAATGTTTGTGTGCAGTAGCAGACCTATTGCCTATGCTTTTTATCAAAACTTAATTGCCTTACGTCCAGAATGGGCAGAAATAAAAATAGCAGAAGACGGAGCAGAATTAACAGACAGAGACAAGAAAGAAATAAAACCAATGCAACGTGTGAAAATGATAATGACACGTGGCAAAGATGACCCAAAAGAAATGTACGATATGCTGGGTTCTAAAGCCGATCGTAAAGAATTAGACCGTCAGTTTAAAAACGAAAAATCGAACTTTAAAATCGCTATTGTAGTAGATATGTGGCTTACGGGTTTTGATGTGCCGTTTTTAGATAGTATGTATATCTACAAACCAATTTCACAGCACAATTTAATACAAACAATTTCTCGTGTAAACCGAAAGTTTGCAGGAAAAAATAAAGGTTTAGTAGTAGATTATATCGGTATTAAAAAAGCTATGAATTTGGCTTTAGCGAAATACAACAAAGGCGACCAAGATAATTTTGAAGACATAGATGCTTCTTTAAATGCGGTTAGAGACCAATTAGATTTGTTGGCTAAAATTTTCCATAAGTTTGATAATTCTAAATATTTTAATGGTTCGCCACTCGACCAGTTAAACACATTAAACAAAGCTGCCGAGTACGTTCAAATTACCAAAGCAATAGAAACACGTTTTATGGGTGTTGTAAAACGCTTAAAAGCTGCCTACGATATTTGTGCAGGAAGTGAAAAGCTAACCCAAACAGAGAGAGATTACACGCATTTTTATTTAGCAGTTCGTTCTATTGTATTTAAACTAACCAAAGGAAACGCACCAGACACCGCACAAATGAACGCTAGAGTGCGTGAAATGATAAAAGATGCTTTACAAAGTGATGGTGTAGAAGAAATATTTAAAATTGGAGAAGATGCAGATAGTCAGCAAGATATTTTTGATGATGACTATTTAGCTAAGTTGGATAAAATAAAAATGCCTAACACTAAGATTAAACTCTTACAACAATTACTTGCAAAAGCCATTGGAGAGATTAAAAAAGTAAACCAAGTAAAAGGTGTTGATTTCACTAAGAAAATGGAAACTTTAGTAGCTAATTATAACGACCGTAGCGAAAATGATGTCTTGCGTAGTGAAGTGTATGATGATATGGCAGATGCATTAGCAGATATGATAATGCAAGTACGTGATGAATTTGATTCTGGAGACGAACTCGGAATTGATTTTGAAGAAAAAGCCTTTTATGATATTTTGCTAGAGTTATGTCAGAAATACGATTTCACTTATCCTGAAGAAAAACTAATTGATTTGGCTAAGAAAGTAAAAGAGTTAGTTGATAGTCAAGCTAAGTTTCCAGATTGGAGTAAACGAGACGATATAAAGTCGGCACTAAAAGTTGGATTAATTTTATTACTTGATGAATTTGGTTATCCTCCAGTAGATAAAGATGAAGTGTATCAAGAAATATTTACGCAAGCTGAGAATTATAAGAAATACAATACGAAATAAGCCAGCGCAAGTACAAGCACATTTAAAGTTTGCTCGTGCCTCACAAATTTAAAAGAGCTTTCACGCCAACGCTAGCAAGTTTACGGAAAGAAAAGCCAGACACCTAACAATGTATAAAAAACATAGGGCATTTGTGCTAAACCGAAAGTTCTGTGCTTATTAACAAAGTCCGCTAAATATAAAATTTGGCGTTTATAAAAGAAAAGATAAAAGCAAAATATTTATATTTAGCTAAGTAATAAATCGAAACGAAAGTGCTTATTACCTGCCCTACGTTTCTTATACTAAACGTTAGGCACAAGCGAATAAACAACGATGGAATTTAACTTAAATAAAAATGCTCATAACTTCATTAATGAATCTATTCATTGTGTAAAAAGAGCCTTTACTGAAAATGACAAATATCCATTTGCTATTTTACACTTAACTCAAGGATTGGAATTGACTTTAAAATCATTGCTTCTTTCTGAAAATGAAATGTTGATATACGACAACATTGATAAGCCAAATCTAAATAAAACTGTCGGAATTAATACCGCATTAAATAGACTAGAGAAATTTAAAATAATTGATATTGAATCCTCAGATAAAGTTCGTTTAGGAAAGATTATAAATTTTAGAAATAAAATCACCCATTTTGAATATCATCTTGATAAAAATCAAGCACACGACTACTATATCAGACTTTTTGAGTTCGTTCATTACTTTTACACAAAGTATTTAAAAATTGATTTACACGAAGTTATATTAAAGGAACATTGGGCTTGTGAAGCAGAATTACTATCTCAAATCAAAAAATCTGAACAAGTACATTATAATGAGACTTTAGTTCATAAAAACTATCCCATTGAATTGGTTGAATACCAAAAATACAATGGAGTAATTATAGATAATGAACCATATTATAGAATTAAATACGGAGATGAAACTATTTATAATTGGAAATCAAAATATTGCGGAGATTGCTTAGTGAAAAAAGGAGAATTTCATACTGATATGTGTGACCACGAACAATGTCCAAAATGTGGAGAACAGTTTATAGGGTTTCATAAATGTGAACCTACTGAATATATTAAAATTGAAAAGCCAGTGCCTAACAGTGTATATACTTAATGCTTAAAGTCAGTGTTTAACCCAAGTTTAGGCATATTTATGAAGTCCGCAAAATTTTCAATTTTGCGTTAAAATTGGAAAAGAAAAAATTAAAAATTTGGCTAAGTGCTTAACCGAAAATTATTGTATTTTTAAACAGCACTGAGCATATACTTAACGTTAATGCCAATTGTCCTTTAACTTAAAAACAGTACGGAATCAACATGTTTTGTTCTTCACCAGTTTTACGCAGTAAACACTTATTTTAGTCAGTAATAATCCGCTTTTTTAAAATTGCTTT
>Ga0209292_1006398_pt1 | contig 11585 bp, 14 predicted proteins | sample GOMGulsemesocosm_2_FD_184634 | JGI IMG/M metagenome (GOLD analysis project Ga0209292, IMG submission 184634) | Methane-oxidizing microbial communities from mesocosms in the Gulf of Mexico - GOM9C Gulf of Mexico (SPAdes) (version 2) | ecosystem: Environmental > Aquatic > Marine > Cold seeps...
AACAATCAGCATCAAGTTGAAGAACCGGAGTGTGACCTGTTCGCACTGAGTGACGAAAGCCGCAAGCTGCTGAACACGGCATTGCCGCTTTTATCACTGGTAGGCCTATGGTTTATCTGGTCAGACATCTTGCCAGCATTCGGTTGGTTGGATGCTATTTCACTCTGGCATTACACGGGCACTACTGGCGAACAAGAACTGTTGATCCCCGTCACTCTAGGGGATCTCCTGCTAGGCATTACTATCCTGATTGTCACCATGGTGGCTTCAAAACGTTTTCCAGCCTTGCTGGAAATCATCCTGTTGCAGCGTTTTGCGACCACCTCGGGCGGCCGTTATGCTGCCACCACACTGGCCCGATATTCCATAGCGGCTATCGGTGTACTATTTGCCCTCAGTATCATTGGCGCGCGCTGGTCGCAGGTTCAGTGGCTGGCAGCCGCGTTGAGCGTAGGTATCGGCTTTGGCTTGCAGGAGATCGTAGCCAACTTCATCAGTGGTCTCATCATCCTTTTCGAGCGGCCTATCCGCGTGGGCGATGTTGTTACCATCGGCGACACTGACGGCGTTGTTACTCGTATCCAGATTCGCGCGACCACTATCCGCAGTTGGGACAGATTGGAACTGCTGGTGCCCAACAAAGAGTTTATTACCGGCCGTCTGTTGAACTGGTCGCTATCGGATCAAACCACCCGCCTGAGAATTCCCGTGGGTATTGCCTATGACAGCGATGTGAAGAAAGCGATGGCACTGATGAATGAAGCGGCAGAGGAAAATAACGCCGTACTTGATGATCCGGAACCTTCCGTCGTCTTCGAAGCATTTGGGGATAGCACGCTTCAACTCATGTTGCGGTGTTTTGTGGGCTTGCAGGACGACCGAATGCCGGCCATGACCGCACTGCACGAAGCCATCAACGAGAAATTCCATGAAGCAGGCATTGTGATGGCCTTCCCGCAACGGGATGTACATCTCAATACCAGTCAACCACTCGATGTCCGTATACGTCCTGACTAGGCTGCTCTATTGGAATAAACGTCGCTATGGGCGCAAGAATGGACGACTGGTATGGATTGCTGAATGGTCATGCCGGAAGGTGCTTTGAAGCGTTAACGTAGGCCTGATAAGCCAAAGGCGCCATCAGGCGTTTTATGTCAAGGATGACGAAGCCATCAGGCTGTTTATCTTTTTTAATGGAGAAATGGATGTCTCTGTATCGGCGGAATTATGTGGAAGGCGGCACGTATTTTTTTACCGTGAATTTGCAGGAACGTGAAAAATCACTGTTGGTTGATAATGTTCATGTATTGCGCGCGGCGGTGGCGAAAGTTAAACGCAAACGCCCTTTTGAGATTGTTGCGTGGGTGATATTGCCGGATCACCTACATGCGATATGGACTCTGCCAGAGGGAGATGCCGATTATTCCTCACGGTGGCGAGAAATCAAAAAAGCCTTTGTTAAGCAGCTCCCCAAAGGGGAGCGGTTGTCGGCGACACGTTTGAAAAATGGAGAAAGAGGTATTTGGCAGCGACGGTTTTGGGAGCATACGATTGTCTCTGAGGGCGATTATCGAAATCATCTTGATTATGTATACCGGAATCCTTTGAAGCATGGTCTGGTGGATCAGGTAAAAGACTGGCCATATTCTTCTTTCCATCGAGATGTTGAACGCGGTTTGTACGATGTTAATTGGTGTGGCGCGAATGTTGAGAGTAACAACTCAAACTTCGGTGAATGGTAGGCCTGATAAGCAAAGCGCCATCAGGCTCTTTGGGGAAATAACGTAGGCCTGATAAGCCAAAGGCGCCATCAGGCGTTATTCAGACCATCAGGCATCAAATGTGATCCGCGCCATCGCACATCAGGCTTTTTATCAAGCATGCCCGGCTGCTAGAATGAGTGCCGGAATGTTTCCGCCGGAAGGCGCAACGCTTTTCCAGCCTACTTGCTTTGGAGCGTTATCGTAGGCCTGATAAGCCAAAGGCGCCATCAGGCGTTTTCCATCAAGTATGGTGAAGCCATCTGGCTATTCTAAAAGCCCATCAAACGGACATTGTCTGGATATGAGATCAGCATACAAACACTTTTTGTTATCCCTGAGTTTATTAATAGGTTTTGCTTTTAATCCTGTCTTGGCAGCTGAGCCGCAAAACGAGCAAAACATCGAGCAGGAGCTTGAGCGGGCACTTCAGGCCTATCAAGCAAAAGACTACGAACTTGCGCGACAAACCTTTAAACCGCTGGCCGAGGCGGGGCACAGCAATGCGCAAATATACATGGGCGCAATTTACGATAGAGGCCAGGGTGTTGAGCGCGACATCAAACAGGCGATCTATTGGTTTGAGCAATCCGCTGAGCAGGGCAATGTAAAGCTACAGTACGATCTGGGTGTGCGTTATCTGAATGGCAAGGATGTTGAGCGTGATTACGGCAAGGCCATCTACTGGTGGCAAAAAGCGGCTAAAGCCGGAGCGCCTCAAGCGCAATATAATCTTGCGCTGATGTACGCTCGGGGCAATGGCGTCGCTGTTGATAATGACAAAGCCATCGAGCTATTTAGGCTTGCCTCTGATCGCGGTCTGCGCGATGCCCAATATGCCCTCGGTTTGGCCTATACAACAGGGCAGAACCTGCCGCTGGATTATGCAGAAGCCTACCGTTTGTTCAAATTGGCCGCCAAACAGGATTACCCCTCCGCGCAATATAACTTAGCTGCTTTAACTGAAAGTGGTGAAGGCACCACGGCAGATATTAATGAGGCGATTATTTGGTATCGCAAGGCAGCTAAACAGGGCCATGAGTTGGCCCAGCAACGGCTCGCTAAATTGGAAACTCAGACCGTAGTAGAAAAGCAGCCTGTAATAGAAACTCAGTCTGAAACAGAGAGTCAGCCCGGCTCTGTTATGACTACAGCAACCGTCACCACGCCAGCGGCAATGGTTATTCACGATCAGGTCTGGATTAAAAACCAACCCGCGACCAATTACACCATCCAAATTAACTTTAGTCATGATAAAGACAAGCTGATCAGCTGGTTAAAGAGCCAGCAGCCCCTCGCGCCTCTGGCGTATTTCCCGCAGCAGCAGAATGGTAAAGTCGTTTATAAGGCCATTTATGGTAGTTTTGTTGATCAGGCCACAGCGCAAAAGGTGCTGAAGGAAATGTCTGAAGAGTTGGTTAAGTTGAAGCCTTGGTTGCGGAAGTTTTCAGGGGTTCATGAGCAGATACATGATGGTTAAGTGATGAATAGTTAAGACATTTAAAGTGTAGTATCTCAGACTTAATCTGACAGCTTTCGACCCTTTTCGGTCATTCAATGAGTGCCTTTTGTTTTATTCAGCTTTTATGTCAAAAAAATTTACAGGTTCAGGATAAGGAAAAGGTGCGACAAATATAACTAGCTGTTTACAAAGGCATTTTATGCTTGGTCCGAATTGTGCTTTAATTTTTATTATTACAAATAACAATATTCTGACAAGGGTAAGCCTGATGAAAGAAAAGCTGATATTGACAGCGATCTTAGTAGCAACTGTATTTCCTGCGTGGGCTGTAGCTGATACAGCACAGCCACTGCCTGAACCTTCAACCTTGGGACTGTTTGTGGCGTCAGCGATTGCAATAGCTGCTCTGGTCAAGCTGAGGAAATAATCTGAGTTTGTCTTAAGCCTTTGATTTAAGAGTGACCAACTCTAAAAACACGCTTAATGCGCTGATAAACGCTTTAATTCTCACTGCGACGGCACTCGTGAGCTTGTGCCTATGTGCCTCAGATAAGGTGCCAATTCAACCTTCGTTAGTCAGTGATACCAATCGTGCACATCGCGCAGTAGACCAACTGGTTCGTACCCAATTAACCTCCGGGCTATTTCCTTACGATTTTGACTTCACAACGGGTAACGAAACCGATATGGGGAATATTGAAGGTATAAACTTGGTGCGACAAACAGGTGCCGCCTTCGCTCTTGGTGAATATCTAACTCACTTTGACCATGGCCCGGCTCGAAAAACGCTGAAAGTTTTTTTGAAAAATTCTATTTCTAATTCACTGCCAGTCAGTAAGGGCTATACCCAAAGAACATTGGAATGGCTGGGATTCTATAACCGGTGGCAACTCTGGCATTCTCTTCGTCAACCTCTTTATAAAATGGGGCTGCTATTTTCAAAACAGGGAAGCGCACAGCTGGTATCTACAGGCAACGATTATGAGCGAGCATGGGCAGGTGCTACGGCGTTAAGTATTATTGCCGCAATTAAATACCATGAGGCTACTGGCGATACTCAGTTCAATGACGCTATTAACCACTGGAAGGACGGGCTGCTGGCATTAAAAGTGCCTCGCCGAGGGTTCCGCGAGGCACCCCACTTCTTAACGGAGAATCCCTATGTAAATGCAGAAGCCTGGCTGGCCTTTGCAGAACTTGAGCGTATCTTTCCTGGTGATGATGATTCAAAAGCTTTTCTTAGCGAACTCGACCAATACATGATTCAAACCTATGGTAACAACCATAACCAGCGTTTCTACAGTTGGGGGATGATGGCGGCCGTAGTTCGTGCTGAGGTTACTGGAGACGAACGTTTTACTGATTTCATCTATAGGATGACTAAGTTTTATTTAGACGTCCAGAACGACACAAACCTGCCCAACTACAACAGCTGTGCCTCAGTGGAAGGCCTTGCTACCTTTGTTGCCTTCATGCATGAACAAGGTCGAGAAAAGGATCCTCTGGTGCTTAGGGCATCTGATTATGTTGTGCAGATAATGGACATTAATAGAAAGTTGCAGATTGACAAGAGGACCGTTGAAGCTCTACCGAATGGGAAACGTTTTGTCGAGAAGCTAAAAGACCACAGGGGAGCATTTATTATGTCTCTTAAAGAGCCCTTGATGCAGGTTGACTTAACCCAGCACTGTCTTAATACCATGCTGCGTATGTATGCGGCTGGTTTAGCACGTTAACCTCGCTCAATACTATCGAGGTTAATAAATGCCTTGGAGTATAATAAGTCCAATTAAAGAAGAGGTTTTGGTAAAGGTCCGCTTTTGGCACAAAACGGACTGTCAGGTTATATCGGAACTTGCTTTTCAACAGGTCCATTTCTGGTTTGTAAATCACATTCTCTGAGACTTAAGTAATCAATTATGAAAAGTCATTTTTATGCGTATATAAGTAAGACGCGATGGTTGCAGCGCTGGGGGTTGAAGCGTAATACGGTCGTGGAAAATGTGATGGAGCATAGCTGGGAGGTTGCCACTATCTCGCATGCTTTGGGGCTGATAAGAAATCGTTATTTCGATGGGGCGTTGGATGTAAACGCCATTGTTGTCGCGGCTATGTATCATGATTGTAGCGAGGTGATAACGGGCGATATGCCTTCGCCAATTAAATACCATTCGGTTGAAATTACGCGGGCGTATCAATCGATTGAACGACAAGCCGAGCAAGAATTGGTGAGTTTGTTGCCAGACGATCTGCAGGGTGATTATGAATCCGTGATGATTGAGGAAATAATACCGAAAGAGCACCGAGCCATTATCAAGGCGGCTGATACGATCTCAGCCTACATAAAATGTCAGATGGAAGTTTCTGCCGGTAATTCGGAATTTTCCAAGGCGGCAGAAGATATTAAGAGTAAATTGGATGCGACTGACTTGCCTGAAGTACGTTATTTTTTAGAGACGTTTTCTCCCAGCTATTCGTTAACTTTGGATGAGTTACTGAAGTCATAACTATTGAAATAACCGGGGGTAGAGAAAATTATATGTCCGTTTTGCTGAGGGCTACGATTGCTACTCTTTAATTAGCTCGTAAACGTCCACACCCAAAGCCCGGGCAATGATTTCTAACGTGCTAATTGTGACGTTCCGTTGTTTACGCTCAATGAGGGAAATAAAGGTTGGATGAAAATCGCATGCTTCCCCAAGAGCTTCTTGGGTTAATCCACGGTCTTCCCGAAGCTGTCTAACATTCTCGGCAAGAACTGTTAAAAGCTTATCGCTAGGCTTTCTTTTTTCATCTTTTTTATTTGAACTCAAACCCTGTCACCTTCAAAACAATCCATGGAGATGGGTCTCATTGAAGTGGAATCAAGGCTTGATCTACACAGACTACACGTCTATATTTAGACGTGTAGTCTGTTCTTCGTGGCGGTCTTTTTGACTGGTATTGTCGCTAGGATTTTTTTCCTGTGATGATATCTAGTTGTGGTGATGCCAGTGGATACGCAAATTGAATTCAAATAACAAGATTGAATACATAAAGAAGACATGAGCTAAAAAAGGACAAAATACCAAGGAGCTTAAGGTGAAACTAACATCCATACTCATCGCACTATTCTCAATTCTGGCCTTAACGGCCTGTAGCCAAAACCCACCAACCAATCCCCCGAAAGTAGATCGCTTTAGCTTGATTCGTAGTATGACCTATACCCACCGGCATTTGCTGGAGCAGCAGCTGGGGGCTCAGGCTGTAAAGCAGGATAGTGAACAGATACTGTTGAAAAGCCATTGTGATTTAATTAAACGTGGGGTGGTGCGTACGGAACCGCTGCCTGAAAGTTGCCAGCCGTTAGCTCCGCAGGAGGTGCAAATTTGTATTGCGGAGTTTCATCGTTGCATAGGCACCTGCGGTACCTTTATGAGAGACTGTCCACCCTGCGAGAAAAGGGCTGAGCGCTGTTTAGACCGAGCCACTGTTGATAGGGCGGGAATGTAATGTGGCTAAAATGAGTATTTTTAGATACGTTTTCTCCCAGCTATCCGTTAACCTTGGGTGAGTTGTTGAAGTCATAGTTTGGAGGTTTTTTTACAATTGTTCTTTTGTCTTCTGACAGTGTTAAAAACGTACTCAATCGGTCATTTATAGGTATAAACTCCCTCATTCCGTGCATTTTTGCCTTGGCAGAAAACAAAACTCCGGCTCGTGAAAAAAATCTCTATTGATAAGACTTAAATTGGGTCTTATTATTTGCCCTTCGTTTCTTTTTTAAAAACACCTATGACCTTCAAGATTCTGAGCAATTCTCTTTTCACCAAAACCCAGCAACGTGTGCTGGGTTTGCTTTATGGTGCGCCGGGTAAAAGTTTTTATACCAATGAAATTGTGCGTATTGCGGCGGTTGGCCGCGGTACGGTGACGCGTGAGTTGGTGAAGCTGGCGGTGGCGGGGGTGTTGACGGTTTCTGTTGCGGGGAATCGGAAACACTATCAGGCGAACCCGGATTGTTTGGTTTATGCGGAGTTGGTGAAGATTGCCGGTAAGTTGTTTGAAGTTGAGATTCCGAAGGCAGAACTTAAGGTGAAGCCAAAGAAAAAGCCTGCTCAAGCAAAGTCAAAGCCAGCTCAACAACAGGTTAAAGAGGTCGCTGAAAAACCCGCGGTGGTTGTTGAGGAAAAGCCTCAAGAACTGAAGCCGGTTGCTGAAAAGGTCGCACCGAAGACTCGCGTAAAAACTGGTATTACTATTACGGTTGATGATGAAGGACAGATGGGTTTCTTTTAGTTTTTACTTTAATATCGATTTTTAGAATATTTAAAATCAAATAGTTAGAGTTGATTGTTGAGATTTTTATTCTCTTTTCGTGTGCGAATAAAAATTCAATATCTGCCGGGTTAGAGCCGGTATGACGACGTATTTATTACATTCATTTTTAGGAAGTTACTGTGACAAAAATCATTATTTTAGTTATTGCTGTTGTTTTGATTGGCTACTACTTCGCGCGCCCTTCGGCGGGTGCCAAGCCGGAGGTGATTGCGGCAAACAAGAAGGCTGGTGCTGAGTTTATGGAAGCCAATAAAACGGAGGAGGGGGTGGTAACAACGGCCTCCGGTTTGCAGTACATGGTGTTGCAAGCGGGCACGGGTACGGAGCATCCCTCGGCGACGGATAAGGTGAAAGTTCACTATGAAGGCAAGCTGCTGGATGGCACGGTGTTCGATAGTTCGGTGACGCGTGGCAAGCCGATTTCCTTTGGTTTGAATCAGGTGATCAGCGGCTGGACGGAAGGTGTGCAGCTGATGGTTGTGGGTGAAGCGACACGTTTCTTTATCCCTGCGGAAATGGCCTACGGTGATCGAGCGGCGGGTAAAATTCCTGGAGGTTCAACGCTGATCTTTGATGTCGAGCTTTTAGGTATTAACGAATAGGGATTGGCGAAGATGTCGAAGACAGTTGTGAAATTCAGTTACGAGAAAGAAACTAAGAACAGTGTGCGTTACAAGGAAGAGCCGGAAGAGGGTAAGGCGCCCATTATGGGTACGTTATATGTGCAGAAGTGGTTTGCAGGGGATTCGAAAAACCTGGAAATCACCATCGACAAGAAAGACTAAAAGCTCATTTACTTGCTCTGGCGGTGTGCGGAGTTAAATTGGTTAGTGAGCCGAATAGATCACTCTAATCGGCTCATTACTTCTGCAATCTCACTGTTGAGTAATTAAACCTCCCATGCAACCGCAAGCTGATCCCTTCATCGTTCCTATTTGTCACGATGACATTGAGATTCTGTATCAGGATGAGCACCTGCTGCTGATCAATAAACCGACAGGGTTGCTGAGCCTGTCGGGCAAGCATCCGCTCAATAAAGATTCGGTGCATTTCCGCTTGGTGCAGGATTTCCCGACAGCGACGATGCTGCATCGGCTGGATTTCGGTACCTCGGGCATTATGGTGGTGGCGCTGAATAAGCAGATTAACGGGCACATCACCAAGCAATTCCAGGCGCGCAGTGTTGATAAGAGCTATACGGCGCTGTTGCATGGGCATCTTGCCAATGATGAAGGTGTGATTGAATTCCCTATCGCCAAGGATAAGCCTAACTTTCCCCTGCAAAAGATCTGTTTTGAGACCGGTAAAGCCGCGCTGACGAATTATCGGGTGGTCGAGCGGCTCACGATGCCTTTTGCGACTAAAGTCACCTTCACGCCTGTTTCAGGGCGCACACATCAGTTACGCATTCACAGCCAGCAAATCGGGCATCCCATTTTGGGGTGTGATTTGTATGCTTCGGATGAAGCGTTCTTTATGGCGCCGCGTTTGATGCTGCACGCCACGACGTTGGAGTTTGATCACCCGGTGACGGGTGAGCGGATGAAAGGTGTTTGTCCCTGTCCGTTTTAGAGAGTTTTTTAAAAGACCCAGGTTGGGGTTGGGTATAGGATTTCTCTCGTAAGTCTAAATGGACACTTGGTTAATAGGCTCAAGGCTTTTTGGTGTTAATCTGTTAATCCTATATGCTCATGGAGGAGCTTAAATATGTCAGAAGTAAATCAAATCCAAATCTTTCAAACTGCCGATGGGCAGGTGCAGCTTGAGGTTTCGCTTGAGCAGGATTCTGTTTGGCTAACCCAGGCTCAGATGTGTGAATTATTCGAGAAGAATAAGCGTACTGTATCTGAGCATATTCGAAATATCTTTAAGGAAGGTGAGCTCGCTGAAGATTCAGTTGTCCGGAATTTCCGGATAACTGCTGCTGATGGTAAGGCTTACAATACCAATCACTATAATCTTGATGTAGCGATATCAGTTGGCTACCGCGTTAAATCCCAACGTGGCGTGCAGTTTCGGCAGTGGGCGACAAATGTACTGAAGCAGTATTTGGTTGAGGGTTACTCCATCAACCAACGGCGCTTGCAGGAGCGAGGTATTGAGTTTGAGCAAGCAGTTGCTTTGCTTTCACAAACGCTGGCAAACCAACAGTTGGTTGCTCCTGAAGGTGAGGAGGTTCTGCGGGTTATTAGTGAGTATGCCCGGAGCTGGTCATTGTTGCAGGGGTACGATGAGCAGAGCTTGGCCGATATTTCGGTTAAGCAGGGCGAGATGCGGGCGCTAGAGTTGGATGATGTCTTTAGTGCTGTTGCCTCGCTCAAGAAGGAATTAATTGCTAAAGGCGAAGCGACCGAGCTGTTTGCTCAATTGCGCGGAGATGGCTTGGAATCGGCCATTGCTACGATAGAGCAAGGATTTGGTGATGAGTTGCTTTACCCTAATGTCGCTAGCCGTGCTGCCCATTTGCTTTATTTTGTGATCAAAAACCATCCGTTGGCTGACGGTAATAAACGCACAGGTTCGTTCCTGTTCTTGTGGTATCTACAATTGAATCAGCACCTGCTGGCCAAGCCGGTAGCTGAGCTGATTAATGATAATACGCTGGTGGCGCTAGCATTATTGGTGGCGGAAAGTATGCCCGATCAAAAAGAGTTGATGATTCGTTTAATTGAGCATTTTCTTTTATTGCGAGCTTAGTAGAATCGACAAAAAGCCCTTTATTGGGTCTTATTTTTCTCGCTAGCCCGCCTGCATATACTCCATAATCTTCTGACGAATCCACACGCACATCGGGTCGCGGTGGTAACGTTCGTGCCAGTAGAGTGAGAAGCTGACGGTTCGTGAGCTGAGCTCGTCGGGTACGGGCTTGATGGCAATGTTGCGGCCGCTGGCGATTTTGCGGGCCACGATCTCCGGTAGCACGAACAGCAGGTCGGTGTTTTCGCAGTATTCTGCGGCGGTCATGAAGTTGGGCAGGCGCAGTGCTAAATGGCGCTTGCGGCCAAGCTCGGCAAGGCGATGATCGACCATTCCTGGCCCCAAACCTGTAATTGAAACCAGGCCATGACTGGCGGCCACGTATTTATCCAGGGTAAGTTTTCCTTTGGCGAGTGGGTTGTCTGCGCCCATCAGACACACGGTGCTGGTTTGCGCGAGCAGCAGCCGTCGATACTGATCCTCTGTTGTTCTTGGCGTCATGCCGGTAATGGTGAAATGTACGTCTCCCTGTTCGAGCATCTCAAACTGATCGCGCGGTTCGCTGCGGATTTCCATACGCATTCTTGGCGCTTCTTTTCTGATGGCCGACATGAGTTGCGGCAGAAAACAGGCAACTTCCAAATCCAATCCATAAAAGCGCACGACATCTTCAGCGGTGGCTGGATCAAAGGTGGGTTCGGCGACCAGCTGACTGATGCCGCTCAGCAACTCCTGCAAGCGCGGCAATAATTCATGGCCTCTGGCGCTGAGGTCGTAGCCCTGTGTGGTACGCACCAGTAGTTTGTCATCGAAGGTATCGCGCAGGCGTTGCAAAGCACGGCTGACAGCGGGCTGACTCATGTGCAGTAGTTCGGCGGCGCGGGTTACGTGGCGGGTTTCCAGTAGCTGTTGCAGTACGACTAGCAGGTTGAGGTCGATCGATCTTAAATTCACTTCGCGCATAACGGCAATCTCAATAATGCATTAGATGAATGGTGATGGGCCGATTATAGTGCATTAACTTACTCAGGGAACTGAAGTTTTAGCAGGTTGTTGAAATTCTATCTGCATGGTCACTACGGCGCTAAAAATGAACTCAAATCGGTCGTTTATTACACATAAACTCCCTCATTTCGTTAATTTTGCCTTGTATTGACTGCTTCGAAAACGAATCTCAACAGCCTGCAAGCCCTGAGATTAAACTGAATTGAGAACCCGGAAGGAGAATTAAAATGTCTGAACAAGTAAAAGTAGCGGTGGCGTACCACAGTGGTTATGGGCACACCGAAGTGTTGGCGCAAGCCGTTGCATCGGGTGTGGAAAATGCAGGTGCAACAGCGCTGACA
>Ga0209292_1006399_pt1 | contig 11585 bp, 11 predicted proteins | sample GOMGulsemesocosm_2_FD_184634 | JGI IMG/M metagenome (GOLD analysis project Ga0209292, IMG submission 184634) | Methane-oxidizing microbial communities from mesocosms in the Gulf of Mexico - GOM9C Gulf of Mexico (SPAdes) (version 2) | ecosystem: Environmental > Aquatic > Marine > Cold seeps...
CGTCTCGCACAGTAGCTGGTAAAATTGCTGCAATGTGGCTACCAATCTTCATCTTCTTCACATTAGTATTTGAGCATGCTGTTGTTAATATGTTCTTATTCCCACTAGGTATGCTGTTAGGTGCTGATGTAAGCATTGCAACTTGGTTAAACTGGAACCTTATTCCAACAATTCTAGGTAACCTAGTTGGTGGTCTACTATTCACGTGCATTCCGTTATATTTAACGCACGCAAAAACGGCGCCAGCACTAAGTGAAGAAACTGAAAGTGCGACTGCATCAGTTGGTAAAACAGCTAAAGCATAATTGTGTTTTGACTCGCTAAGTCGAGTATAAGATCGATATACGCCTCCTACTTATTCATAATGAATGTAGGAGGCGTTTTTGTTTTTGTTTTTTGCGATCATTAGTCTACCTAATCACAATTCTAAGTCATTAGTACCATTTACTCATGATAACGATTGCTCTCTGTTTGCGTTTGTTAGTATTAGCTAAAGTAACTATGTTATAAGTGCAGCCTAATCCTTAGCGATAACATTATAATAATTAAAGGAATAATTATGAAAAAAACAATTGGAATGGCCGCGTTAATTTTAACGACCTCTTTTGCACAGGCTAAGTTTGTAACAACAGAAGATACAGCTAAGCAACACCCTGTTCAAGATACAGTACAGGCTAAAGCAGAGCAAAAAGTAAAAGGCTTTTATCTTGGAGTCGGCGTGGGTTCGACAACATTTGATAGTCTTGATATTGATTATCCTTTTATAACAGAAGACGGCAATACGTTAAAATTTATGATGGGTTATCAGTTTAATCGTGTATTTGCATTGGAAGGGCAGCACACAACATACGGTGATATTAAAGAAAGTGTGTCAGATTATTCTTGGTCACCAACAGCTGTTTCACTTAGCGCGAATCTTGGCTATACTTTTCGCAACGGTTTACGACCATTCGGCATTGTTGGTTTATCAAACATCGACTTAGGTGAATCTAGTGTTGACCCAGATGATGATGTTAGTTTTGGTGTACGTTATGGCCTTGGATTAGAATATGCGCCTGTAGCTCTCAGAGGATTTATTGGCCGCATAGGTTATGAAACGGATCTGTTTGTTATTAATGATGTTTATTACTCTGATTCAGAGAGTTATACTTTAGGCTCATTCTACGGCTCGGTTACCTATAAATTCTAAACATAGCCAACCTTTAAATTGATAACCAATCATTAAGGCGGTTGGTTTTTTTATATCCAGTCTTAGTCCCCAGATCCTTTAAATCATGGCTTTATCTAGTTTATCTGCAATCTTGTAAGACTTCTGCTAAACTGCGCGGCATATTGTTTTTGTTGTTGTGTTTAGTAAGGTCATTATGGGTTTTTCTGCTTTAAATCTTAATCAAAATTTAATTAATACTGTTTCCAAGTTAGGCTATGAAACGCCTACACCAATTCAAGCTCAGGCTATTCCTGCTATTCTGGAAGGGCGTGACATCATGGGTGGTGCTCAAACGGGTACAGGTAAAACAGCTGCATTTGCATTGCCCATCATCGATCAGTTAATGGCTCAGCAGTTAACTGCTAACACATCAGAAGCTACAGCTAAGAAAAAAATTCGCGCTTTAGTATTAACACCAACGCGTGAGCTATCACAGCAAGTACATAAAAGCTTTGTTACCTATAGTGAAGGCTGCGAACTAACGGCTGAACTTGCTTACGGTGGCGTGAGCATTAACCCACAAGTTAAAGCACTTGCACAAGGTGCTGACATTTTAGTGGCAACACCTGGTCGTCTACTTGATCTATTAGATCGTGAAACTCTAACACTTGAATTTGTTGAAAAGATCGTATTCGATGAAGCTGACCGTATGTTAGATATGGGCTTTATGGAAGAAATTCGTCGTATCTTAAAACACCTTCCGAAAAAACGTCAAACTATGTTGTTCTCGGCTACATTTGATGATGCGATCTTTAAACTAAGCAAGAGCTTATTAAGAGATCCACTATTAGTTGAAGTTGATACCCGTAATGCAGCGGCTGAACAAGTGGAACAAATTGTTTATGCAGTTGATACTGATCGTAAACGTGAATTAACGTCTTACCTAATCGGTTCACGTAACTGGCATCAAGTGCTTATCTTTACGCGTACTAAGCAGGGTGCTGATAGCCTAGCAAAAGAAATGTGTAAAGATGGTATTAAGACAATCGCTGTGCACGGTGACAAATCACAGGGCGCACGTGAACGTGGTCTTGAAGATTTCAAAAATGGTAAAGTACGCGCATTAGTAGCAACAGATGTTGCTGCTCGTGGTCTTGATATTGAACAGCTTAAACACGTAATCAACTTTGAATTACCGTTTAAAGCAGAAGACTACATTCACCGTATCGGCCGTACCGGTCGCGCAGGTTTATCTGGTACTGCTACGTCATTAGTGAGCATCGGTGAGAACTGGTTATTAGAAGAAATTGAAACACTGCTTGATACCCGTTTGGTTGCACAGTGGTTACCGGGTTATGAACCTGATTTAAGTAAACCTGTTGATGATGGCCGTGGTAAAGGTGGCGGTAAAGGAAATAACAACAGCCGTACTGCTGATAAACGCCGTGCTAAGAATCGTTCTTACGGTAAGAAAACTAACAATCGAGCGAAGAAAGACACAAAACCAAGTCGTTAATTTGGAATTGTGTCTTTAATTTATTGAGTGATTAGCGGCTGCTAATCACTCGTATTTACTTGAATTGAAGTTTGGATCGCTTTAATAAAAGCTAGAACTTCTTTATCTTGCCGTGTTGCACGGGCAACACTTTTCGTGAAACTATCAATTACATCTACATCATACTTATTCAACATTTTAGAACTATATACCAGCCTTAGCAGTGACATTGTATCTGAAGGATCTAATGAGAGCAGTAATTCGGCCTGTTCATATGCTACATCATATGCATTAGTTGAAATGGCATGATTATATGCATGTACTTTATTTTTATATTCTTTTTCAATACTCTGCTCGCTAAAAGCGGATGCTGAAAGAAAAATGTTTAATATAAGTAAACTGCAAAGAGTCGATATCTTTTTGATGGTATCTTTCAATTTATCTTCCTTAATCATTATGGAATAATTACAAGGCCGTTACCTTTCGGAACTGCTCGTAAGAAGGATTCCCACTGTAAAGGATCAATGGTTGGGCATCCTGCAGAGCCTTTCCACGAACTACTATAACCCCAATGTATGTGAATATAATTTGCATTTTTTCCTTGTTCAGGAAAATTAGGGTTTAATTCTGTCGTAGGGACATTTGCATTGTTATTTACGACTAATGCTGGCTTTCCTCTGTGCGAACCATGCGTGAGAGGATATGTACCTTTCTGTACAAATGGATAAGCCTTAGTTCCTTTAATTGTAGAATCTTTAGGTTTGTAAGGGTTGGGTGTGCTACTTCCGCGGTAAACTCCAATAACTGTACCGTCTTCGGCAAACACTGTTACTTTTTGATCATAAACTTTATTCGATGTAGTTCCTTGATTTTCAAAGCGTACGCCCCATTTCCCATTACACTTATGTGGAAAAGGGAAGGCGCATTGAGCGATTGAAGTATTTGACATTTAATTTCCTTTTAAATGTATTGCTTGATGACACTACCTTAAAACTATAATTTATTACGCTTTACTTTTTGGATGATAAAAGTATGGTTAATACTTATAATAATATTAAGTTACTTTCTTCACTCAAGGTGCTATTACTTTCGCTGTATTTTAATGGAGTTATATGGACTCAGTCACTCAAATCGTACTAGGCGGTGCTATTGGAGCAGCCATTGCGCATAAACAACTTGGCCGAAGTGCGCTTATTATTGGCGGTGTGTTGGGTACGCTGCCTGATTTAGATGTTTTTATGCCTGCTGCTGATGCCGTTGAAAGCTTTACTGAACATCGCAGTTTTTCCCATTCTTTATTCATATTATTTCCCTTCGCGTTTATCTGCTTTTCAGCACTAAAATTGAAATTCAAAACAGATACCATTTCCAATCAGCGGCTATTTTGGCTGTGTTGTTTAACCTTGATCACCCATCCTATTCTTGATGCGTTTACCAGTTATGGTACGCAGCTATTTTGGCCGCTAGCGGGACACCCCATTTCTATCGCATCGATATTTGTTATTGATCCCTTGTATACACTGCCTTTATTAGTTGGCTGTGTTTATTTGTGGCGCGGTAAAGGAGATAAAGAGCAACGAAAGGCGAGGAGGGTTAACTATACCGGCATAATGTTGAGTAGTGGTTATTTGCTATTGAGCGTATTGCTGCAAACGCAGATGCAAAACAAGGTAGAAGCAGCCTTACAAGCAAACGGAGTACCAGCAGATAAGTTGTTCATCTCACCGCTTTATCCTAGTCTAAACTGGTGGGGTGCTATCGTCGTCGATGACGGTGTTTACTATGATGTAAAACTGAATGTACTGACAAACTCTTTGGATATATCGGCAAAGCAAGATTTAGGTTATGGGATGATTGAAGCCTCGACGCCCGCGTTAACATCGCTAGACTGGTTTACTAATGGTTTCATCCGTTTAGAAGATGTTGAAGGGCGATTAGTGGCGACTGATCTTAGAATGAAAACTGGACATATAGGTTATGCTTTCCAGTTTGCCTTGGCAGAAAAGGATAGCGATGGGTGGAAAGCTATATCACCGTTAAGATTATAAGTTTATATTTCACGGTCTGAACATTTAAACGACATTTATTTCACACTCATCTATATATTATTAGGAAATATAATAAAAATAAATATGGAATGAAGATGAAAAAACTGCATTTACTGCTCACGATGAGCCTGTTACTTACAACATCAGTAATGGCTGATAACAACATACCGAATGCACCTGCATGGTCGACTCCGACTCGTGGTGTTGCTGCTTCAGAGTCAGTCGAGTCGACAGTAAAACATCAGCTTGAAGGCAGTGGCGTAAGTTATACCCAAATTGAAATTGATAATAAATTCAGTGCCCCTGATTGGTTTCCAGAACAACATGCGCCTATGCCTCCTATAGTTCAGTTTGGTAAAAAACCAAAAGTATGGGCATGTGCTTCTTGCCATTTAGCCTCTGGAACCGGGCACCCTGAATCATCAACACTGGCTGGATTGTCTGTAAACTACATGACCGAGCAGTTAAAGGCATTTGCATCGGGAGAGCGTGTCGATTACAGCGGGCATATGAATCGTATGGCTGCATTGATGACAGAAGCGGAAATGCTTGAAGCTTCGACGTGGTTTGCTAGCCTTCCGACACCGCAATTTATTACAGTGAAAGAAGTCAGTGATGTACCAGCTACTTATGTTGATAGCACACGCATGCGACAAATCGATAATTCAACAACAGTATCAGAGCCAATAGGTAACCGTATTATTGAAGTACCAGTTGATAAAGACGTGGTACATAAGCGAGCGCCATTAAGTGAATTTATTAGCTATGTACCAGTCGGCAGTATCTCGCGAGGTCAGAGTTTAGTGCAAACTGGTGGTGGTAAAACAATACCTTGTATGAGCTGTCATGGCGCTGATTTATCCGGAACACAAATTGGTCCTGCAATAGCGGGTAATTTCGGTATTTATACAGTGCGTCAATTGCATGGGTTTAAATCAAATACACGTAATGGTGCACAATCAGCAATGATGAAACCCGTTGTTGCCAACCTTACTGACGAAGATATTGTGGATATTGCTGCTTATTTAAGTTCGGTCACTATTATCAAATAACGCTTTTATTACGCTCGAGTGTTCAATTTATCCTTGCCTATTTAAAGATGAATCAAACGTATTAAATTTTACGTTTGATTCATCTTCTGTTCAGCTTATTTTAGTATACTGTTTATCTATTACGATTTATTTATAGTAGACTTTCTATTATATAGTCACTTTTTATCTATAGTAAGTTGATATTTATAGTAACCCTTGTTCTCCTTCCCTTAATTATGAAGTAGGTATATGCGAGACTCAGACATAAAGTTTTCGAAATTAATAAATAAAGCATCCCGCAAAGCAACCTCTCTTAAAGAAGAAGGGCTGGCGAGTATAGCTAAGCTGCAGAACCGTTATTTTTGTATTGGTATTACAGGCTTGAGTAAAAGTGGTAAATCGACCTTTATCACCAGTTTAATAAATCAATTAATGCACCATGAAAATGCCAGTTTAGCAGGGTTCTCACCAGTATTGAGTGAACGTCTTCTTGGCGTTAAAATGCATCCGTTGACAGATACTGATATTCCAGTATTTCCTTATGACAAGAACTACCAAAGCTTAACGAAAGCACAAGCAAAGTGGCCTGCTTCAACCACAAATATTAGCGGTTGTTTGCTTGAATTAAAGCTATCGCGTGCGGGACGCCGTTTAAACCCGTTAAAAGCAGAACAGTTTTCTTTATTCCTTGAAATTCGTGATTATCCAGGTGAGTGGCTACTCGATTTACCGCTACGAGAAATGAGCTTTGCACGTTGGAGCGAACAATGCCAAGCGCAGTACCAAGTTTCGCCACGACGTGAATTGATGGGCGACTTGTTGGACGAATTAATGCTGTTAGACCCACTATCAGCTGTTGATGACAAGGTATTAAAATCATTAAACGTTAAGTTTGTGCAGTTCCTTAATGACTGTAAATATAAGCACAGCAGTTTAAGTTTGATCCAACCTGGACGATTTTTATTACCGGGCACAGTTGAGAATGCTGAGTTATTAAATTTTGTACCGTTGCTAGGCTGTCAGCAATACAGCGAAGAGGTATTAAATGAAGCGGCCGATAACAGTTATTACAAGCATTGCCAGCGCAATTACCAAGGTTATGTTAAACAATTAGTCGATCCTTTTTACAAGAATTTCTTTAGCCGTATTGATCGTCAATTAGTGCTGGTGGATGTGGTAAATACTCTAAATTCTGGACCTGAATATTTAGATGATATGCGCCAAGCATTAACCAGTATTACCGAGAGCTTTTCGTATGGTAGCCAAAATCGTTTAGTGCAGTTGTTTAAACCTAAAATTGATAAAGTGGTGTTTGCAGCGACCAAAATTGATCAGGTATTAAGTGAAGACCATGATGCTGTTCGACAGCTGTTAGGTGTGATTGTCAAACAAGCTTATAAGAGTGCGCAACATGAAGGCGTGCAGCCTATTTGTGAAGCTACGGCAGCGGTACGCTCCTCAACAGAGATAAAGCATCAAGGCGATCGTGGTATTACAGGTTGTGGCGTGAATGGCGAACCTATTGGGTATATTCATCCAACCATACCCACTCGTATACCTGAGGGTGAACAATGGCAGCCATTTTTAGATTGGAAAATACCCTTGCTAAACCCGCCACAAGGGCTGTCGTTTAGTAATCAAGACGTTCTACCACACATTCGTATTGATAGTATTTTAAATGAATTAATAGGGGATAAATGCCTATGACCAAGCAAGTAGATAGCAACGTAATTGATCGCAACGGAGCCGACCGCGTGTCATCACGTAATCAAGGTAAAACTATTAATATGCACGCAGAAGATATTGTGGAAAAGCCAAGTCGAGAGGCCAAAATATTTGTGCCCGATCTCGATAATGATTTGACTAAAGTGCCAGCTTCAATAACCGCAGATGACTCGGTTGATGAAACATACAGTGGACTCACGCTGGAAGCGCTGCCAATCAAAGGTCTAAAATCGTTTGTTGTCGGTATTGCCAGTATCTTTGGGGTGATGTCGTTATGGCAAATTTATACCATATTTCAAAGTGTGCTAGCGTTTCATTGGATCGCAGCTGCAGGCTTTGCGGGCTTAGTTATTATTGTTGTTATGCTGGCATTGCGTAGCGTATTTAGCTTTATGTCTGACAAAGAAAATATGGCGGCTTTACAAGGCATACAAGACGAGGCTGAACAGTTAAAAGCAACCAATGATGTTGGCCAAGCTAAAGGTTTTATTGCTAAGTTAACTGCGTTTTATAAAGGTAAGCCACAAGCCCCCTTGTTGGCTAAAAGCATTAAATCGATGCCTGATTACAGTAATGATAAAGAAGCTATGCTTCACCTTGAAAACGTATTTTTAGCGCCATTGGATAAAGAAGCACTACGTCGCGTATCTAAACACAGCTTGCAAACAGGTGTTGTTGTCGCTGCAAGTCCGTGGGCAGCTGTTGATATGTTATTGGCATTATGGCGCAGCATGAAAATGATTGATGAAGTAGGGCAGATATACGGCATGCGTCCTTCGTTGGCCAATCGTTACAAGTTATTGAAAAGCGTTATTCGTTACTTAGCACTTATTGGTGTCAGTGAGTTAGCGCTTGATGAAATGCTACAAGAGTTTGGTACCACAAGCTTAGCGGGCATCACTGGCGCACGTTTAAGTCAAGGCATTGGTGCGGGTGTGTATACGGCACGTATTGGTTTAGCGGCTGTAACAGCGTGTAGACCTATTAGCTTTTCGGCAGACAATAAGCCGAAACTGAAAGACTTTATAAAACGAATTGTACAGCGTATGAATGGTTAAACCTTTAATCACCAACGCTGGTAAGGATTGGGTGATTCAATTTCCGATTTACGCTTAGAATAGTCTATTATTGAAGCTTGTAAGTTGTAATTATATTATTGTTTTGCCTATGTTTAGTGGCAGCTTTAATGGTAGGCTTACTCATTCTTACAAGGAGTAAGAATGAGTCTGAGCGATTAAAGGAGTTAATTATGCTGGAATACGTTGCACTAGGTTTACTGGTGTTTGTTGCTATCGTGCTGTTTTATGGTGTCATTGTTATACATGATATTCCTTACGAAATTGCTGTTCACCGAAATCACCCACATCAAGATGCAATCCATGTCGCAGGCTGGGTAAGTCTATTCACCTTACACGTACTTTGGCCATTCTTGTGGATCTGGGCGACCTTGTATCGAACCGATCGCGGTTGGGGTTTCTCTGACGGTCATTCAAGTAAAGCGCACATCGAAAAATTAGAACTTGAATTAGCAGAAGTAAAACAGCGTCTTAATACGTTAGAAGGAGGGAGTGAATAATGGATTTATTACTCGTATTAACGTATACCGCTTTATGTATCGCGATATTCAAAATATTTAAGATCCCACTTAATAAATGGAGTGTACCAACTGCAGTACTTGGCGGTATCATCCTAATTGGTGGTCTGGTTTTCACCATGAATTATAACCATCCATTTTCTGAAATTAGTCGTGAATATTATGTCACTACGCCAATCGTGCCAGCGGTTAACGGCACTGTGATTGAAGTACCTGTTGAACCTAACCAATTATTACAAAAAGGTGATGTGCTATTTAAGCTAGATCCGAAGAAATTCCAGGATAAGCTCGATTCAATTGAAGCGAATTTAGTGGTTGCAGAGGCGGACTTTAAGCGTGCAAAAGAACTGTACCGTAAAGGTATAGGCAAACAACGTGATGTAGACTTAACTCGTGGTCAAGTCGATGATCTAACCGCTAAGCGTGAAGTCGCATTATATGATCTAAATAGCACAGTAGTCCTTGCGCCAACAGATGGTTATGTAGTTCAGCAAGCATTACGTCCAGGTATGCGCGCAGTGAGCTTGCCATTACGCCCTGTGATGGTGTTTAAACACAAAGGTGAAAAGATGCTGGTTGGTTGGTATCGTCAAAACAGCATGCTACGTCTTGAGAAAGGCTCTAAAGCAGAAGTGATCTTTGATGGTCTTCCAGGTAAGGTATTCAGCGCGAAAGTGATTGGTGCTATTCCGGCGATCCCTGAAGGGCAAGTGCAGGCATCGGGCACGTTAATCTCCGTGCAGAGTGCGCGTGTTCCTGGTCGAATCCCTGTATTATTCGAAATAGATGATCCACGTTTTGAACAATACAGCGATGTGATGATGGGCGGCGCGTATGGCCAAACTGCGATTTATTCAGAACATTTTGAACATGTGGCTATTATGCGTAAAGTGTTGTTACGTATGGCGTCGTGGATGAACTACTTCTTCCCGTTTCACTAAACTTATATAGTTAATGAAGTTTAGCTAAAGGTGTTAACTTAGTCATGTGTTGCTAATAAGAATACAGTAAAGGGGGTTGTAACTTAGGTTATAACCCCTTTTTCTATTTCTATTCAAGGTATAACTTTGTGGGTATAATGAAGGGCTGTTTATTACGTACAAAATATGACTGGGAATAGTAAAATGAATAACAACGAAAATAACTGTAATGAATGCCACGAAGCATTAGTTTGGAAAGCAGGGTTATTTCATTGCGTGAGTTGCAATCAGGATTATAAGAAGATGAGCTTTTGTCCAGATTGTAATAGCGAGTTAGAAAAGTTACAAGCATGTGGTGCCACCAGCTATTTTTGCAATACCTGTCATTCACTCAAATCTAAAAGTCGTGTTTATCATGAATTATCAGCTGTTTAACGCATCAATCATTTAGAAGTAGTAAGTTGAAGTAAATTGTAAAAAAAGCAAGTACAATGCCCATCCTTTACAATCACCTAAACTGAAATGTTGACAATAAAACCTATGTACAATGCCATTAAAATGAATATGAGTGAGCTCAAAAATAATAAGATTTTTGAGCTGTTAGTCGTTGCCGTTATTATTATTTCAGCACTTGAAATTGGAGCTAAAACCTTTCAATTACCTGACTCTGCTGTTTCGATTACGGAAATATTAGATGTCTTTATAACCGTGTTCTTTTTGATCGAATTAGCGATTCGCTTCATTGGCGATGATGACAAGCGCTCATTCTTAAAAAAAGGCTGGAATGTCTTTGATACATTAGTTGTAGTGATAAGTCTTATACCAATAGACAATAGTGAAATGGCGCTCCTTGCGCGTTTGGTACGTATATTTCGTGTGTTGAGAATGGTATCCGTTGTTCCTGAATTAAGAGTGTTGATTAATTCTCTAATAAAAGCCTTACCACAACTGGGCTATGTTGTCCTATTGATGTTTATCATTTTCTATATATATGCCGCTATTGGCAGCTTTGTATTTAATGAAATTAACCCGAAACTTTGGGGAGACATCGCAATATCTATGCTAACACTATTCAGAATCATGACATTTGAAGATTGGACTGATATTCAATATGAGACGATGGAAGTGTATCCAATGAGTTGGACATTCTACTTGTCATTTATCTTCTTCACAGCATTTGCATTTTTAAACATGGTGATCGGTATAGTGGTTAATGTCATGGAAGAAGAGCATCAAGCAGCCAAAGCTGAGAATGCAGAAAAGCAGCCTACATTAGCTGAACTCCAACAAGAGTTAAAAGAAATAAAATCGCTACTCGCTGCTCAACAGAAGTAATGATTAGATAGTCGCTACTTGTTATAAGTGGATTCAAATGGGCTATAGCCATAGCCATAGCTATAGCCCATTCATTATATTTAAGCCATGCTGATCACGCCAGCCTGCACAAGGTAGCCAGCAAAACCAGCCCAACTTAATGCCAGTAGCGCCCAAGGTAAACGGCTAGGATTTGTTGTTGGTTGTTCAATCTCAACTTCAGTTTCTTGTACACTAGCAGCTGCGTCAGCTCTTAACTTTTGTTTCTTCTGTTTGTCCTGCTGTCGTGCCTTGGCCTTATGTTGTTT
>Ga0209292_1006400_pt1 | contig 11584 bp, 9 predicted proteins | sample GOMGulsemesocosm_2_FD_184634 | JGI IMG/M metagenome (GOLD analysis project Ga0209292, IMG submission 184634) | Methane-oxidizing microbial communities from mesocosms in the Gulf of Mexico - GOM9C Gulf of Mexico (SPAdes) (version 2) | ecosystem: Environmental > Aquatic > Marine > Cold seeps...
GTGATAAGAAAATAAGTTGAGAAACTATAAATCAAAATGAAGCGGTACTAGCTCAGTTGGTAGAGCGCAACCTTGCCAAGGTTGAGGTCAAGAGTTCGAGCCTCTTGTACCGCTCCAATTTTCTATCATCAGTGATAAGAAAATAAGTTGAGAAACTATAAATCAAAATGAAGCGGTACTAGCTCAGTTGGTAGAGCGCAACCTTGCCAAGGTTGAGGTCAAGAGTTCGAGCCTCTTGTACCGCTCCAATTTATTTTCTTCATATCTTCTTATACTATCTTCCTTTATTTTACTTCTTAGTTAATTTATTTTTAAATCTACAAATCTACAAATCTACAAATCTACAAATCTACAAATCTACAAATCTACAAATCTACAAATCTACAAATCTACAAATCGATCAATTTATCGCTGCTAATTTTTATTCTATGTCATTTAGACCAATTGTACTTATGGATTAAATGTTATAGTTACCGGTCACTTAGTGCAGGAATTTAACTAAGTATTCGTTCTGGAACCAATGATAACGTCGAGGATTGACATGAAAGCCGATAATAAACTCAGTAAAATTGTTAAAAAAGTAACTCTACTTCCAAAAGGTTGCCACGCGTCCGCGCTGTCGTTGGTCTTTGGAAAAGTGATTAAATTTGCTGGTACATCAAAAATACGTGTCGAAAAGTTAGACTTTTCTGGTTCTAAACTTAGTTTGAAGAACCGTAAGCGCGTGCAGAATCATATTGGTGGTGTTCATGCTGCAGCAATGGCTTTACTTGGTGAGTCTGCGACGGGTTTTTTAATTGGTATGCATGTACCTGACAACCGTATTCCATTATTAAAAAATATGAACATTGATTACGTTCGTCGTGCTGCGGGCGATCTTACTGCTGTGGCCACATTAAGCGATGAGCAAATAAATTATATTCGTGAAACAGAAAAAGGTGATATCTCGGTACCTGTTGTTATTACGGATAGTGAAGGTAATGAGCCGATCAATGCTGAATTTATTTGGGCTTGGGTTCCAAAAAGACGTTAACTTTTAGTTATTTTATGCCCAAGCTACTTCGAGATAAACTTTGATCAAATTCGATCTTAATTACCTCATCAGAAGTGGTTTTGGTATGTACCTGTCATCATTCTTCTTTAATTACCGTTTTCTATCGCTATTTTCCTATTATTTTGTATATAAAATGATTTATGGTTTAATTTAACTATATAATTTTAGGTATAATTATTGATTGGAAGCTCTATTCTCTGCTGTCGCTAATCATATTACTGAAAGAACTTGATTTTTATCCCTAACAAGAACATTGTGTAGCTCGGAAAAATAATCTTCAGTTAATCTAATCAAATTTACTTCCATTAGAGGTGTAGCATGTCGGTGTACAGTACCTTATGTTTTCTCGCAGCAATTGCCATTTTTATTGCATTTATTAATAGCAAAATTGGTAAAATGCAAACAACAATTGCGATAACCGCGGGATCAATAATACTGTCTTTAGGTATTGTGATTGCAGGCCAAAGCGGCTGGTTTCATTTAGAGGCAATCGCAACAGAGCAATTAAATAGTATCAACTTCGAAAGTTTCTTATTAAAAGGTATCCTAGGTTTCTTATTATTTGCTGGCGGTTTAGGCATTAAATTGGCAAACATGAAAGATCAGAAATGGGAAATTACGGTTTTAGCTCTCGTCGCTACCTTATTCTCAACTGGTTTTATTGGAGGGGTGTTATGGGGATTTTGTCAGTTAGTTGGGATTCCATTGGACTTCATTTACTGTCTACTCTTTGGGGCGCTAATTTCTCCTACGGATCCGATTGCTGTACTGGCGATTGTTAAGAACCTGGACGCACCGCAGCGTATTTCAACGCAAATCGAAGGTGAGTCATTATTTAATGATGGTTTTGGTTTAGTGATCTTTATGACGCTATTTACGGTGGCATTTGGCTCTGAAGCGCCAACCGTAAGCAGTGTGACTCAACTGTTCTTGCATGAAGCGATTGGTGGCATCATTTATGGGCTTGCGCTTGGTCTAGTATTCCATTATTTAATTAGTTCAACGAATGACCACTCAATGGAATTATTACTGACCATTGCTATCCCTACGGCGGGTTATGTATTTGCAGATGTGATCGATGTTTCTGGTCCATTAGCTATGGTTGTTGCTGGTATTATGATTGGTAACTGGACGCGTCAAAAAGGCTTTTCGCCAGAAAGTGAATACCATTTGGATCACTTTTGGGAGTTGGTTGATGAGTTCTTAAACGGCATTCTATTCTTGTTGATTGGTATGGCCATGTTATTGTTTAGCTTCCACAAAGAAGATTGGATCTTGATGGTTTTTGCTATTCCATTAGTATTGTTAGCGCGTTATTTAAGTGTTAAATTTTCTTATTTATTTTTCAATCGATTCCGTAGTTACAACCCGTTATCCGTTAAAATCTTAACGTGGGGTGGTTTACGTGGTGGTTTGGCATTAGCGATGGCGTTGGCGATTCCTGCTGGTGTGTTTGTTATTCCAGAGAAAAGTATCGATGTGAGAGAAATTATTCTGGTCATGACCTACTCGGTTGTAGTGTTCTCAATTTTGGTGCAAGGCTCTAGTATTACTGGTTTGATCCATAAAGCCAAAACGTGGGAAGCAGAGCAGCTTGCTAAGAAAGAGGATAAATAATCGTTAACGATTATGTAAGCTGTAAATCGAGATGGTGAATAAAAACGTGTAGGGGGTTGTCCTCCACACGTTTTTTCTATTTATTAACGAGCTATTCATCATGCATCGCGTGGCAGTGCTTTTTCAACCATGCGGATTAACTTATCCTTGGTTTTATCGATCTGTAATATCGGAATAATGTTGTTTGCTTTGGCTTGCTGTTGTTGCAGTGCCCAAGTGATATGTTCTTGCACCATCTCCGTTGTTTCTACAAACTTAGTTTCTAAAGCCTCGACAATTTCTGGGGAATAAGCTGCATTACCCAGTGCGACTGAAATATTACGTAACCAACGTTCATGACCAATACGACGAATCGGTGAGCCTTCCGTTTGTTTAAGGAAATAGGCTTCATTCCAGGCATACAGCGTCAATAGCTCTGGCGAGTGCAGGTTTGATCTTGGGTGAAAGTCTTGTTCACCGGTAATTGCGGCAAATCGATTCCACGGACAGATCAATTGGCAATCGTCACAACCGTAAATGCGATTACCAATCAAGGTTCTATACTGCTCTGGTATCGCCCCAAACAGTTCAATAGTGAGATAAGAAATGCAACGATTCGCATCAACAGTGTAAGGCTCGACAATCGCTTGTGTTGGACAAATTTGTAAACACGCAGTACATTTACCACATTGGTTTTCAATGGGCTTATCAATGGGTAATGGTAGGTTTATTAGTATTTCGCCAAGAAAAAACCACGAGCCTGCTTCCTTGTTTAAAATCAGCGAATGTTTACCTGTCCAGCCTAATCCGGCTTTTTCGGCCAAAGGTCGTTCGAGTAAAGGGCCGGTATCAACGAAGGGACGAGCATCGAGTGTTTCACAATGTTCGCTGATTTTTTGGCCTAAATGTTTAAGGCGTTTTCGGATGATTTTATGGTAATCACGACCCAACGCGTAGCGACTAATATAACCTTTATCTTTTTGTTTTAAGGTTGTCGCCATTAGTGCGTCGGGTGGTAGATAATCCATGCGCACGGAGATCACGCGAATGGTGCCTGGGTAGAGTTCTTCAGGGTGAGTTCGCATGGTACCGTAACGCGACATATAATCCATGTCGGCATGATAGCCATTATCTAACCAGGTTTGGAAATGTGGCTCGTAGGTTGATAAATCAGTATCGGCAATACCGACTTGTTGGAAACCAAGTTCTGCGCCCCAGACTTTAATTTGCTGTGTAAGTTGTTGATAGTCTATCGGAGGCATGGTTTATTATCTGTCTATGAGTAAATTGAGGTAAAGTTTATCATATTGTGGTTTTCTTTGGGCTCGACAGTTTGTAGAATCTACATACCTGTAGAATTTTATAAGAAGCTGTCTTACGAAAGACAGATCTTGTTGTACAGATATGGGATAGTGTAGTAGCACTGCTCAATATAGCATTCTATTTTAATGTTTAAGGTACTCAAATTAGATGACAAATACAGTAAAAGTTTTATTAGCTGATGAATCAGAAACCGTTGCTTTTGGTGCTAGTCTTGCGCGTTTATGCGATAGCGCAACGACCATTTTTTTACATGGTGATTTAGGTGCTGGTAAAACGACATTAACCCGTGGTTTTGTGCAGGCATTGGGTCATCAAGGGAATGTTAAAAGTCCTACTTATACATTAGTTGAACCGTATGAATTAGCTGATTGGAATGTGTATCATTTTGATCTCTATCGTTTAGCTGATCCTGAAGAATTAGAATTCATGGGTATCCGTGATTATTTTGATGATAATTGCCTGTGTTTAATTGAGTGGCCGCAGCGCGGTGAAGGTTTCTTACCTGCTGAAGATTTACAAATTACGCTTACTTATGTCGGAGAGCAACGTGAAGTTGTGGTTGAAGCCCTGAGTGAGTTAGGCGCAACACTCGTTAATAAATTAGCTAACATAAATATAGGATAAGAATGTTTAAACGGATTTTACTATTAAGCATAATTTATTTGTGCTTTATGCCATTAAGTTATGCTGCTAATGCGGTGTATGCTATCCGGATTGTTGAGCATGCAGATAAAACAAGAATTGTTTTTGACCTAGCGAAAAAACCGTTATTCAACCTTTATGACCGTCACAAAAAGACACAGATCGTGGTAGATTTTGCTGGTACACAAAATAAGGTTAATGTGAGTAAACTAGCAAAGTTAAGCAGTAATATTATCCGTGTTGAGCAAACCAACTCGGCTAAATCTAGTGATTTACGTATTATTTTTCATCTTGCTCAACCAATTCAGTATCGATTTTTTGAATTAGCGGGTAATAAAACCGCCAGAAATCGACTGGTTATTGATTTACCTGTAAAACCGACGAAGTCTGCAAAGGCTGTTATCAAGAAAAAAAATCCGGTTGCAGTCAAAAAAATAACAAAAAAACCAGTTGTTAGGCACCCCAAAAGAGATGTCGTGATCGCGATTGATGCTGGACATGGTGGTAAAGACCCTGGATCTATCGGTTTCAAAAAGTTTGTTGAAAAAGACATTACCTTAGCCATTGCGAAAAAAACAGTGGCAATTTTAAACCAGAAGAAAGGCATTAAAGCCGTTTTGATTCGCAAAGACGATCGTTATATTTCGTTAAACGAACGTTCTGCGATTGCACGTAAATATAAAGCTGAGTTATTAGTGTCTGTGCATGCTGACGGTTTTACTTCATCAAATCCATCGGGGGCATCAACGTTAATTTTATCGCAAGGTCGTGCGAATTATGAATTCAAGAAAAAGCTACGTGACGATAATGTCAACGGACTGTTAGGTGGCGTAGGTGATGCGATTAAAAACAGTAACGGTGCTGATGATTTACAATATACGTTCCTCGATCTTGGTCGGCAATATTCACAAGGTGCAGGTTATAACATTGCATCATTAATTCATCACGAGTTAGCGAAAGTAACTAATATGCATAAATCTAAGCCGTACGAGCAAAGCTTGGCTGTATTGAAGTCATTGGATATTCCGTCGTTATTAGTGGAAACTGGCTTTGTTACCAACTATCGAGAAGGTAAAAAGTTAACGACAAGTAGCCACCAGTATAAAATTGCGAACGCTATTGCACAAGGTAGTTACTTGTATTTCCGTAATGCACCACCTAAAGATACTTATTTGGCGTATATGCGAAATGGTATTCACGTGGTTAAAAAAGGTGACTCACTTTCTGTTATTGCCAGCAGTTATGGCACTACAGAATGGCGTATTAAGCAATTAAATAACTTAACTAAAAGTACTATATTTATTGGTCAAAAATTAAAAATCCCAACGAGTTAGGTGTGTCATGACAATTCAAATATTACCACCTCGATTAGCTAACCAAATTGCTGCGGGTGAGGTGGTTGAACGCCCTTCATCGGTCGTAAAAGAGCTTATTGAGAACAGTATAGATGCAGGCGCGACGCGTATTGATATTGATATTGAGAAGGGTGGTGCCAAACTGATCCGACTTCGTGATAATGGGAGCGGGGTGGAGAAAGACCAACTTGGTCTGGCATTAAGCCGCCATGCTACGAGTAAGCTTGCTACGTTAGATGATCTAGAATCGATTGATAGTCTTGGCTTTCGTGGTGAAGCATTAGCAAGTATCAGTTCGGTTTCTCGACTTACATTTACCTCTCGAACCAAGGCGCAAACGGAAGCATGGCAAGCCTATGCAGAAGGCCGAGATATGCAGGTTCAGATTAAACCTGCGGCACACCCGATTGGTACTACGGTTGAAGTGATCGATTTATTTTTTAATACGCCTGCTCGTCGTAAATTTTTACGTACGGATAAAACAGAATTTAATCATATTGATGAGCTGGTGAAACGTATTGCGTTAAGTCGCTTTGATTTACAGATCACACTGAAACATAACGGTAAAGTGATCCGCAGTTATCGTCCCGCGAGTAGCATCGAACAACAAGAACGTCGTGTTGCCAGTATTACTAGTACCAATTTTATGGCGAATTGCATGGCATTGCACTGCGAACATAGTGATATAAAACTGTGGGGCTGGGTGGGTTTACCACATGATAATGCGCCAATGGATGTGCAATACAGTTATGTTAATGGCCGTATGATGCGAGATAAGCTGATCAACCATGCATTACGTCAAGCTTATGAAGAAGCGACTGGTATTGCTGCGCCGCCAGCGTACGTATTGTTTATTGAAGTGTCTGTACGTGAAGTCGATGTGAATGTACATCCGGCTAAACATGAAGTACGTTTTCATCAAGCGCGTTTAGTGCATGATTTTATCTTTCAAGGTGTTTTTAAAGCTATTACTGAAGGTGTCAGCCCATCGATATCAACGACTGAGTTACCTGTTCAGGAAGCGATTAGTTATCCTGGACAAGCATCTATCAACAGCAGTAGCAATACCAGTGTTAACGAACAGAATACTGGTCATGGTGTAGCGCATGGGGGAATTGTTGATAGCGCGGTTACCCTTGCACATGATGATGTTATGCCGATGCAAAAACAGCATGGTTATGGCGTTACCGATACGCGTCAGGCGAGTACAAGTGCAACGTCGTCGAATTATGCTCAGCAGCGTCAATATATGCCTGATAAGCCTTCAGCAGGCGCTATTAAGCAGTACAATCACTTATTACAGCCCAGCAAGGCTGAAATAACGGAGCTGCAGCTAGCTGCACGAAATACCGCGACTACAAGTGTTAACCAAGGGCGTCAAGTTGGGTCGAATACTCAGCCGAACGAGCAACATATTACGCGAGTGAAGTTACTCAGCTTAGTTGTAGATAATTATTTATTATTGCAAGATGATGATGTTATTTTTCTCGCAGATGTACTGGCAATGTGGCAGGTTAATTGTAAAATGCAATTGCTGGCAGCATGGGAACAAGGGGTTATATCACAACCTTTGTTATTGCCAATATCGATTAAGTTAGATAAAAACTTTGTCGAAACAGCAAAAAATCAGCAAAATTTGCTTAATCGTTTGGGTTTAGAGTTGAATTATAGTAATGCCGCCACCATTATCGTTAGAAAGGTGCCAGCACAATTACGCCAAGCAAATTTATCAGCTGTGTTACCAGAGTTATTGCAACAGATAGTCCATTTATCGGAAAAGGCTAGCGCCTCAGATGTTGCCCCCTTGTGTCATTGGCTTGCAATACAAGGTAGTCATGGATTGACCAAATTTACTTGGGAACAAGCGACTCAAATATATAGCCAATTTATCGAACAAGATAGCTGTGTACAACAGCAATATAGTTCTAAACTATTTGAGAAACTTGACTATATGTCTGTAATAGAGAGATTTAACTGTGACTCAACAGCAAACTAAACCATTACCAAAAGCTATCTTTTTAATGGGGCCAACGGCGTCAGGTAAAACTGATCTTGCTATTGAGTTAACAAAACAACTACCGTGTGAAATTATCAGTGTTGATTCAGCATTGATTTATAAAGACATGAATATCGGTAGTGCAAAACCAACGGCGGCAGAATTAGCACAAGCGCCACACCGTTTAATTGATATTATTGATCCTGCTATGAGTTATTCAGCCGCTGATTTTCGTGCTGATGCCTTAAAACATATGCAAGCGATCACAGAAGCAGGAAAAATACCGCTACTTGTTGGCGGCACTATGCTTTATTTTAAAGTATTACTTGAAGGTTTATCGCCGGTACCGACATCGGTGCCTGAAATTAGGCTGGCCATTGAAGCGGACGCAAAACTGCGTGGCTGGGAAGCATTACATCAAGAACTGTCTTTATATGATCCCGAGTCTGCAGCGCGTTTACATAAAAATGATGCACAGCGTGTTTGCCGGGCGGTTGAAGTTTATCGGCTAACGGGTAAATCATTAACTGAATTAACCCAACAAAAAGGTGAAGCATTACCTTATGACGTAGCACAATTTGCTATTGCGCCAACCGATAAAACCGTATTACATGAGCGTATCGAACGTCGTTTTAAGTTGATGATAGAAGCAGGTTTTGAAGCAGAAGTGCAAGCCTTGTATCAACGTGATGACCTGCACCTTGATTTACCCTCGATGCGTTGTGTCGGTTATCGCCAGATGTGGGAATACCTTGATGGTAAAATGGATCATGATGAGATGGTATTTCGTGGTGTGGTAGCAACAAGACAATTAGCAAAGCGTCAAATGACGTGGTTAAAAAGTTGGAACGATCTAACGTGGTTAGACTCCAAAGCAGATAACAATTTAGAAAAAGTTTTATTATCAGTTGGCTAGTGCCTATTTTTAAGTAGTATACTGATAATTATCGGTTATATTTTCATTATAATAAAAATCTAATTTTAAAAGGAAACTATTAATGGCTAAGGGACAATCATTGCAGGACCCGTTTTTGAATGCATTACGTCGCGAACGGATTCCTGTCGCAATTTATTTAGTTAACGGTATTAAGTTACAAGGACAAATCGAGTCATTTGACCAATTTGTTATCTTATTAAAAAATACCGTGAGCCAAATGGTATATAAACATGCTATTTCAACTGTTGTACCGGCACGTCCGTTACAACATGGCATCCAACCTGAAAGTGAAAGTGATAAATAATTCTTTGAAATTTAAACTAAAAAATCTTGTGGGTCATATACTCATAGGGAGTCGTGAAGTTGTTTGATCGCCATGAAGCAGGTGAACGTGCCATATTAGTGCACGTTAACTTTAATGATGAGGGCAACCGAGAAGATCTGCATGAATTAGAAATGCTGGTTTCCTCTGCTGGTGTGAATGCGTTATCTGTAGTAACAGGTTCGCGTTCAAGACCACACCCTAAATATTTTGTTGGTTCAGGTAAAGCAGAAGAAATTGCTGAAGCTGTAAAGCTTCATCAAGCAGATATTGTTATCTTTAATCATGCTTTAGCACCACGCCAAGAACGTAACTTAGAAGCGTTACTGGAATGTCGTGTTGTTGACCGTACAGGTTTGATTTTAGATATTTTTTCTCAACGAGCTCGTACTCATGAAGGTAAATTACAAGTCGAATTAGCGCAGCTGCGCCACATGTCGACCCGATTAATTCGAGGTTGGACGCATTTAGAACGCCAAAAAGGCGGTATCGGTATGCGTGGTCCAGGTGAAACTCAGCTTGAAACGGATCGTCGTTTATTACGCGTGCGTATGGACAGTATTTTACGTCGTTTAGATAAAGTGGTAACCAAACGTGATCAAGGTCGTCGCTCACGTAAGCGTCGTGAAATACCGACAATTTCGTTAGTAGGTTATACGAATGCAGGTAAATCGACCCTGTTTAATCGTCTCACTGATTCTAAAGTGTATGCTGCGGATCAATTGTTTGCGACGTTAGATCCAACATTACGTCGTATTGCGGTTGCCGATGTTGGTGAAGTGGTTTTAGCGGATACGGTTGGCTTTATTCGTCACTTGCCACATGATTTAGTTGCTGCTTTTAAAGCCACATTAACGGAAACGCGAGAAGCGGATCTACTTTTACATGTAATTGATTGTGCAGATGAAAACATGCGCGGTAATATTACAGAAGTGAATTCGGTATTAACAGAGATTGATGCGGGTGAAGTACCTGTTTTAATGGTATATAACAAAGTCGATAAGCTTGATGATGGTCGTTGTCGTATTGATTATGATGACGAAGGTAAGCCAGTTAGTGTATGGCTATCTGCAATGTCAGGCGAAGGTACAGCGTTTTTATATCAAGCATTGACGGAGTTACTGGCAAGTACCATGAAAGTGGTGAGGTTACAGTTACCCGCAATGCAAGGTAATGTCGTCAGCCATCTATATAATCTCGATTGTATTGAACATGAAGCGTTTTCTGAAAATGGTGACTGGCTACTCGACATTAGAATGACTATGATTGATTGGCAACGTTTGAAAAAACACAAATGTAATAACATTGAAGATTTTATCCTTCAGCACTAGGCTGATATCATTAATATTTTCCCGAAACTATCTGGTAATGGAGATGCAAATGGCTTGGAATGAGCCCGGAAATGGCGGTAATAAAGATCGCGACCCTTGGGGACAAAAAGGGAAAGAGCAGGGACCCCCTGATCTTGACGAAGTATTTAAAAAGCTAACCAGTAAGTTCGGTGGCGGTAAAGGCGGTAAGTTTTCAGGCGGTGCTAACTTTAATAAAGTTGGTGTCTCTCTGGTACTTGGTGTACTTGCCGTGATCTGGGTGGTCAGTGGTTTCTATACGATCAAAGAAGCTGAACGTGGCGTAGTATTACGTTTAGGTCAGTATTCACAAACGGTTGAACCGGGTTTATCTTGGTTACCGACGTTTGTTGATCGTGTGATTCCTGTTGACGTTAAGAGCATTCGCTCTATGCCTGCTGCTGGTTCAATGTTAACTAAAGATGAAAACGTTGTTGACGTAAAAATGGATATTCAATATCGTGTTATTAACTCGCGTGAATATCTATTTAGCGTGACAAATCCGGATGATAGCTTACATCAAGCAATTGACAGTGCATTACGTTTCGTTATCGGCCATACGACAATGGATGATGTGATCACAACGGGTCGTGAAGTTGTACGTCAAAGTACCCGTGAAAACATTGAATCTATCATTGGTGAGTATCACATGGGTATTGAACTTGTTGATGTCAACTTCTTGTCTGCACGCCCACCGGAAGCAGTTAAAGATGCATTCGATGATGCGATTTCTGCACAAGAAGATGAACAGCGTTATATCCGTGAAGCCGAAGCTTATGCACGTGCAATTGAACCGACAGCACGTGGTCAAGTGAAGCGTATTGAACAAGAAGCACAAGCCTACCAACAGCAAATTGTGTTAAAAGCACAAGGTGAAGTAGCACGTTTCGAAAGTCTATTGCCACAGTATCAGCTTGCACCGGAAGTAACGCGTCAACGTTTATATCTAGAAACAATGGAAGCGGTTTATTCAAATACAACGAAAGTTGTGGTTGATACTAAAGGTACTG